>Ga0209800_10004669_pt1 | contig 9989 bp, 8 predicted proteins | sample Higcelweek8metaG_FD_187174 | JGI IMG/M metagenome (GOLD analysis project Ga0209800, IMG submission 187174) | Freshwater pond sediment microbial communities from the University of Edinburgh, under environmental carbon perturbations - High... | ecosystem: Environmental > Aquatic > Freshwater > Pond... | reverse complement strand
GTCCGTGGCCAGGGCCAGCAGGCCCTTTCCGGCCAGGCCGGAGAGCTTGCCCCAGAACATGTCGCCGTTGCGCAGCAGCCCCTCGAAGGCCACGGCCTGGGACAGGGGGCCGTCGTAGAAATACACATTGATGCTGCGGCCTTCGGGCAGCTCCACCAGGTAGGGCTCGCGGATGTCCAGGTTGCCTTCATTGGCCTCGGTCCAGTTCTCCTGCTTCAGGTCGGCCACCTGCCGGGCCTGGCGCGGGGCCAGGATGGTGAACTTCACCCCGGCCTGGGCCAAAAGCTCCAGGGTGCGCGTGTCCACGGCGGCCTCGGAGAGCCACATGCCCTCGGCCGGGCGCTTGAAGCGGGCCGTAAAGTCGGCCAGGGCCCAGGCGATCTCGGCGCGCTTCTCCAGGTCCGTGGCCAGGGGCATGATGACGTGGTGGTAGATCTGGGCGATGGCGTTGCCGTGGCCCAGGCGCTCCAGGCTCTTGCTGTCGCCCTCCAGCACGCGGGCATAGATGTCCGGGGCCTGTTGCTCCATCCATGTGAGCAGGGTGGGGCCGAAGTTGAAGCTCATCCACTCGTAGCAGTTGACGATCTCGATGATGCGGCCCGTGCCGTTGGTGCGCCTGGCCCAGGCCAGCGGGCCGTAGCTCTCGCCGCAGATGCGCTCGTTCCAGTGCCGGGCGGGGGCGGCGCTGCCCTCGGGCAGGATGGTGTCCATCCAGGGGTCCTCCCTGGGCGGCTGGTAGAAATGCCCGTGCAGGCAGAGCTGCCTGCCGCCGTTCCTGCCGCCTGCCAGCCCGCCTGTGCTCCCGTCCGTCTTTCCAGCCATGCCGTCTCCCGCGCTTGAGGATGCCGATGCTCCTTCCTACCCTGGCCGGGCGCGGGGGGCAAGCGCCGGACCAGAGGGCAAGCCGGGCGGGCAGGTCGACAAACAGGCCCGGCCTGGGTATACGAAAATCATACGCAGACCTGCGCCCGCAAGCTGCAAGGGGGATGTACATGATGGATACGACCAAGGCCGCGCTCAAGACTCTGCTGTCCCCATTCCTTCTGGCCGGGGTGCTGCTGGCCTCCCTTGTGGCTCCCTTTGGAGGGCCCATGCCCGTGGCCCTGGCCGCCGGCGGGGAGAACCTGGGCCACGTGAGCCGGGTGCAGGGCATGGCCGTGGCCCGGCAGGGCAGGGAGGTCCGGACGCTGGAGCTGAACTCGCAGGTGAAGCGCGAGGACACGCTCCTGACCGCTGCGGGCTCACGCCTGGAGCTGACCATGCTCGACGAGACCAGGCTGACGCTGGGCGCGGATACGGAGTTCGTGCTCGAACGCTACGACCTGGGCCGCCAGCAGGGCGCGGGCGCGGTGCTGCTCCGGCTGACCAAGGGGGCCTTCCGCCTGGCCACGGGGGAGCTGTCCGCCCTGCGTGGCGGGCCGTTTGAGGTGGGCACCCCGCTTGGCACCATCGGCATACGCGGCACGGAGTTCTGGGGCGGATTTCTCGGCACCGAGGAAGTGAACGTGCTGCTCATTTCGGGCAAGGGCGTGTACATCAAGAACGACGCGGGCATGAGCGAAATTTTGAAGCCGCTGGAGGGCGTTGTCCTGCGCTCGGCCACCACGCCGCCCCCGGCCCCGACCCTGTGGAGCCCGGACAAGCGGGCGCGGGCGTTCAAGACCGTGGAGTTCGACTAGTCCAGCGTCTGCCTGTACCTGCGCATGCCGACCGTGATGACCACCACCAGGAAGAGCGCGATGGGCCAGACGTGGGTGAGGGATTCCAGCGTTCCGTTGCCCTTGAGCAGGATGCCGCGCACCAGCCGCAGATAGTGCGTCAGCGGCAGGAGTGAGCCGATGGCCTGGGCCCAGCCCGGCATGCCCCGGAACGGGAACATGAAGCCGGAGAGCAAGAGCGACGGCAGGAAGAAGAACACGCTCATCTGCACCGCCTGCAGCTGGTTTTTGGCGATGGTCGAGAGCGTCACCCCGATGCTCAGGTTGGCCGCGATGAACACCAGCGACAGCACGAACACCGCCACGACGCTGCCGCGCAGGGGCACCCCGAACAGGAACTTCGCCGCCAGGATGATCAACGTCATTTGGATGTAGCCCACCAGAATATACGGGATGATCTTGCCCACCATGACCTCCAGCGGCCGCACCGGCGTGGAGAGCAGGTTCTCCATGGTGCCGCGCTCCCTCTCGCGGGTTATGGCCAGCGAGGTGATCATGGTCAGGGTCAGGGTCAGGATCACGCCCATGAGGCCGGGCACGATGTTGTACTGGGTCACGGCCTCGGGGTTGTACTCGGCATGCACGCGCAGGTTCACGGGCAAGTCCGCGGGGGCGTAGCCGCTGGAAGTCGGCAGGTCGCGCGCCAGCACCTGGCTGACCACCTCGCGCATGGCGGCCAGCGCCCCGCTGGTGGCGGCCGGGTCCGTGGCGTCGGCCTCCAGCAGCAGCACCGGCTTTTCCCCGCGCAACAGCCTGCGCGAGAAGTCCTCGGGGATGGTCAGCACGAACTGGGTGCGGCCCTCTTTGAGCGCGCTGTCGGCCTCGGCGCGGCTTTTCAGATGCTCGGTGACCTCGAAATAGCTGCTGGTCTGCATGCCCGCCACGATGCCGCGCGCGTACGGCGAGTTGTCGGCCGAGAGCACGGCCGTGGGCAGGTGGCGCGGGTCGGAGTTGATGGCGTAGCCGAAGAGGATGAGCTGCATGAGCGGGATGCCGATCATCATGGCGAAGGTCACCCGGTCGCGGCGCATCTGGATGAATTCCTTGTAGACGATGGCCGTGAAGCGCCGGTAGCAGAAGACGTTGTCCGCGCTCATGGCTGGCCGCCCGCCTGGCCTGGCGGAGGAGCGGGCTGGATGTCCGCGTGATTCTTTTCGGCGGTCGCCTGGTCGGCCTGCCCGGATTGCCCGGATTGTTTGGCCTGTTGGCCGCGCATGAGGTGGATGAAGACCTCCTCCAGGCTGGTGCGGATGAGCTTCCAGTCGTGCCCGGTTCCCGCCTGGAACGGGGCGATGGCCTTTCCCAGGGCCCCGGCGTCCTGGCCGCTGACGTGCAGGGTGTTGCCGAAGGCCACCACCTGCTCCACGCCGGGCAGGGGGCGCAGGGACTCGGCCAGTTCCGGCAGGCCCGGGCCGGACACGCTCCAGGTGCAGAGCCCGGCGTGGTCCACGATGCCCTCCAGCGTGTCCTGGGCCAGCAGGTCGCCGTAGGCGATGTAGGCCAGGCGGTGGCAGCGCTCGGCCTCGTCCATGTAGTGGGTGCTGATGAGCGCGGTGACGCCCTGGCCGGCCAGCTTGTGCACCTCGTCCCAGAAGTCGCGCCGCGCGCCGGGGTCCACGCCTGCGGTGGGCTCGTCCAGCAGCAGCAGCTTGGGCCCGTGCAGGGTGCAGGCCGAGAGCGCCAGGCGCTGCTTCCAGCCGCCGGAAAGGCTGCCCGCCAGCTGATTTTCGAACCTCGTCATGCCCATGCGCATGAGGCACTCGTCCACCACCCGCACGCGGTCTGCCAGGCCGTACATGCGCGCCATGAAGTCCAGGTTCTCGCGCACGGTCAGGTCCTCGTAGAGGCTGAAGCGCTGGGCCATGTAGCCCACGTGGGGCTTGATCTCGTCGGCCTGGGTGCGCACGTCGAAGCCCAGGCAGGTGCCGGAGCCGGAGTCGGGCCTGAGCAGCCCGCAGAGCATGCGGATGAAGGTGGTCTTGCCCGAGCCGTTGGGGCCGAGGAAGCCGTAGATCTCGCCACGGCGCACGCGCATGGAGAGGTTGTTGACCACGACCTTGCCGTCAAAGCTCTTGGTCAGGCCGGAGACGTCGATGACGTAGTCGTCGGCCTGGCCGCTGGCCGCACCGGGGTTGGCGCTGTTGTCCGCGTCCGCGTCCATGGGCCTATTTCGCCGGGCTGAAGGTCAGCTGCACATCCACCGGCTGGCCGGGGTGCAGCAGGGGCGCCTGGTCCGGTCTGGGCCGGGCCTCCACCAGGAACACCAGCTTGGCGCGATTGTCGCTGGAATAGAGGATGGGCGGGGTGTACTCGGCCTGGGCCGAGACGTAGCTGACGCGCACCGGAACGGGTTCGGCCCCGCCGTCGAAGCGCACCCGGGCCTCCTGGCCCACCTGGATGCGGCCCACGGTCTCTTCGGGCACGAAGAAGCGGACCTTGAGGTTCTCCGGCGGCAGGAGCACGGCCACGGCCTTGCCCGCAGGCACCCACTCGCCCTGGGTATATAGGGTGTCGAAGACCAGCGCGGCGGACGGCGCGGCCTGGGACTTCTGGGCGAGGGTCCAGGCGGCCTGCTCCACGCGGGCCTTGGCGGCCTCCACCTCGGCCTGGGCCGCGCCGACTTCGTCGGTTCTCGCTCCCAGCCGCGCGGTGGAGAGGTTGGCGGACATCTCGCGCACCTGCTGGGCCTTGACGTCGTAGTCCGCGCGCGCGCGGTCCATCTCCTCGGCGGAGATGGTGCGCTCGGCAAAGAGCCTCTCGCGGCGCTTGAACTCGGTCTCGGCCAGCCGCAGGGCGGTGCTGGCCTGGCCCAGGCGCGCGCTGACGGCCCTCAGTTCCGTGGGCCGCTGGCCCTTCTGCAGGTTGGCCAGCTTGTCGGCGGCCTGCTTCAGCGTCTGGGTGGCCACGGCCAGGGCCGCGCGCTCATAGTCCTGCTCCAGCACGAACAGCGGCGCACCGGCCTTGACCTCCTGGCCCCGGCGCACGCGCAGGTCGGAAAGCGCCCCGGCCACGGGGGAGGCCACGTGCACGTACTCGGCCTCCACATAGCCCTGGAAGACCTCGGCCCCGGCCTGGCTGAGGCGCCGCAGGCCATAGGCCGCCAGGCCCAAGAGCAGCAGGGCGAGCAGCGCCAGGCGGAGCTTGGCCGGAATGCGTCGCAGGAGAATCGCGGGGTTCTGCATGGTTCAAACCTACAACGTTTTGGAAAGGCGTGTCAAAGTGCGTTCAGACCCGCGCGGCCACTGGGCAGGGCTTTATGGTTCCGGGGGGGAGGCGGGCTCGCGGATGTGCTCGACGAGCTCGCGGATGTGCAGGGGCTGGTTGGCGAAGTCGCGCACGCAGAGCATGAGCTGGCGCGTGGCCCAGCTGTCCGTGAGGCGCACGATGCGCAGGTTCATGGACTTCTTGCAGTGCGCGGCTGCGGTCTCCGGGATCACGGCGATGCCCACGTTGTCCTGCACCAGCCGGGCGGAGGCCATGAAGCCGCGCAGGCGCACCCGGTAGTTGATGCGCTTGCCCACGCGGCCGGCGTGGGCCTCCAGGTATTTCTGGATGGAGCTGCCCTCGGCCAGGCCCACGAAGTCGTAGTCCAGGGTCTCGGCGAAGCTCACGGAGCGCTTGGAGGCCAGCGGGTGCTTGGGCGAGACCACCAGCACCAGCTGCAGCGTGCGGAAGGGGAAGGTCTGCAGGTTGCCCACCACCTCGGAGCTCTTGGGCACAACGCCCACGTCGGCCTTGTCCTCCAGCAGGTCCTGCATGATCTCGGTGCTCAGGCGCTCGTGCACGTCGATGCCCACGTTGGGATGCGCGGTGAGGTAGGAGCTGAGGATCTCGGGCAAGAACTCGGTGATGGTGGAGGTGTTGCACAAGAGGCGCACGTGGCCCTTGAGGCCCTGGCCGTATTCGCTCACGTCGCCCACCATGCGTTCCCACTCCTGCATGATGTTGTGGGCGTGGCGCATGAGGGCGAGGCCCGCCTCCGTGGGCGCCACGCCACGGCGTCCGCGCGTCAAAAGCGGCACCCCCAGGGTGTCCTCCATGTTGCGGATGCGCGCGCTGGCCGAGGCCAGGGCCATGAAGGCGCGGTCGGCTCCGCCGGTGATGCTGCCGCTCTCCACAACATGCAGGAACAGGCGCAGATCTGTAAGATCAAAGGACATGTTTGGCTCCCTGCTCCGGGCTGGGACGGTCTTTCGTGCCTGAAGAATCCTTGCCCGAGCCTTCGTCTCCACCGAAGGCATACTCAAAATCTTCCGCATTTACAACCTGTCCGGGCGGCGGCAGGGTGCGGCCTTGAAATGCACGGCCAGGGCCGATTCGCGGGCCTGCACAGTGATAACCGCACCAGCGCGAAAGCGCGTGAAAGAGGATGAGCAAATGAACAGAACCAGTCTAGCCTTCGTCAGAGTCTTCTTCTTCGTCATGTTGTTCGTCAGTTCGGCCTGCAATAAGCTGGACCGCAGCCTAGTCAGCGAAATCCCTGCCCCGAGCTCCGAGTCCCTGGCCGTGAACGAGGCCCGTGTGCGCGAACTGGATGCCCGCGTGCGCCAGTTGGAAGGGCAGATGCAGGCCATGAACAAGCAGAATGCCGACCACTCGGAAATCCCTGGCGGCGCCAACTGGGACTAGCCCTGAAGATACCGGGGGGGGACTGCTTCCCCCCGGCCCTTTGGCTTGGCTGGAGGGTTCCAGGCCGACGGTTCACGCTCCTTTCGGCGTAACGGGGAGTCCGGTCGGCAGCCGCCTTCGACTTACAGGGTTCCCTGGCCGCCGGAGGGCTGCTTCCGGCGCCATAACTCCAGGGCCAGGACACCCACCACCAGCAGATTGACCGCCAGGACGAAGAGCCTGAGCCAGGTCACCTGCCGCATCAGCTCGTACACCTCGAAGGGAATATAAATCCCCCCGGCCAGGGCCCCGAACCACTCGGCCCAGGCCTTGCGCAGCCACAGCCCGCCGGCCTCCACCACGCGGACCAGGGCATAGCCCAGGGCCAGGACCGCAAGCATCCACAGCCGGGCGTCCGAAAGCTTTTCCGCTGCGTCGATGAAGATCCTGGGCATGTGGCTGGCGGGATTCAGGTGCAGCAGCCGCACCAACTCCTCTGCCACCAGGCCCACGTCCTTGTGCAGCAGCGAGAGCAGGCCGAATCCGGCCAGAAGCACCAGCGCGCCCTTGGACAGCTCCAAGAGCGCCACGAGCTTCAGCCCGGTCAGCCTGTTCCTTGTCCCGATCTGCTCGGCCATGCGGTTCCTTATGGGCCACCAGGACCCCGCCCCTGGACGCGTCCTGGTGGGCGTGTCTCCGGCGGCCGGGGGGAATCCCCGTCTGGATATCTTTGTCCAAAGGCGCTGTTGGGGGCATGCTAGCCCATCACCCACAAGGACGCAAAGGTCTGCAGGCAGGTCGGCGCATGGTCGGCCGGTCGCCTTCCCGCAAGCGGGCTTGTGGCGCAGGCTCGTGGCGCAAAAGCCTCCTCTTCCCAAAGCATGCGCCTGGCCCAAGCAGCCGAAGGGCTTCAGGCGGTATCCCCAGCATGGCCCTTCCTGCTGGGAAGGCGGCAGGCGGGCAAGCCTTGAGGCTTCGGCGTCCTCCTTTGCGGACGGGATGGCCCTGGTCGCGTGTGTTGTGTTCGCCATATTCCCCCATGCCCTTCAGTTTTCAACCTTGTTCTGAAGCGGGCAGGCCACATGGAGAGTCGGGAAGGTTTCATCCACACCCAGTCCTCAATATTGAGATGCTCTTATAAATTTGAGTAGATTGTTTTGGTCCACCGGCGGTGCATGATATAAAAAGTACATGAAAACATGTGGATACCATGCCCCTCTCTTTGGCATCAAACTCGCATACTGTTGTATTATGGCCTTTGCCATGTTCCCAACAAGTCTACTGCTGAGTTCTGGCATTGTGGAAGGAGCGGACAGGAACATATTGTCACATACAAGGAGCCATGTGCATGAACAAGGTATTGCGGGCGGTCATCCCTCTTCTGGCTGGTGTCATCGTTTGGCTGATACCAGTCCCGGAAGGCCTTACCCCGGCGGCATGGCAATATTTCGCCATCTTCATCGCCGTCATCCTGGGCCTTGTCTTGGAACCCCTGCCCGGCGCGGTGTGCGGACTGCTGGGCGTTGGGCTTATGGCCAGCCTGGCGCTTGTGCCCATGTCCTCGCCTTCCGCGCCTGCCGTCAAACCCGCCGCAGTGGCCGCCAAGCAAGTGGAAACAGCCAAGCCCGGCGACGTGGCCGCCCCCCAGGCCAAGCCTGCTGAAGCCGTCAAGCCTGCTGAAACAGCCAAACCGGCCGAAGCCGCCAAGGTCAAGAAGCCCACTGCGAACGATCAGATCAAGTGGGCCCTGTCGGGCTTTTCCAATTCCACGGTGTGGCTGATCTTCGTGGCCTTCATCTTTGCCCAGGGGTATGAAAATACCGGGCTGGGCAAGCGCATCGCCTTGCTCCTTATGAAACTGTTGGGTCGGAGCACGTTGGGCTTGGGCTACGCCGTGGCCTTGTCCGACCTCGCCTTGGCGCCGTTTCTGCCCTCCAACACCGCCCGGAGCGGCGGCACCATCTACCCGATCATCAAGAACATCCCGCCGCTCTTCGGCTCCACCCCTGAGCACGAACCCCGCAAGATGGGCTCCTACCTGATGTGGGTGGCCCTGGCCTCCACCTGCGTGACCAGCGCCGCCTTCCTCACGTCTTTCGCCCCAAACCTGCTGGCGGTCGCGCTGGTGCAGCAAATCGCCAACGTCAGCATCACCTGGACGGATTGGTTCATGTCCATGTTGCCGATCTGCGCCGTGTTGTTTCTCGTCACACCCTATCTCGTGTACCTCATCTACCCGCCGACGCAGAAGACGAGCCCGGAGGCTCCAGTCTGGGCGGCCAAGGAGCTGGCGGCTCTTGGCCCCCTGACGCGCCAGGAGATCGTGCTGGCGGTGCTGGCCATCGGCGCTCTGTCGCTCTGGATCTTCGGGGCGGGTTGGATTAACGCCACCACCGTGGCGCTGGTGGCTGTGGGCCTGATGATCCCGGCCAAGATCGTTTCCTGGGATGACATTCTGGGCAACAAGAAGGCCTGGAACATCCTTTTCTGGTACGGCATGCTCATGGCCGTGGCGGACGGCTTGAACAGGGTGGGCTTCTTGAAGTGGTTCTGCCTGAATATGGCCAACGCCTTCTCGGGCTACAGCATTCTGGTCACGATCATTCTGATGGTCATTGTCTTCTGGTACGCGAGCTTCTTCTTTGCAAGCATCACGGCCTTGACCACGGCGCTGTTCCCACCATTTCTCATGGCGGCCATGCTCGTGCCAGGGATGCCGCTCAAGATCTTCATCATGCTCATGTGCGGCAGCCTGGGGTTGCGCGGCATCCTCACCCCCTATGCCGTTGCCCCAGCCACCATCTACTATGGCAGCGGGTATATTGAGCCCAAGGATCACTGGCGTCTGGGCATTATCTTCTCCACAATCTTCCTGCTGGTGTTCCTGGTGATAGGCATACCCTACATGTACATGATCAACAGCTGACGAACCCGCTAATGATGAAACGCCCTGGGCCATGTCCTCCGCCCCCCTGGGGGGCAAAGAGGACCGGTCCAGGGCGTTTTCCCATGCGCCGTCGGCTTATCCGGCTGTGTGTTGCGACCCCTTGCCCTCGCCATCCTCCTCCCTTCCGGAGAGGATGCGCCACAGCGTGTTGTAGCTGATGCCGAGCTTGTCTGAAGCCCGTCGCTTGTTCATAAGGCAGCGCTTGAGGGTGTTCTGGATGATCACTCCCCTGTAGTGCCGCAACTGCTCCTTCAGCGTCCCTTCCTGGCTCGCCGGCACAGGGGCCGAGTCCTCCCGGAGGGCCATCGCCCGATCGGTGAACAGTTCCAGGAACAACTCCTCGTCCGCCGCGGAATCGCCCAAGAGAGCGAAATAGCTCTCGATGAACGAAAGCAGCTCCCTGATGTTTCCGGGCCATCCATACCCGCCCATGGCTTCCAGCATGGCCGGGGTGAAAATGTCCATCCTTTTTCCGTGTTGGAGCACCAGCTCTTCCACCAGCGCAGGGATGTCTTCCATGCGTTGCCGAAGCGGCGGCACATGCAGTTGGAGCGTGCCCAGCCTGAAGTAGAGATCCATGCGGAAACGCCCCTGCTGGACAAGCTCCTTCAGTTCGCGGTGGGAGGCGCTGATGATGCGGACGTCTATCGGCACGATGCGGTCGCCGCCGACGCGCATGATCTCCTTGGCCTCCAGCACCCGCAACAGACGGAGCT
>Ga0209800_10004667_pt1 | contig 9992 bp, 6 predicted proteins | sample Higcelweek8metaG_FD_187174 | JGI IMG/M metagenome (GOLD analysis project Ga0209800, IMG submission 187174) | Freshwater pond sediment microbial communities from the University of Edinburgh, under environmental carbon perturbations - High... | ecosystem: Environmental > Aquatic > Freshwater > Pond... | reverse complement strand
TGCATTATGGCGTCACTATTGACAAAGCGCGGTTCGATACTTTTATCAATGAAAAGAGATTTGTTTTTATTGCAACCGGAACACCTGAATCGAAAAAAGCCGGATTGAAAGGCGATGACGCAATGGGTGTTTTAGATCCTCTACGTTTTTTATCGGACATGAAAAAAGGATTAGCGACCTCGCCGGGCCGACGTGTATTGGTGATTGGGGGCGGAAATACAGCTATGGACATTGCCAGAGCCGTAAAACGGATTCAGGGTGGGAATGGGTCCGTCGCAGTTGTTTATCGTAGACGAATTGCCGATATGCCTGCCGAAGCAGAAGAAATACTGGCTGTTCAGGCCGAAAAAATTGAAATTGTTGAATTGAAAGCTCCGGTCGAATTTGTGGTTTCGGGTGGAAAAGTAGGCGGACTACGGGTGGTCGGAATGACGCCATCTCAAGTTGGTGCCGATGGCCGCACCGGAGTTGAACCGGTTCCTAGCTCCGAAGAAATTCTGATTGCCGACGCCATTTTCCCGGCCATCGGTCAGAACGCAAAACTCGATTTTCTGGATGCTTCAGTGCTGAAGAAGAACAGCGATAATTACAGCACACTGCTCGATCGGGTCTTTATTGGCGGCGATGTTCGTAAAGGTCCGGCCAATATTATTTCTGCCATCGCTGATGGACGCAAAGCAGCCGAAGCTATTATTGAGCGGGCCGGATTACCATTGAAAAACAATGATGTTCAAAGCAGAAATTCAGACATCAAAAGGCTGCTCCTGAATAAATACCGGCGCGAAAAATCGTTGCTGGAAAACGAAATGCACGACATACCGTCCAAAATGATCAAAGATGATCGTGCTGCTGTACAGGAAGCATCGCGATGTTTGCTGTGTGATGAAGTCTGCAATATCTGTGTGACTGTGTGTCCGAATCTTGCCAATCAATACTACGAAGTTGAGCCATTCACCTTTGTTTCAGGCAATTTTCGTTTTGAAATAAATCAGAAAATCCAAACCTATAACATTGGCGAATTCTGCAATGAATGCGGAAACTGCAAAACTTTTTGTCCGACATCCGGCGCGCCTTACATGGATAAACCCAAAATGTGGATTACCCGCGAGGCTTTTGATAAAGCGCCTTCCGGATATCACTTTAGTTTGGAAAACGGAAATAAAACGCTGCTTCACAAAATGGAGCAGGGTATGATTAAACTCATGCAAACTGCTGAGGGCTTTGTCTTCGAAAGAAATAAAGCAATGCTGAAGTTTGATTCAAATTGGAATCTGATATCGGAATTAAACATTGACATTATTGAAGAAGCGCTTCAAATGCGGGTTATTATAGCCATCGAAGCGTTGTAATAGAGGCTGTTTTATAACTGCTCTTCCTTCAAAAACAATATTCCATTCCCGCCGCTGGCGGGATAAACTCTCGAAAGCGACGAAGGAGCTAATTTTACAGGCCTTCGGTTATTTGTATAAGTTTTTTTATCAACCCCTCCTGATGCTCCCACAAGCGACGATCAATGTCGTTTGTAACACCTGTGTAATACGAACCATCAAGCACATTGTAGAATATAAACTTGCAGGTTATTCATAAATAAAAATATAATTGTTTTCAAGTTTCATGCTGTTATTCACAAAACTCCGCAGTCATTTTTACTTCGCTGTCACACTGAGCGGAGTCGAAGTGTGAACAGCGTAGACTCAGCTCCCGCAAAGCGGTTACAGCACCGGTCTTTGCTCCGCTTAGGTCCATTCTCCTATCTATCTTTCGTTCCGATAGCCATCGGAACCGCTCAGGATGACAGGAGCTGTTATCAGAGTGACTACAGTGATTGCCAACACGTGTTCCATCATCCGTCAATTCTCACCACGACATGATATGGGATCGTTGTTTTTGTAGCTGTTACGACGATTCCATATCCGCCAGCAGGCGGACGATGGAATATCGTAACGATTTTCATTTTTAAGGCAGCATCGATGATTATTCGACCACAAACCGCATTCGTTCAATCACGCTTCCAGCGCACTCCAGAATATACACTCCGTTTGAAATTCCATTCAGCTGAATGGTCATTTCTTTTGCATCAGGAATGATATTTCTGATTTCCTGCCCCTGCATATTTACAATGCGGATATAAGCCGGAATTTCGCCATCAAAGCTGATTTGCAAAACATCGGCAGCCGGATTTGGCCAAAGCCTGAAATGAGTTTCAGACGCTTCTATTCCTGTTGTTATTCCAACAGTACTTGCGTAGAAAACAGTGTCGCACTCATTGATGGCGTAATGATTTACGTTATATGAACCTGCTGTTGAATAATAATGAGCCGGACTGGCCTGTGCCGACGTCGATCCGTCGCCAAATTCCCACAGATAATTTGTTGCATTGGTACTCGTAGTGGTGAACTGAACAATGTTTCCGTTAACGATATAGGTGAATCCTGCAGTAGGTAATGATGTCACATTTACATCAATGGTATCGGAGTACACATCGCAAGTGGAGCCGGTTATCAACGCATAATAGCTTCCGGGCGTACTGACGGAAATGGACTGTGTGGTTTCACCATTTGGATACCAGTAATACGAATCGGCTGTTGCTGCGGTCAGCGTAAGTATTTCACCCGCACAGATCATTTGAGCACCGCTGACATTCAACTGATTATTCGGACCATTTACAATGACCGATGCGGTTGAACGCGCACTCGAGCAATAGGGCTGTACTTCCCAGTCATAAAAGAAATAATAGTAATCGGAACCGGCACTGCTGCCTGTGATGGATACCGGCGGAATATCGTAGGGAAACGAAACACCTGCATTGTTTCTGTACAGATTCGGACTGGCCGGTCCTGCAAGCTGATAACCGCTTCCGGCAGGAATATCGAAATTCAGTGTGACGCGACTGACTCCGGGTGTTGTAATATTTGCAGTTGCAGACTGAATAACGGTTCCGGCACTGTTTCGCAGCGATACCGTCTTACTCCCTGTTGTACTGGAATTCACTTCAACCGAAACCAGCTTGCAGGCCTCTGCTGCATCAAATGTCAGATAATGAACCGTTGATGCTGTATAAATAGACCCATTGGTATTTGAATTCTGATTGCCGCCATACGACGAAGTCCCGGCTACATGCGCATTCTGCGCATAGAAATTCGTACTGCTGGTCAGATTCGGCGTTGTGAAACTGGCGCCTGTAAACAATAAATTTCCGCCATATTGTGCATCGTACCACTCAATGGTGCCTGTGCCGCTTGCGGTAACCGTTGCGGTTTGTCCGCTGCAGATGGCTGCGCCGCTTGCGGTGGGTGCTGCCGGAAGTCCGACTGTTACATACGAAGTGCGAATCAAACTATCGGTACCGAAAATATTCCACGATTTTAATTTCACTGTATAGGTTCCATTGGTTGTGTAATAATGCACCGGACTCTGCACCGCCGATGTCTGGCCGTCACCGAAGGTCCAGAGCCAGTTTGTGGGCGAATTGGTGCTCTCATCGCTGAAGGTCACAACGCCGGTACAAGTCGAAGTAACATTGGCAGAAAAAGTAGTATTAACCACTCCGGCAGCCGATGTATACAGGTTTACACATAGATCGTATTCGCGCGAAGTCCCACTGCCGGCTGCATTCCAGGTGGTCCCGTTCGAACTCACCCAACATTTACCGGTTTCAAGTGTCACGTTTGATGCAAAGCCGCTATACACTTCTTCAACCGGAATCGGATAATTGTATCCCGGGGTTGAATATTTCACTTTTATATAAACGTCATCACCTGCTAAAACAGCAAATGGAATTTCCGGCACAAAGGTGTAATATCCGGGCAGGCTGCAGGCTTTTGCACCAATGGTGTCAATGAGATTACTCAACGTTGTTCCGTCGAAATCGGCATAAATTTCCATGCTGACGGATGAATTACCCGAAGCAATATAGGTTCCGATGGCTTTTACAATTGAGTTATTGGTTACCGAATATTTTATAAGTCCATATCCAATGGTTCCGCCCAGACCAATATCATTTACTTCGCCGAATTTGGCGTAACTCAGTACCTTGTCACCGGTTGTAAAATTGCGGAAGCCCGGGAAATAAGCCACTTCGGAGTTGATGCGTGTGTCGTTGTAGCTGCAATAGAAATATCCACTGAGGCCCCAAGATGATCCCCAGCTGTTTTTAATCAGCCAGGCACCGGTGTCGCCTGCAGTCACTTTTGTATCGTCCCAACCGACAATGGTTACAGCATGATTTGCATTTTCGGTTCCTGAATAATAGTATGTGTAGTTCGATGAATTCAGATAGGCATCATCGCTGTAATATGAGGTGTAGACTGCGCCATGATCATAAAGAATCTGTTTAATGAGTGTCTGATCTGCCGACACATAACGCACATCGCTGACATATTTGGTTGGATTGATGGTGGTTGGGCAGGTACCGGCAGCATCGTTGTACGGATCCGAAGCTTCGGTCATCATACCACCGCCGCGCGAAACATAGGCGGCCGAAATCATGGCATTGCCACCGTTGCAGGGCGTCCAGTCGAAATCGTGACAATTATTCAGATTGTCTTCCGACAAATCAAAAGTGCCTTGTCCCTGGCGCAGCCAGTACGATTCGGTCGATGCACAGGTGGCAAATGTCCAGCACGAACCGCAATTGCCCTGATCTTTCACCGATGTAACATAACCCGATGTACGTAAATCAAACGTAGCGGGCAATACCAGAGGGCCTTTTGTTGCCGCTGGATATTGCTTGGCGCTGATGTCAAGCACCGGCGGCAGATAACCGTATTGCGAAGCCTGACTGCCAGCCTGAATGTATTGAATATAAGCCGGATTGACCGGAGCTTTCTGCGTGATTTGCGCCTGAAGCGATAAAGCGATGATTGCAGTTGCGGTAAAAAGTAGAACTGATTTCATAAATCGGTGGTTGGTTATTCAAAGACAACGAAAGCTAATATACGTTGCTTTGGGAAATAAATAGCTCACGAACACTGAACAAGGAACAAGGAAGGAAGAATTTCGAACGGTACTTCAGAATATTTTAGTTCAAACCTCACTTCTTACTTCGTCCGCCGCGGCGGATTCCTTGTTCCTTGTTCAGTGTTCGTGTGATTAACCTTAACCTTTTATAGTCTGGCTACAGAATGCCATGGAAGCACCTATAGGCGAAATAAAGTTTTGTATATTAAAAATATTCCCGTACGTTTGTAAAAAATAATACAGCTATGGGAAAAGGAGATATGAAATCAAAACGCGGTAAAATTCACCGCGGCAGTTATGGAAAAACACGTCCGCGTCATGCTGAAAAGCTTGCCCCGGTTGCTAAAGAAACCGAAGAAAAAAAGAAAACTGCAAAGCCGAAAGAAAAAGAGGTTAAACCTGTAGAGGCTGTTGCCGAAGAGCCAAAAGCAAAAAAAGCGCCTGCCAAAGCCAAAGCTAAAAAAGAAACCACTGATCAACCCGATTTGTTTGATGCCGGCGATGCTGCAAAAACAGAATAGCTAACGGATAGAAAAAGACAATGACTTCTGTTGATCCGGACAATTCCATTTCAGTTTCAACCTGTCCTTTCTGCAGAAATGCGCAACCGGATGTGACATATACCGCATCCGGTTTTGCTTTTTATTTTTGCAGCAACTGTCATTCGCTTTTCCGCGCCGACAGCGATATAGCGATTGATCATAAATACGATGAAGACTATTATGGCGATAGCCCGAAAGAAAAATTCTGGCTGAAACCGGTTGTGTGGCTGCTTAATGCAGAGCGGGGCAGCCGGGCAAAATTTATTTCAAAACGAATTTCAAAAAGCTCATCTGTACTTGACATTGGTTGCGGCAATGGAGCATTGCTGCATAAAATTCATCAGTTGTCGGGCGCAGCGGTTACCGGAGTCGAAATGGACAATGTGGCTGCACGCCGTGCACGTGACCGTGGCTGTATCACCGTATTTTCCGATTCATTCGAAAAGGCACCTCATGCCGAAGGCAGTTTTGATGCGGTTTCCATGATTCATTCGTTTGAGCATATTCCGCAACCCGCGCCCACACTAACAAAAGCTGTTGCCTTAATCAAACCCGGTGGTATTTTTTACATGGCTATTCCAAACATCAATTCCATTCAGTATTCAATATTCCGGAAACACTGGCTGCATCTTGATCCGGAGTTTCATCTGCATTTTGTTTCGCGTCAGCAACTGCTGAAACTTGCATCCGGAGCCGGTTTAAAGTATATCAAAACCCGGCATTTCAATCCGGTGCAGAATATTCCGGGCTTTATTCTCAGCGCCATGAATGTCGTCACCGGACGGCGCGACGTACTTTTCAACATGCTGCGCCACAAAAAGAAATTGCGCAATCCGCTGAACATTCTATTGTTTATTTTCCTGATGCTATTCGCCGCGATTTTGCTACCCTTTGCCATAATTGAAGAATGCATTTCTTGCATCGCCGGCCGCGGCGCCACGGTGGATTATGTGTTTGAGAGGGAGTAGTGAGGGGTGAATTACCGCCATGGCAGTAAGTCGTACTTAAAAACTCCATGATTCTTGTAAAAACGATTAATTATACTGTTAAAGCAGTAATATCAAGCATGTTTATTTTGCTTTATGGTGAATATGTTGTATATTTGCTGCTAAAACGGTAAAATGCTCGAATCAACTCTTTTATCAACGATTATCAGGCAGCATCGGAAAGCTGCCGGATTGAGCCAGCTACAGCTTGCTGAAATAGCCGGAGTAGGGAAAACAGTGGTTTTTGATCTTGAAAAAGGAAAAGAGACTGTGCAGCTGGATACACTTCTAAAAATTTTGCATGTGTTGAATATAAAAGTAGAACTTCATAGTCAGTTGATGAATGAAATTTTGAATAACAATGAGAAAAGCTAAAGTATTTGTTTGCGGAAAAGAAGCTGGCTATCTGACAGAGATGGTAATGGGCAAAGAGTACGTATTCGAATACAACGAGGAATACACAGGATTACCAGTTTCGCTCACCATGCCACTTAGCCGGAAACAATATGTATTTGATACTTTCCCTCCGTTTTTTGATGGGCTTTTACCCGAAGGACATCAGCTGGAGGGCTTGTTGAAAATCGGGAAAGCCGACCGCAATGATTTATTCTCGCAACTGATGCTGGTTGGAAGAGACACTGTTGGAGCTGTCACTGTAATGGAGTTTGCATTATGAAACGTTGTCCGATATCATATGAGCCATGTGGAAAAGCCAATTACAGCGAATCCGGGCTACGTTTGTTGTCACCTAAGCTGGAACAATTATGTAAGTTTTCTTACTCAGCTGAGGAACAAAGAGCTGAAGCATTGGCGCGGGCTGTAAAACTGTCTATTCAGGGTGTCCAGCCAAAACTTAGTGCGATTCTTAATATAAAAGATTCCAGGTTTGATTTGGTCGATTCTGGTGGAAAATACATTCTGAAACCGCAACACCACATCTATCCGCAGCTCCCTGAAAATGAAGACCTGACAATGCGGATGGCAGCTACTGTCGGTATCAATGTTCCTCTTCATGGCATGATCTGGTCGAAAGATCAGTCGCTAACGTATTTCATCAAACGATTTGACAGGGCAGGGCATAAAGATAAAATTCCGACTGAAGACTTTGCTCAGTTGGCTGAGTTGTCCCGCGAAACAAAGTATAATTATTCGATGGAAAAACTCATTTTGCTAATCGATCAGTTCTGTACTTTTCCGATGATTGAGAAATCAAAATTGTTCCGGCTGGTGCTTTTCAACTTCCTTGTCGGGAATGAAGATATGCATCTGAAAAACTATTCGGTAATCAGAAATGAAGGCAAAATTGAATTATCGCCCGCATATGATTTATTGAATTCAACGATTGTTTTGAAAGGTGGCGCAGAAGAAATAGCGCTGACTCTTGCCGGAAAAAAGAAAAAACTCTCAAAAGAAATATTGATTGATTATTTCGGCAAAGAAAGATGCGGATTGAATGAAAAAATAATCGATAATAAAATCCATGCATTGAAAAAAGGAAGCGAAGTTTGGTTTGATCTGATCAACATTAGCTTTTTATCAAATGACCTGAAAGAAAAATACAAAAATCTGCTCGTAAAAAGGATGCGCATTCTTGATTTTTAGCATCTCTCAATGCAGCTGCTTAATTCAGCAATCAGAAAATTGCTCATTAATACACCCGATAGAGTATAATATTGCTGACTTTTAAAGGAATTATACCTGTTCGGGTATATAAGCCATCCTTTTTTTGTGGCGTTCCAATAGCCGTCAGCATCGCGCTTTGAAATGGAAAATTGAAGCGGCTTTGAAGGTTTTCCAGGAGATCCCGGCTCGCATGAACTCTGAACCTGTCTGCCGGCCAGGCAGGCAAGGAACAAAGAAGTTGGAATGATGAAAGATTATTTACATCAGACTTACTTCTTACTTCACATTTCCTTGTTCAATATTCATTTATTATGTCTTCGTGCCATTGTGGCAAAATTCGTCCTTCCGATCAATAATTTTCATCCTGAGCCCCGCTGCTGTCATCCTGAGCGGAGTCGAAGGATAGACAGGAGAATAGACCTTTACGAAGTAGCGACAGCGGGGTAAACTCCGTCGAAGGTCACAAATCGTAAATCGGATCCGCCGCGGCGGACGTAAATCATGGTGTCTTCGTGCCTTTGTGGCCTCACTACTTTCCAATACAGAAATTCCTAAAAATCGAATCCAGCACATCTTCGTTCGACACTTCGCCGGTGATGAGACCTATGTGATGCAGCGCCTGATGCAGAAAACTGGAGGTCAGATCCTGCGGCATACCTGAATCTATATGATCAATGGCTTGCTGCAGTAAGGTGCCGATAACGCTGAAAGCCTCATAATGCCTTACATTTGTGAGTACAATATCCGGCGTGTTTTCAGAAATACTGACAGCTACGACCAGCTTGTCCATCAGCTCGCTGATGTTTTCGTCGCGCTTGGCAGAAATAAAAACCACATCGTATTCAAGCAGCTCGCGCAAATGCTTTGGTGCATTTACCAGCAAATCAATTTTGTTGATGACCAGAATTAATTTCTTATCGTCAAAATCTTCAATGCGGTTTTTTAGTTCTTCAATACCGCTCTGAATGCGGTCTTCCTCGCAGTCGGCCGCATCGAAAAGCAATAAAATAACCGACGCCTCCGATGCTTTTACCAAAGTGCGTTCAACACCGGCCGATTCGATAGAGTCAGTCGTGGTGCGCAATCCGGCGGTATCAATAAAGCGGAAAGTATTATTTCCAACAGTCAAAGTATCTTCGACATAATCGCGTGTGGTACCTGGAATGTCGCTCACAATCGAACGTTCCTCGCGCAGAATTTTATTCAGCAACGTCGATTTGCCCACATTGGGCTCGCCCACAATGGCCACCGGAATGCCGTGCTTCAATACATTACCAGCTTTGAATGAGTCGGCAAGTACAGTAACTTCATTCACCAGTGCAGTGCATGTTTCGCGGAGGCGGCTGCGATCGGCAAATTCGACATCTTCTTCCGAGAAGTCGATTTCGAGTTCCATCAGCGCGGTTAAATCAACCAGCTGTTTGCGCAGTTCACTCAGTTTTTTCGAATAATCGCCGCGCATTTGTTTTACGGCCAGTTTGTGTGCGGCGCCTGTGCGGCTGCGGATGATATCATCGACGGCTTCGGCCTGGAGTAAATCCATTTTACCATTCACAAAAGCGCGCAGGGAAAATTCGCCTGGTTCGGCCATGCGTGCGCCTTTGCTGATGAGCAACTGCAGCAACCGGTTCTGAATAAACAACGAACCATGGCATGATATCTCGGCTGCATCTTCGCCGGTGTAGGAGCCCGGATTTTTGTAAAACACCACAATGGCGTCGTCGATTACTTCGTTTTCGTCAACGATTTCGCCGTAATAGCTGTGGCGCAATTCGGGATAATGCTCAGCTTTTTTCGCCGGACTGAAAATGGCTTCCAGTATGCTATGTGACTTTTGACCACTGAGCCGGACAACAGCAATGGCGCCGGTTCCGGGTGGGGT
>Ga0209800_10004666_pt1 | contig 9995 bp, 6 predicted proteins | sample Higcelweek8metaG_FD_187174 | JGI IMG/M metagenome (GOLD analysis project Ga0209800, IMG submission 187174) | Freshwater pond sediment microbial communities from the University of Edinburgh, under environmental carbon perturbations - High... | ecosystem: Environmental > Aquatic > Freshwater > Pond... | reverse complement strand
AATTCTTATTGTATCTTTGTCAAGTACTTGGTACATCTTAGAAGGGAATTGGTTTGTTGTTTTGTCGCATACAAAACGTTCCCTTCTTTTAAATATTGTTACCTCCTCAAAAAGTCAAGACGACTTCAAATAGTGCAAGGAAATAAAAAATCATATTTTCTCGAAAATTATTTTCATTAAATCTTCGCTTTAGTTTTTATAAAACTATCAAAGAGTGATTGTAATTCCACAATAACTGAATTTAAGTTCTCTTTTTGTCTATTTAAGGTGTCAATTGGAGTTGGGAAATAATACCTTGAGAAGTTATTAAGTAGCTGATATTCATATTCTCCTTTCTCAATTATTTTCTTGATACTTTTAGGAACTTCTTGCAGGGATTTACTTATCTCGTAAATCCTCTTAATCAGAATATCTACTTCGTCATCAAGAAATTCGCGGACTGTCAGTGTGTTTTCAATTGAAAGCTCAAAGCCATAATTCTGATTTAGATATAACTCAAGTTTGTCAATTATGTCGTAAGTTGCAGTTATCTGAGTTCCTGCCCAGATTTCTCTTATTGTTGTGTCAGAAACGCCAATATTTTTTCCAAGTTGAGGAGATTTTAAATGACCAACATATTTTTGAATACCGGCACGAATTCTTGTAGTTTTTTCTTCTCTGTCTTTTAAAATGACAGATTCAATTCTTAATATTTCGTTATCGGAGGGAGTTTTATGTAAGTATTCATTAATTAAGTCAATCGGAATCTCAGCTTTATATAAAAGAAGTTGTCTTTGTTTCAATTGGCGTTTTAAATGACTCCATTTGTCAGTCAAGTTCTGAGATTTCTTTTTAGTGTCTTTTTCACTCATATCATTTTTTTTTTACGCTTACCTCGCGCTGCCGCACGAATTGCATCGTGTGGCAACAACTTTAAATCAATACAATATTCAATAATCCTTTTTCTCCGGCATAATCAATAGCACTACTATCAAGGATTATGGAACTTATAATTTCTACTCATTGTAACTCTTGTTTTTTGATTATTGTTTACTCCTTACCTGCCACACGATGCAATCGTGCGGCAGCGTGAGTACCAATTTTTCAAATTCCAACTCCCAGTGACCGCTAACATTCTTCCTCCACCTTTATTCATTTCTACAACACCCCTGTAGGGATAAGTAATGGCCTGTCCCTACACAAATTCTTTTCTTCTTTGCTGTAGAAATTCAAGCAAGTAATGTTTAAATATCCATAAAGAAAAACACAGCTTAAATTAAGGTCACAAGTCCTTGTTGTAGTCTATTCATTACTGAATTAGCAAAATCCATATAGCCTGGTCCCGGAATAGGTTTATTTTTATCCAAAGCTGTATGTAACAGTGCCCAACCAATCTCACGAACCATACATACGAACTTCATTTCATGTAATGTTTTATGCTTTAGTTCATCGGAACTGCCAAAGTAGCTTTTCAACATTATTTCATCTAATGTGTGGTCAAAACCACAAGAAAATGATAATGTGGCAAGATCAAACCAGATATCACCCAACCCTGAAAGCTCCCAATCAATTATCTTAATATCTCCATTATCACAAATCATCATGTTATGTGCAAATGCATCATTATGACAATAATGTTTTTGATAGTCGGGATCATTTTGACGTACTTTTTCAATGGCATTCACTTCTCTCAAGAACTCCTTTAAATCTGTAGGGCAAAGAATTCCAAGTCGTTCAGCACCCTGAAGATAACCACGAGTTAAAGAAAATGGAGTACAACAACGTTTCCCTGAATATGGAATTTTATGGATTTTCGTTAGAATAGAAACTACTTTCTTTAAGTTGTCAGTATCTTTAATCTGTTCCTCCGACAACTGAGTTCCGGATATGAAATCAGTGATTAAAAAATCTGATTTATTCTCGCATTCCAGAGCCATTGGCGTTAAATCGTGTTTGGCTGCTTGAGCAATGATTTCAATTTCATCTTTGTACTCTAACCCTAAAAACTCATTTTGCTTACCATTTATTCTTAGTGCATAGATTTTCTCATCTACAAAAACTTTATAAACAGTATTTGAATAACCACCGCTCAATGGTTCGTGTCGAATAGTTTTATCCTTTTGCCAATCAGGAATATGCTTTACGATTTCTTCAATATTCATACTTGTATCTTTCTACTATACACTATACTTCTTTTGATTCTAATTTATTTCTAGCACAATGCTCTTCCGACTACTGGCGGATTACGCTTCGCTAAACAAAAAGACTACGATCAACAAGGGATATATCAGATGATAGAGTATCTGTCTTCATCTGATTCATCTGCTTCATCCAAGTTCAGACTATTTCCCACCAACCAACCCGCACTTTTGTGCAAGTAAGTAATGGTTATATATCCGAGAGGACAAGGGCTTAATTTGAAATGCAACATTCAAAAGTCTTCTACGTTTTGAAGTTTAGCTTTCTTCAGACGTCTGCAAAGTTTTGTGCAATGAATGAGGATATCCGGTAGGACGAGGGAGCTTACGCTGAACATATCGCATTATTCTAATACATTACGATCCGCAGAACGAAGACAATCATGCCGGAATCCGAGGCGACAATCTGCATCGGCTCTCGCAATGCAATTTACAAAATGTTACGTTTTGTGTTTTTTAATATTCACTAAGACTTTTCATAATAAAATTGGATGCATGTTCTAAATATTCGTCTAGGTAAATTCCTAACTCTCTATTTCTACTCTCAATATTCATATTACTACCTTCTTCATGAATGTATATTTTATTGCCAATAAAGCTAATATTGAATTTGTCACCATAAGTACTATATGGCAAATGCATTAAAGCTGGATTATAATTCCTTTTTCGATCCCAAGGTTGAAGTGAATCAGCAAGTATAGAGAAATAATTGAATGGTGTTTTGTCAATATTCGTCTTAAATTTATTCTTGAAATATTTTGGATATATGTTATGCACGATAACTGCCAACATTGCAATCTTAAAAATACTATAACATTCATGAACTTGTTCTTGACTATTGAAATTAGAATTAAGTCCAATTCCAAGCCTAATTAATGAAGAGCTTATTTCATTCTTATTTTCGAGTTTATCACTGGTATTAATAATATTCAGGTATAGCTCTATAATCTCCGAGCCAATTAAAAAACTACAAAATCCGTGGTCATAGAACCCGTTTCTTTCTTCTGATTTTGTATACTCCGGTAAATAAGATAAAAAATCTTCAAATTTCCCATAGTTATGTTTTGTTAACTTTTTTGAGATATAAGTTGATGTGGAATTATTCAACGTCTTTTCAGTCAACAATTGATCATCTTTATGCCTATATTCAATGTCTTTATTATTGCTAATACTAATTAACTGATTTGAAACAACAATACTAGATTCAATTAGTTTTTTAAAGTGTTCCCATAGATTAGAAATAGATATTTGTTTATCAATTCTTTCTTTGACATTTTCATCAAGTTTTTGATTGAATAATTCAATAAGGTTGTCAATCTTAGGTTTTGATTTTGGATCATTTTTATCAGTTGAGAGAGATTTAATGATATTTTTGATTATTTCAGAAATTTTATCTCTGTCAAAATCCTGCAAGTCTAGTTCTGAAAATTCTGCTTTAAACTCCTTTTCGAATATTCGTGAAATCTGACCAGGTAATTCCTTTTTAAGACTTCTCAAAATTGGTTCACGTGCGCTATAAAAAATTTCATAGATTGTTGGATTGTCATTTGAATCGCCTAAGAAATTTATAGAATCATAGAACGAAAAGTAGAGTTCAAATAAATAATCTTTAAATTCAGTTTCGTTAGTTATTAAACTAAATTTAATTGGTGTAATATTATTTATATATTTTATTAGATCATGGAATTTTTCTTTTGTCATTAGGACTTTACCATTATCTTGAAGGAATTTTTCTATGTCAATAGCACTTTTGTATTTATCTTCCTGTAAATAATATTTCCAATAATAGTTGCTGTTGTATGTCCGATAATTAAAACAATTATCAATAATGTTTTCGCGCTTTGCTTTATAACTATGAGAATGATACTTTGTTAAATAAAACTCATGTTCGTTTTGGACAGGGAATACAACCAAAACTGGTTCTTCAGTTTGTTTATTCCACATGATTGCAAGTATATCTTCTTTCTTAAAATTAGAGCTAAAGATGTTTAAAGATGTGGAGCCAAAGATATTTTCAATTTCTACATAATTGTCATAGCTGTTTCTTAATTCTAATAGTTTATCATCTTTTGTCTTTTTTAATAGTTCTTTTTGTATGGTACTCTTGTACTTCGTTTTGAAAAATAGGAATAATCTTGAATCTCCTTCTTTTATTGGGCTAGAAGGATTTTTCTCGCTATTATATTCATTTACTAAATTAACTTGGCTATAATTTATAAATTGAGATTGTATATCTGTATCAAGTGTTTTTTTCGAGACAACATCCTTTTTCGTATAATCTTGATTAATTGCTATTATATCTTCGGAACTATCAATAAATGAAAAAAGGATATCTTCAATTTTATGAGGTGTTTTATTTCCAAAAAGCTGTATAAGAGCAATGAATTTAGTTAATGCTTTAAGTGATGTATCTTTTACTATATAAGTATTTAGTTTGTTGAATGGTTCTAAAAATTTAACCTTGTCATCAAATTCTTCTTTGCTTTGTGATTGTTTGCCTAGATAATATTCAATAGGATATCCTATATCATGATAGAACACCATGAACTTCCATGCTTTTATGAAATCTTTAACTGAATTGGTCGTTAAATCCTTATTGTTAATAATCTTAGATCTTTTTCTGAGATTTTTAAATTCATTTAGGGTTTTGCTCTGTAAGACTGGCTGATAAAAAAATTGGTAGATGCCGTGTAGATATAGATTAACTAAATGAACGAAATGGTCTCTGCTCACAAAGCCTTCTTTTGTTTTGGCACTTATAGTTGTCTCAAAATCCAATATGTATAGTAATAGTTTTGATGGTGGTGGAAAATTTGATTCAAAACAAAGTCTCATAATTATCTTCTTACTGTACTGGATTTTTTTCTCATAATTTGATTCATCTAAGAATGCAATAAAATCGTTTTTACACGGAAATATAAAATCAAACAATTCATTATATTCTTTTCGATAATTATCTGGATTAGGATTATCAAATAAGTTTTTTTTTATTTGAAGCTTTATATTATTTGTTTTCATTTTTGTTGTGTTTAGATAAAAAAATTAATTTTTGAAGTTCAATAAGATTATCGGGAGATTTTATTTTGTTCTTGTCAAGTCTGTAATAGTTATCTTCGTATTCATTAGACAATGAATAGAAATAATTAATTTTCTCATGATGTTTTTCTGGAAGTTTTTTCAAATATTTTTTTTCAAATACTTCTTTAGAAATTGCATTTTTAGGAGTAATTAGATAGCAGCTTGTTATAGATGCTGTAAAAATTAGAAGAGGATAATATTCTTGCTTTTTATCGTTTGAAAGAGTTAAAAGTTTCTGTCTTGTTCTATCCATTGCAGATTTTATCCATTTCTTTCTTTTCGTATTATTGTATTTTTTAGTGTTTTTTAGGTTAGCAAGGCTTCTGTCTATCGTAGATTTATTTTTATCCTCACTAAAAATTAATTTATTAATACATTCTTTTACAATGGGTTTAAGTGATGAAGAATAGATTTTTGTTGCATTATATGAATTACTAAAAGAATTATGATAAAATTCTAATACTTCTTTTATTTCTTCAATATAATACTCTGGAGAACTTGCATTGTCATGATTTTTACTTAAACATAGCTTTAATGCTAAAGCAAAGAAATCTCTAATTTGTTCTTCATTTTCATAGATTTGTGGTTTTTTCTTATCAGAACTCATTTTTTAATTTTTTTTATATGGTTAGTATTGTTGTTTCGGTTTTTTTACATAAAACATAACAATGTATATCCTTCCCTCAATTCCGTATATCTGGAAATGAATTCCGCATATATCGCATTTATGCAAATAAGCTCAAAGGATAATTGATTGTTATTTGTCCTATTTATAAGTATAATTACATTACCAAACACACACTCCAGCTCTTTCAAGATGGAATGTGTGTAGTTTTTATTCGCCTTTAGGGCATAGGGGTTTATCCCTTTACCATTTTCACCTCCATACTATACTGCTCATCGCCGGGTAGGGTGAGGGTAAGTGTTTGGGTGAGGTAGCCAATTTTTTCCACCGTAACGGTATAGATACCGTTTTCGAGGGATTTTATCTGGAATCCGCCTTTTTCGGCAGTTTGTTTTACGATAGGGTCGGCGGAGCTGCCGTTCAGCTGAAGGCTAACGGTTACATTGGGGATGCCTGCACCTGTTGCAGCATCGGTTATTTTAGCTACGAGCTGCATCACATCCGTAGGCATTTCAATTCGGCGCAATGCTTTGTAGTCGGCATAAAATTTCGGTTCTGTCAGGCGTACAATTTCAAGCAGCTTATCGAAATGGCTTACCACTTTGTCGGCGGTTATGTAGTTTTCGTTCAAAGCCTTAGTAATGTTCTTTTTGTCGAGACCCGCATTTCCCTGTTGCGGTATAAATGCTTCGAAAAGGGTAATGTCGCTCAAAAAAGCAGTTTGTGTGTTGGCAGTCAGTCCGTATGCACTTAGTTGTTCTAAGTTCGTATTTACCAGATTGTACATTCCTTTGGCTATCTGTATCAGCTCAATGTCTTTCAGACGTGAGATTTTACTTTCGGCCAACTGTGAGTCTTTGAGTAGCGCCTTGTTGTCAACGGCATCGGCATAAGCCCCCGTTTTACGCGAAGCATCCATTGCATCCTGCACCACTTTGTCGTGCAGCTTTTCAAGTTGTTCTTTCTGTTCGTTACCACTCGCTTGCTGCAAGGCGATATTGCTCTGTATATCGGCAATAGCGTTGTCGAGAGCGGTTAGTAACACTGTGGCATTCGGTAGTTTTTCGAGTATTGCCAGATTTGCACCCAACAATACACGTAATGCCATGTACATTTTCAATTTTTTGATCTGTAACGATGTCATTTCTTTGAAGTATTAAAAGGTTATTACTAAAAAATAAGCAGAAAACCGGAATATTCCTTTTTTTCTGTGTGTCGGTTCTATCTTTATGATGGATTGTTTCTGTATTTTGTTGTCATTCGGCACTTTACACCTGTTTTTGAGGTGTTTGCCAGCTAGCTAAATCATCTCTTTTGTTCTCCTGCATCGTCCGAAAGATGCTTTGCAACGTACTTTAGATGGTTCGCATCGTTCGTAAGATGGTTTGCAACGCACTTTAGATGGCTCGCATCGTCCGAAAGATGCTTTGCAACGTACTTTAGATGGTTTGCATCGTTCGTAAGATGCTCTGCAATGCACTTTAGATGGTTCGCAACGTCCGAAAGATGCTCTGCAACGTACTAAAGATGCCGGTTTTTGTTATTTAGATGGTCTGCAACGCTATGCAGATGCTTTGTATTATTATTTAGATGACTTGCATCATACCTCAGACAGCATTACATGGAAATATTATTGATTACGATAGGATTTTTATTGCAGGAATCGGTAATATTCCTGTGGGTGGACGGGGTAAACGCTTGTTTAGGGTCCTTCAAACTGTTTGTCCGGAGTTTTAAGTAAATATACATATTGGAAACTTTCGGATTTTACGTGATAAACAGTTTGTTTATAATTCTCCAATCGAAATACGCCTCAGCACATGCTCAACAATTGTTGTTCTTTTTTGCAAATGTATATTGTTTTTTCTTAATTTACAAAATTAATGACATGTTTTTTGTAATAAATCTTACAAATAATTAAATTTATTGCTGTTGTTGTTACAGATAGACAATTTAACATGCTGATATTTTGCATGTTAGTATTAAAACGGGTTCGTAAAAAACAATAAGAAATGTAATAGGGCTGAAGTGCTGATATACATAGATAAAGCGCTTATCCGCGTTTCAATTTTAACCACATAGATCACAGAGACAAAACAGAGTTCACAGAGCTGCGTTGTACCAATAAATCGTAAATAATAGTAACGCTGATTTACGCGAATTAAGCGGATAAGATTCGAATAAAGACTTTATAAATAAAGTCAGCGGATAAATCCGCTATTTACGAAGTAAATTAATCAGTAATAAAATCCGTTTAATATTTTTATCCGCGTTATCCGCGTTCTAATTTTAACCACATATGTTGCCTCATCGGCTTTTTACTTTAGGATAAATGGAATGATATAAATGATAGATTCTTAAATTTAACAATTATTATAGTGTTTGTTAGAACTTTGTGAGAATTTTGTTAGTGTTTTGTGATATAGAATATGATTTATTTTCACTAATATTGCAGAGTTAAAATTTAAGAGAGTTCAATAATTCATTTATATATATGCCTAATAGATACAAGCCCAATATAAAGTCGACTCTTGTTTTTATAAAATTACCCGGAGCCAGGGTGACCAATTCCACTGTGGATGATACCTTACAGCATCATCGCTATATGGCACTAAATAAAATAATCGGTTTTATTTTGTTCTTTTTGTTGAATGTAAATGGTATTTGCGAGGGACAAAATATCACTTTCAGGTATGTTGGCAATACAGATGAGTCAATTAATTTAGGTTATCAATATCAGGAATTGGGCATAAGTTATACAGTGCTGAGCAAAGCAAACAGAACATTAATTCTCGAAACAGCAAAACCACAAATCATTAATTGTATAGATATAAATAGATTTACTCCTATTTATGCTGAACCTAATGAGACAATTGATATTAAGATAAATAGAAATGGCTTGATTGAGTACAGTAGTGCCAATAATCCTATGAGGGCTACAGAGTCGGGTTTCTTAAATGATTGTTTTGAAAAATACGGACCGACAGAGCTACTATTTTTTAAAAGGGTAAGAAAAAGAGCAGATGTTTCATTGAATAAAACAACTAACAAGCAAATTCTACTTGATGAAAATTATTCAATGGAGAATGCTCTTGTTGAGAAATACTATTCAAATGCTAAATTGTCAAAGAACTTTTATGACTATTTCAAATCAATGCTCTGGAGTCTGACAATAAATAATAAATTGAATAACCCAACAACCCAAAATGCAGTTATAACTGAATTGGAGAAAAGTTTTTCAAATCCAGACGACTTATTAAATATCGTAGGGTATCGCAGACTTTTGGTGGAGTCTAGTTATTTGAAAATGAAAAAGGCTGGTTTGAGAACTGATAATATTTATAGCTATTTAAATTTTGTCAGAATCAACTTTAAGCATCAGGATATTATTGATTATCTGTTATATAATATTGTGAAAAGAAATCTTTTGCAATCGCGTCAAAGGATAGACAATAAGTCGTTACATCTTTTTTATACGAACTGTAAAAACAAAGATTTTATCGATGAAATTAAAACTGATTTCGGTCAGCATGTAAATTCGATATTCCTAAAGAAAATAATTAAAGAAAGTGGATGTAAATACGCGATAATCGACTTTTGGGCATCGTGGTGTAAGCCCTGTTTAGAGGAACTGCCGTATGCAAAAAAAACAATCAATGAATATCCTCAGATAAAATACATTTTTATATCAACAGATAAAAGCAAATCCGATTGGCTGAATGCAACTAAAAAGAGAACTGATATATTCAATTCAACAAATAGTTTTATACTGAACGAAATAAATGATGAGAATATATTGAGTAATCTTAAAATAACGACCATACCTCGTTTTATTTTACTGGATGAAAATGGACAAATTGTTGATGCTAATCTGATTCGTCCATCCGATCCGAATTTTAAGAGTGTAATTGACAAATACATAAAGAAATGAACTAATTCTAATAGAAGCAATGTTAGCTGGATGCAATGAATATCAGTTTTACATCTTTTGTTTCTTTGTATAAAGTTTTTAATTAAAGTTGATTTGAATCATCATTTAAAATATTCTGTTATGAGAAAAGTCACAATTCTGAGCTTCATCCTGCTTGCAGTAAGTTTTATCTTGAGTAGTTGTA
>Ga0209800_10004664_pt1 | contig 10000 bp, 6 predicted proteins | sample Higcelweek8metaG_FD_187174 | JGI IMG/M metagenome (GOLD analysis project Ga0209800, IMG submission 187174) | Freshwater pond sediment microbial communities from the University of Edinburgh, under environmental carbon perturbations - High... | ecosystem: Environmental > Aquatic > Freshwater >... | reverse complement strand
TTTACGAAGTCGTAGATGGTGAAGTAGTCCTTACCGTCGAACAGCCGCGTGCCGCGCCCGATGATCTGCTTGAACTCGATCATGGAGTTGACCGGGCGCATGAGGATGATGTTGCGCACGTTGCGGGCGTCCACGCCGGTCGAAAGCTTCTGCGAGGTCGTGAGGATGGTTGGAATGGTCTTGTCGTTGTCCTGGAACTCCCGCAGGAACTGCTCGCCCGCCGCGCCGTCGTTGGCCGTCACGCGCACGCAGTAGTTCGGGTCTTTGCTGGTCTTGGTCTGGTTGATGAGGTCGCGGACCATGAGCGCGTGGTTCTGCGAGGCGCAGAAGACAAGGGACTTCTCCTGCTGGTTGATGAGGTCCATGAAGACCTTGACCCGGTAGGCCTCGCGTTCGGGGATGATGATGACCTTGTTGAATTCCTCTTCCGTGTAGCGTTTGCCATCCACCACCTCGCCTTCGATAATGGCGTCGTCCGGGGTGTAGGTGTAGTCGTCCAGGGTGGTGACGAACTGCCGGACTTTGAAGGGCGTCAGGAAGCCATCATTGATGCCTTCTTTGAGCGAGTAGACGAACACGGGCTCGCCAAAGTAGGCGTAAGTATCCACGTTGCCCTTGCGCTTGGGCGTGGCGGTAAGGCCCAACTGCACGGCAGGAGTGAAGTATTCGAGGATGCCACGCCACTGGCCTTCGTCCTTAGCCCCGCCACGGTGGCACTCGTCGATGACAATGAAATCAAAGAAGTCTGGCGGGTACTCCCCGAAATAGGGGCTGTCGCCTGGGCCGCACATGAAGGTTTGAAAGATCGTGAAGAAGATGTTGCCATTCTTGGGCACCTTCCCCTTCTTTTTGATGCTTTCAGGGTCAATGCGCACCCGCGAGCCAGGAGTCTTGTCCTCAAACGCGGAGAAAGCATTGAAGGCCTGGTCAGCCAGGATATTGCGGTCCGCCAGGAACAGGATGCGGGGCCGACGCGTGGGCTCGCCCTCCTTGCCCAAATCGGTGAGGTTCCAACGGCTGTGGAAGAGCTTCCAGGCTAGCTGGAAGGCGATGAAGGTTTTGCCTGTGCCCGTGGCCAGGGTCAGCAGGATGCGCGGCTTACCTTCAGCAATGGCTTCCAGGACGCGGTTAATGGCGATGTCCTGGTAGTAGCGTGCCCCGAAGTAGCCGCCCTTATCCTCGAAGGGCACGCGGGCAAAGCGGTCGCGCCAGGTATTTTGCTTGGCAAAGGTCTTGTTCCAAAGCTCTTCCGGGCTGGGGAAGACGGGCACGTCGCCTTCGGCCCCGGTGTCCATGTCGATGCCGTAGATGGCCTTGCCGTTGGTGGAATAGGTGAAGCGGATCGTCAACTTCTGTGCGTAGCTCTTGGCCTGGGCCACGCCCTCTGTGTGTGGCAGGCTCAGCTTCTTGGCCTCCACCACGGCGAGCTTGCGACTACGATACTCCAACACGTAGTCAGCTATCTCGGCCTTGGTCCGCGTGCCGTTCCCCTGAAGCCTGCCCAGCGTGATTTTGTACTCGTGCAGGATGCGGCTGCCTTCCACCACGCCCCAGCCAGCAGCTTTCAGGACGGGATTTATGTAGTCGGCGCGGGTTTGGGCTTCGTTGAGGGGCATGACAACGTGCCTTAAGGGGTTGGAACTCGCGAAACAGTCCAGCCGTAAGACACAGGAATGGTAAGCGTATCGTGAAAACCCTTTTGGCAACATATTGGGCGAAGAACCGTTCGCATTTTTTGTGTCAAATTTGCGACCAGGGAGGAGTTTGGCTGGACTCTACTGTTACGCAAAGAGCCAAGCTCAACAAAGGAAACCAAGATTTTTTTTATTGATGGACTCAGTAGGGCACGATAAAATAACTTTAACTCATCATCACCGCAAAGCTTAGCGCAAGTGAGACCTGCAATGGAGTGAATGAATTTTCTTGCAAAATGATCTGTAAGTTCACCTCTGATGTACGAAGATTCTTTAGTATTACCTGCGGTACTTCCAAAATCTTTAGATTCAATCAAGTAAAGTCGTTTGCTTGATGTATCGAGAAGCAAAAGATCAACACAGCAAATAGAGCTTACATTTTTTTGAATTGCCGTTCTTGTCGTTGATTTCTCATAATTACAATGGAGCCATGTGTCAGGAAATGTAAATTCTAAAGTTTTGTCGATTACTACACTAGCCATTTCTGTGCTCCACATTTAAGTATCGGTCGCTCTGCTCAAGCTCAGCTTCTAGCGATTGGATATTGTCAAGGTATTCGATGTCTTCCCCTTGTGAAACATGAACGCCTTCGTCGGATTCGTTCAACCCAATGAACTGAACTTTCGTTGAAGATCCTTTGCTGATTATGTCTAGCTCGCGCATTAAGAATAGACTGTGCGTTGCAATTATAACCTGCACTCCGTGTCTCGCCAAGTTGGCGATCGTATTCGCCACTAGACGAAGCAGTTGTGGGTTCAAATTGCTTTCCGGTTCATCCCAAAAAAGAGTGCCTTGTTTGACCAACGAACCATTCCGAAGCAAGTGGGCTAGCATACCCACCTTACACAACCCTTCGGCGACAAGGGGGGCCTCTAGCTTACCTAGGCCTGGCCTAGAAAAGAAAAAGTTTCCTTTCTCTTCAAAGAAAGAGCCACCGCCGAATACTTCTGTCTCAATAGGGTTCAAAAGCTCAGAGATTGTCGCAAGGCGGCTTCCTCTTAGAGGTTTTCTGCCAAGATACTTACAAAGGTCGTAGTACACATGGTCAAATGACAACTCCCTATCTTCAATCGCTTGCGCAAGACCAGGGTATATAGACAATACCTCTTTTGGTGGTATGCAAATAGACGGTTTTATTCTCCCATTTGCTGCTGATGAGTAGTCTTTGACTTTGTACTGTGCTGTTGTTGAAAATGAAAATTGTGTCTTTGTGTTTGCTTTTACAAATGTAGCTGCTATGTCGCATGACGACAGTCCATGTTTTCTTCTTACAAGCCTGCCAATTCTCTCAACGTTAAAGACGCGCATCATCTTTTCTCCAATCCATTCTTCACCTTTAAACGGGGTGATGCGCTCTAGGAGGCCTTCTTCGTGTTTAGCCGTGCATAAGGTGTAGCCAAGCTTTAATAAATGGCTCTTTCCCATACCATTAGTTCCAATGATCACATTGATTTCTTTCGAAAAATTTATGGTTGCCGCTGCGAATGCCGTGAAATTTTTTAATGAAATACGTTTTAGCATTTTGTGCCCCTATTTTTCACCCTTCCGCTCAGGGTGCGGATGTGATGTCGTCAGCCTAGATAATTTCGTGACCACGCTCAAACGGTGTTGTCAGTTGAGTATAGCTTGATCGCGCAGCAGTGTGCAAACTCAAATGTACGGTAACTCTGCTGCTCAGCCTTTCGTCATCTCGCCGTTAAAGGCCTTGTGAAGCAGGGATTCCTTCAACTCGTCGAGGGCCGCCAGCTTTTTCAGGTACAGAGAGGTGAGGTCTTGCGTGGCTTCGTGCGTGCGTTCGAGTTGGGCTGCGATAGCGGCCTGCGCTGCCGTGGATGTGGGAAATGAAACACGCACGTCGCCAATCTTTGAGGGAGAGGTGTGCCTGACTTTTACTCCCGTGGCGCTTGCGTGTATTTCTTTGCGCACGGTGGCGAGATTGAACACGTGAAAGAAGAACTCGTTTGTCCAGGGGACTGAGGCCTTCCCCACCACAAGGCCAAGCCGCTGGTTGTGCAGGAACTTCCCCTCAGCAGGGACAAGGATAGGACTGCCAAGCAGCCCTGCCGCTTGCTCTGTCATCGCAACCAGCAGAGCGCCTTCAGAGAGGAGGAAGCCGTTCGGGATGTCACCGACATAGTACTTCTGCTTTTCGCCACGATCTCTGTACCCACCCTCCTCAAAGAAATTCCCTGGCGTCAGAAGGGTATGTTCACCTTCGGAGGTGAAGAACTCGCCCTTGAAGGCAAAACCATGCTTGATCTCGCAAAGCTCACTTAGTGGGCGGGTGCTCCACCCGTCTTTGGGGGAAAGCATGTCCGCTCGGATGCTCTCGAACAACTCCCGCGCGTTCTTCAGGTTCTGCTCGGCGTTGGCCTTGGCCGTGGCGATGCCGTCAAAGGCTTCGTCGAGGAGGGCGACGATGCGCTGCTGTTCGGCCAGTGGGGGAACAGCGATTGGAAGTTCTCTGACTACGGACAGAGTGACACGGGGGCGTGTCGTCCCTTTTTGCATCGAATTAATGAAATCAGAAATGTGTTGAGAATTTAGCTGATAACAAAGAAATTTTGTATCCACTCGCTGCGCTCTGATTCGCACAAGGTCAGCAACTATCAGCCCTTCATCCAAATCTTCTACAATTGCCGAGACGCCCAAGGGGCATCCGAGCTTGGTCATAACTATGTCACCACACTGATATGAGTGCCGTTTAAGCTCTTTGAACTTCGCCGACGACACGTAGTCCATTTTCTTCAACTCAATTGAAAAAGGCTTAATGTTTTGGATTTTAAGAACAGGGATTCCCTCAGTGATGTAGTCCTTCCGTTGCAGAGAAGAGCCAAAGGGGCCATCCACAATGTCCTGTCTTAGATTATCGCAGAGAGATTGCAACGGCTTGAGCTGCCACCCCTCCATCACAACAGCCCCCGGATCGTCGCAAGCACATCCGCGCTCTCCGCGTCCAGCGCCGCTATCTCATCCATGATGTCTTCGGGGCTGCGCAGGGTCACTTCGTCGCCGTTGTTTGGGTTCTTCACGGACAGGTCAAAGGTGGTCTGGTCGATCGTGGCCGCGTCCACGGACCAAGACTGCGGGGAGTCGGCAAAGGTCTTCTGCAACGCAAGGAAGTCGGCCAGGTCGTCATCGTTCAGTGGATTGGTCTTGCCCATGTTGCGGCCAGGGTTCAGCTTGTAGAACCAGACCTTGCGCGTGGGCGCGCCCTTTTCGAAGAAGAGCACCACAGTTTTCACTCCCGCGCCCTGGAACGTGCCGCCCGGCATATCGAGCACCGTGTGCAGGTTGCAGCTTTCCAGAAGCAGCTTGCGCAGGCTTGTCGAGGCGTTGTCCGTGTTGGAAAGGAAGGTGTTCTTGATAACGATGCCAGCCCTGCCCCCAGCCTTGAGAATCTTGATGAAGTGCTGAAGGAACAGGAAGGCGGTTTCCCCGGACTTGATGGGGAAGTTCTGCTGCACCTCCTTGCGCTCGCCGCCGCCAAAGGGTGGATTGGCGAGCACTACTTCGTAGCGGTCCTTTTCCTGGATGTCGGCCAGATTCTCGGAAAGCGTGTTGGTGTGGATTATGTTCGGCGCTTCGATGCCATGCAGGATCATGTTCATGATGGCGATGACGTATGCGAGGCTCTTCTTTTCCTTGGCATAGAAGGTGCGCGTTTGGAGCGTTTCCAGGTCGCTGGTGGTGAGGCCGGGCTTGCTGGTCAGGTACTCATAGGCCTCGCAAAGAAAGCCTGCGGACCCCACCGCACCATCGTAGATGCGCTCGCCTATCTTAGGCTGCACCACGCGGACGATGGAGCGGATGAGCGGACGCGGCGTGTAGTACTCGCCGCCGTTGCGTCCGGCGTTGCCCATGCGCTTGATTTTCTCTTCGTAGAGCATGGAGAGTTCGTGCTTCTCGGCTTGGGAACGGAAGCGCAGACTATCGATGACTTCCACAATCTCGCGGAGATTGTAGCCGCTTTGGATCTTATTTTTGATCTCGCTGAATATCTCGCCGACTTTGTACTCGATGGTGTTGGGGCTGCTGGCGCGCTGCTTGAAGCCGCGCAGATACGGGAAGAGTTTGTGCTCCACGAACTCGGTCAAATCCGGCCCGCTCTTCGCGGTGTTGTGGTCGATCTCGCCCTTGGCGTTCTTTGGCGCGGCCCAAGTTTCCCAGCGGTAGGGGGCGTCGAGAATGAACTCATAGGCCTTGCCGGAAAGCTCGGCCTCCATCGCCTTCTCGCGTTCCAGGTCGTCCAGGTACTTGAGGAAGAGCAGCCAGGAAGTCTGCTCGGTGTAATCCAATTCGGTAGAGCATCCAGCCTCGTTGCGAAGCTGGTTGTCGATGGCGGAAAAGGCTTGTTCGAACATGGGGCGCGTTGGTCCTTTCAGGGGAATTTGCCGGGCGCAGGCCAAGTCTTAGGCGAGCGAGAGGCTGGGCAAATCACTAGCTGTCAGGGGAAGTTCTGTCAAAAGAGATGTGGACGCATATGAACTCACCAGCAAACAGTACCAAAGATCAAGATTGCAAGCTTCAAACGCACTATAACGCCTGGAAATTGTCGCGCGTTGCGCGAGGGGGCTAACAACGCGCCCCCCCCCCCTTATACTCTCCAAGACCATCTTCAACAAGTTCCACAACCTTCAGTTTTGGACCAAAATATCCTTTGGAGTTGGACTAGTGACGTGTCTGTTACTCCACGCAAATCGCTGACTGCCCCAAGATCAATCTGGTAATTTGTCGAGGCTGTTGTCCTAGGGCTATGCAATACGCCTACACTGAGCATGAACAGTCAAAACTACGATAATAATAATCGGAATGCTTCCTGACACTGCACCGATAACGCGCCGTGATCAATACCGGCACTTTGCAACTACAATACTAGTGCCATCGACTTGATTGTGCGAATATATTGTTAGATGCTACGCGATAGCATTGTCTTTTTGAGTAAAACACATCATTAGGTGTACTTGTATATTTGCAAAAAAGTGTGAAATACTGCTTGCCGCTCTAAGATTTTATTGCTCGGATAAATGCAACAAGTTGTGAATAACTGAGCTGGTATGTCAAACGTATTTGGAACGGCGTGTTTATGAGAGAAGTTTCGGTGGGAGGATTGACTGCTTGATTGACTTTTCAACACTTGCTAAATTTATCCTGTCATTGCCTGCGGCTACGTCACAGGGCTAGTGGTTGCATATCACTAGAGTGGTCTATATCTAAAATTTCATGAGGAAGCGAAGGCACATACACATCTTCATTTCTCACAACACCACCCTGCAATTGTACGCCTCTCAATCTCCATACCCCCAACGAGGAAACGTGTGGCTATGCGTACACCTATCCAACTGCTGCCTCAAGGCTGAAGAGCTTTACACTCTCAGTCGTACAAGAACTCTCTATTGCCTTCAGCATGGGCGCGCTTCAGCGCCAGCCCAGGTTCCCCTATAGGGGGCGGTATGGGCGGTCTGGCACTGGCTGTAATAATTCGTATTTTCATACTGCCGAGACCTTGCTCACTGCCACTATCCGGCACCTTTAACATACCGCTATTACAGGGAATAGCTCTGGCGGTATGCATGGGCGACGTAGGCGAAGTCCAAGCCTTCTGAACCGTCTTGAAATTTCTCGAACCGCACGTAAAGACCATCACAAAGCAACACCCCCACCATTAACCGTTCCTACTGAAATATAATCTGTCAGACGACCTTTTTCGTTCTTACACTCAACCACTCGCAAGCGATCTTCTCCCACGAGTACGTCAATGGTGTCTGCCAGCTTGGCCCTTGAAATGCCACACTTTTCACTATAGCTCCGAGCGAACCCGCGCCTTGTCACACGGTCGCCATCACGTTCAAGGGCACCAATCAGACTCACTATTTTCGACTTTACCGCTACGTCCGTGTCGCCCCCCTCCAGGCTAGAGATGAACCGGCGCAAAACTCCGCCCTCCTGACGCTCAATCCAGAAAGTTGTTTCCGGCTTGCCTACATTCTTCTTCACAACCTTCCCGGCAAGGTAATTGATGTACTGAGCAGGATCTCCCCCAGCATCTAAAACTTCCTTACGCTTCAAAGGGGTCAAGTTTACCTGCCACCTGGCAGCATTTGTAAATCCAGACGCCCCCCGTATTGCTCCCTGATGAAGGCTGTTATAGCTACTTTCTGACGGATTTGTAGCAGCCTTGTTTGTGTGGTGGGAGATGAGGACTGTTGCTCCTGTCTCGTTTGATATACGCTCAAGAAGTGAACAAAAGAATGTTGCGATTACGTTGTCATTCTCTGAACCGGCGTAGAAACGCGACACAGGATCAAATATAACCAGCTTAAGCCCTTTTACACTTTTCAATAGTGCCAACAGGTCATCATACACCTTTGTAGTGACAACGTTCCCACCTTCCTCCTTCATCAGTCGCAAATCTTTTCCTACCCCATCAAGAATGAAGAGATTGCGATTTAGCTCGGCAATGTACTGCCTCTCGCTCGTTGGAATGTGGCGGACGCCTTCAGGTGGGTTAGTCATAAAATTTTTGAATATGCTTTGAGTCCGGGCGTGTATTACGTTTTGCGAATCCTCGCCAAGGATAGCGAAGACCTTTCCCCTCTCTTCTATCTCGAAGATTCCATCCAGACAGTCAAGGTGCGTAGCTACGCTCATAGCTATTTGGATAAGAAAAAACGACTTACCGACGCCTCCATTTGAAACAATAAATCCCAGGCTTCCTTGCGGAAGGCTGTCATGTAGCGTCCATTGAATCTTGCCAGGTTTTGTTGCGATATATCGTCCAGCTCGAAGACCATCTATATCTAAAGTCGCAAAGCTAAATGGAGGTGTCGGAGGAGTGTCCTCAGAAACCATCAACACTATCCGATGAAGTTCTTCCGGCGTCCCTCCAGCGTTAATCCAATCAGACACGTCACCCTTTTCTGGCAAGTTCGGCAGCTCTACGACTCGGATGCCAGCTGTATGTGGGAGTAGCTTCTTGAATATATCTTGAGCATGCTTTCGACCTTGCTCATCATTGTCAGGGATAATGATTACCCGTTTCCCAGTGAAGTATACGCTAAATTCTTCGCTCCACGATCCAACACCCTGTGGGCTTGTCGTAGCAGTGAAACCAATAGATCGCAAAGCCTCAACATCCTTCTCACCTTCTACAATATATACAGTTTCTGCTCTTATAATCTCAGGCAATTGATAGGGGATTCGCTTAATCCCTTTTACTTTTTGAATCCATTCTCCGGTCTCAGTGTGCTTGTGCCACATTCGAAATGTTTTCTTTTTGCCAGTTTCTTCAAAGCGCAAGACGCTATAAACGCAGCGCCCATCGGTGTCCAAATAATCATATTGGGCGGTACAATTTTCATCGGTTGCGTTGGCTACCTCAACTGTTTGCTTATCCTTCTCACCTCGCTGGCCATCGCTACACACAATTTGTGCTGCCAAACCTTCACAGGCCTTCGCAAATCCAACATTGTGAATCCGTTTGTAGAAATCAAACACATCACCACCGATTTTGCACGAGAAACAATGCCACAGGCCATTCTTTACGTTGACGCTAAGACTGGGGTTAGCGTCATCATGAAACGGACAACAGGCCAGCATCTCTTCCCCAACTACTGGCCGAACCCCATGCAGCTGGCGACTGTAATATTCATAAAAATCTATATGTTCAGTTATTTCTTGCTTGCTAAACTTCATGTCAACCTCACTTTTGGCGACCACATAACGTGCATCACGTAGACACAATCCCGCTGTAGCCATTACGTATGTCGTGATGAGCAACCGCCCGGTAACAACGGATGCATTTTACTCATATTTGTGTTCTATGAATATATCTTCGAAGTTGAGCTATCTCTTCTTCGAGGCTTTTGACATACACTATATACGAAGAAACGCGCTGGAGTAGCGACGCTACTTCTTCTACACTAAGTCGTATCTTGTCATCAGGTGCCTTTGATGCTACAAAGCAGGCAAGACATAACGTCTTCCACTGTTCGTTTTTCCAAAATACATTGTTGCACTTTCGGCACTTATACTGCCTTTCTTCCGACATTGCCCTTCTCCGCGTCGATTGCCCCATAACGAGGCAGTGTCTCTATCCACCGGTCAACATCTTCGAGATCGAACAAGACCTTCCGACCAAACTTGATCGAAGGGAATGGCAGCGTCCGATTTGACATCTGGACCCGGACACTGCCGGGTGTGCTGTCAATATACTCGGCAAGAGCCGCTACGCCGACAAGGCGCTTCTCCTTAAGACGTGTTCGTGGTTTCGACATGGCAAACAACTCCCTTCGTCCGCATAATGC
>Ga0209800_10004663_pt1 | contig 10001 bp, 4 predicted proteins | sample Higcelweek8metaG_FD_187174 | JGI IMG/M metagenome (GOLD analysis project Ga0209800, IMG submission 187174) | Freshwater pond sediment microbial communities from the University of Edinburgh, under environmental carbon perturbations - High... | ecosystem: Environmental > Aquatic > Freshwater >... | reverse complement strand
AGTTGCAGTATGCGACAGCGCTCCGGGGCCATATAAATTTCTGTCACATTTTATGCCCAATGGAAATCAGTCCAGAGATATAGGAATGTTTCCCGATGCTGATGGCAAGGTCTACATAGGCTATGCTGCAAATAATGGCACAAGTATCAATGCAGAGGTCCGTCTGGTTGAATTGAGTGATGATTATCTCAGCGTAACGACAAATGATGCTATAACGACAGCACATTGTGAAGGCCCGGCAATCCTGAAATGGAATAACACTTACTATTTACTGACAAGTGAATGTAAAGGATGGACACCCAATCCGGCAACTTATTATACCTGTTCAAAAGTGGTGGGTACCTACACTAAGAAAGGAAACCCCTGCATAAATGACACAAAAAAGACCACCTTCGATTCACAGCCAAGCTCCATATTCAAAGTGCCAGGCTACACGAACGGATTCATTTACATAGGCGACAGATGGAACGGCGGCGGCAGCACCAATTCCCAGAATGTTTTTCTCCCTATTGTTATAACAGACAAAGGGGAAATGCAGCTTAAGTGGTATGATGAATGGAAACTTGACGTCTTTACACCGGTTGCGGTTACACAAAAAATGGAGAACTCCTTTAAAAAGACAATTTATGCAAATGTTGCGAGCCAGAGCGGACTTCACGTATACGATCTTCTCGGCCGTGACATTCAAAACGGATATAAAAACATAAGCAGTGATCGCAGAATAATAAATATCAATCGCAGCACCGCCAAAGATGCTGCTTCAGACGGAATGTATATTGTTCATTGACACTTAACTATTGTCAACCTGACAATTAATTCCACTCCCCGTCTGCCCACAGTTTTTTGCCCGCTATCCAGTCCGTTCCAGGCGCAGACGGGTTTACTAACGTTACGAATGGAATTCAGCGGCGATATACAAAAACCGGGTTTGAGTAGAACCAGAGATCATGCCATGCGATCTCTTCCGTATTTACGTCATCAGCATCAACAGCCGGATTGCCCTGTTTGTCAACTTCACCTGGAGTTCCGACCGCAAGGTTTGTCCCGCGAAGTCTGAAATAAGCCGATTGTCTGCATGATATTTTCGTGCGGATAATGTGATAACCATTTTCATCAGTCCAGTTGTCAGCAGAAAACCGGCGTATAACCTTTGTTGTCAGATTTACAGGATCATTATATAAGGGATCAGCCGGGTCAACAATACCTTTAATCGAACCGCTGATCAGATCAATATGGTCCAGCTTCACACTGTCACCATGATTGTTTACTGCAGGGCTTTTAAAACGTATCGTAATCAGGAGGTTATTTGTTTCAGTGTACAGATCGTGTCCCATCGAAACGCAGTCTATCCCGTCGTCAATCGTAAAATCAAGTCTTGAAATCAGGTCTCCATGCTCGATAAAAACCTCACCTGATCTTATACCGTCAAGCCATCCGCGGGCATTATTATCTGTAAACATTGTCCATGTCTTCTCATAAACACCCGGCCAGAACTCGTATTCATTCGAATGATAATCCGAATTGACTATAATCCTTATGTGACGACCCTCCCCAAGAAGCGCATCCCACAGACCTCCCACTTTCGCAAGAATGTGATCTGCCCCGCCCCAGGTGCGGTTCCGGGGATCTGCACCGTGACTATAACTGCCGCGCATAGGGTTTTTATGATGTCCGGGCATTCCCTCAAAGCCAAGGAAAACATCCGGGCCGGCGTTATGGAAGTCGCGAAAATGTTCTATGTAGTATGGACCGACAAACTCTCTTGACGGATGATTAATAAAAAAATAACTTGAAAACCTGTAATTTTTCTGAAGCCATTTTACTGCCTTAACTGCATTTTCGTGTTTGTATGCATTAATTTTTTTAAGTTTCTTTATACTTGTATCAGAGTCATATGCATCGAATTGATATTCAAACCGTGATATTGCATCAGGCTGATCATCATCACTTATAAATCCTACACTTGCATGCTCATGACCCGGGCAGTTCCACTCAAGTCCCTGAAGCAGAATTTTATCAGGATAAATTTTACGCTGTCCTGAAATTTTTGGCCACGAATAATTGACAAGCGTATACCATCGCGGAACATTACTGCTGCCGCTCCCGAATGGTGCTGCATTCTTTTGATATGGATCATCTGCCATCTGTAAACCAGAAGTATCGCGGGAATGCATGCCGCCATGCTCTGAATTGACAAATACACCTAATCCACCCTCATTGAACGCATGTTTAAGAACAGAATCCTGAATATATCCGCCGTCAGTTAGAACTGTATGATTATGATTGTCAGATGCGATCCACTTTTTCTTATTGATACGTACCAGACTGTTTTTTAAAATATCACCGCCGCTTATCTTTACAAGTGCATATCCGGTCTTATAAAAAACCAGCGTATCTCCGAGAGGCCAGGGATATAATTTATTGAATAATGCTGTTTCATATTTTCCCTCATTGAAACTGCAGCTGTTGTGATCGTAAATAAGAAGCTCTATTGAGGGCAGTCCATTTATTTTCAGCAGGTAAATACCTGGTGATAATTCCTGTTGAGTAAAATTTACATTTTCCTGAGTTGCAATTCTCTGTTTGAGACACCTTCCGTGTAAATCAAAAATCATTATAGATGGAGGCTTTGCACCATCTGTCAACAACAGCTTTTTCTGACCGTTGATATTTATCACCACAGAATATTTTCCTGCAGAATCTGCTGCTGCTTTTACCCTGAAATTAGAATTGAACGGACTTTCAAGGACAAAAAGCCCGTTCTTATCTGTATGTGTCAATATCCTGCAATTTATAGACGCAACTCTGACCGAATCAAGCGGCATATCATTCTGTATGCAGATGACATTGCCTGAAACGAACTTATCAGAGTATGCATTCTGGAAAAAAACAGCAGTAAGCATGAGCTGCAGGCAGGTAATAATCAGACGCGGAATATTTTCTTTATTTTTCATCTGTTTTTACTGTAGATAATTTATGATCATGACAGCAAATTATTAGACATCTGTAAATTATTGATAATACTTCTAATATCATATAAGCGGAAAAACAATACAAGTAATACTCTGAAGTAATGAATTTTCAGGAAGTCCATGTCTATATTCAAAAATACGTTTTATCATGCAATTTAGTGAATTTTCGATTTTGCTCCAATAAATCTAATAAATTTTAATATAAATTCTTAATACTATAATCGATTGAAAAGCAATAAAATGATTTATGTTACATGTATGAAATGTATCCAGAGAGGATACAGAAAATAATTCTCCACATAAAGTATATGCTTTTTTTCAGCATATATAGTTTATATTTATAAATAATCTATAAATTCAGAAAAATAACTATTACGTGAGATCCGGCTTTATTTGACAGAGTATAAACTCACATCTGTTCTGGATTTATTGCAATTGCTTTTTAATCAGTAAAAAAGAATAATATATCATTTTAAAAGGACCGGGCAGTATGCGAATCAATAATCATTCTTTAAGGAATCTGATTTTTCTCTTTACATTTACATCCATTTGCACTGCTGTTTTTGCAGAAAATCCCATTATAACCCAAAGATACACTGCGGATCCCAATGCGTTTATTTTTAATGACCGCCTTTATGTTATCTGCTCAAGTGATGAAGACCAGACAAACAGTTATGACCTTATGAACTACACACTTATCTCAACTGATGATATGGCCAACTGGACTGATCATAATCTGGTTTTTAAGGTAAAGAGTAACACCACCTGGGCAGGTCAGGCGTATGCTCCGACAGCTATCACCCGTAACGGGAAGGTTTATCTCTGTTTTCCAAATGGAGCATCAAGCCTTGGAATGTGTGTTGCCGACAGACCTGAAGGACCGTATAAAGATCTCTTAGGGAAACCGCTTATCGACAGAAATACACCGAACTGCGGTGAATCAGGTATGCAATGGTTATTTGACCCATGCCTTTTTGTTGACAGTACAGCAACAGGAACACAGGCCTATGTTGTCTTTGGCGGTGGCACACCATACGGTTCAAATTTTCGTATTGTAAAGTTAAATGATGATATGAAATCCATTTCCGGAACGCCCCTGACACTTAAAGCCCAGAATTCTTTTGAAGGACCTTTTCTGCATAAATACAATAACAGATATTACCTCTCCTATCCTACATCGGGCGCTTCAAATATTGATTATGTCACGACTGATGATCCAATGACAGAATGGAAATACGTCGGAACTGTTCTTCCCAATCCTTCACTTGATGGAACTAACATAAACCTTGGCAACAACAGCCACGAGTCAATGATTGAATATAAAGGCCAGTGGTACATGTTTTATCATGACCGGCGGATCTCAAATGATGTTTACAAAAGAAATGCAAGCTGTGATATCCTTAAATATAATACTGACGGCACTCTTCAAAAAGTGATTGTCACAAAAGACGGACCGGCACAAATAAAAAAACTTTACCCCTACGACACAATCCAGGCCGAAACAATCTGGAAGCAGAAGGGAATAGAAACTGAATTCTGTGATGAAGGCGGCGTGATGGTTACAAACATTGCAGCAGGCGAGTACACCAGTCTTAAGGGAGTTGATTTCGGCGAAGGTGCAAAATCATTCGAAGTCCGGGCATCAAGCGCAAACAGCGGCGGAACCGTTGAAGTACACCTTGAGAGTGAAAGTGGCACACTTGCGGCCAGCTGCGAAATCACAACAACTGGCAGCTGGACAAAGTGGAATACATTTTCGGCCACTGCAACAGGCTGCACTGGTGTCAAGAATGTCTATTTTGTTTACAAAGGCACCGGCGAGCCGTTTCGCCTCAACTGGTTCAGATTTGTTCCTGAAGCAGTCGGGATAAGCAAAAATTCAAATCAGATTAAAGTTGTGAATGAAAGCCGCAGTCCCTGCTCATACGCAGCAACAGGTTCCAATAATTTACCGGATGGTATTACCTATGATCTGACAGGAAGAATATTAAGCGGCAACCAGCTGAAAAATTCATTATTGACAAAAAAGTCATCAATGGGTGTGTTTATCATCAGGAAAAAATAACAGGGTTCATTCCTGTTTTATAAGCCCCTGTGAACCATTATCCGGGGGCTCTTCACTCTGACTGTTTGTTTTTTCATACATACACTTTAGATAAACCAATACGTCTGCTTCGCGCAAACTGCTAATATTCTATCAGGCAATACTATACGTACATGACAATTGCATTTGCATGCAGATTCCATTACAGACAGAAATTACTGTTGAAACAATTGTAATCCTTGGGTCTCACCAACTCTTTTACTATTTTGATCACACTATGAATAATATAATTCTAAAGTGTTTTCTCCTTAATTACACAAGCCAGGATCTCAGAGGCAATTTTGAGATTACTCTTTATGCTGTTACAGATAACCATACTCAGGTGAAAATAGTTATAGATTCTTTCAGGCCGCTTTTTTTTGTTCCGCGAAATGTACCGTATCAGAAGACAATTTCGGCAGCAGAGCGCAAGGCACTGCCGCTTAAGGGAATGGACGGCACAGATGTGGACTGCCTGTATTTTGGCACTTATTCATCATTTCTCGAGTGTGCAAGGCAGCTGCGTGAAAACCTTGTTCCGGTTTACGAATCAGATATTCACCCAGTCGACCGGTTTCTTATGGAGCGTTTTGTATGCGGAGGATTTACTGCAAGCGGAGCCGCACAGCTTATAAACAACCGTTACGAAATGCGAAACCCGCTTATCCGCGGTACAGAGTATACGCCAGCACTTGACGTAGTATCGCTTGACATTGAGACAAATGCTGATACCGAGCAGATTTACAGTATTGCTCTTTATAATAAAACCCGGAAAGTATTTATTATTGGCGATGAAACCTCAGATGAAACAATTTCCTTCTGCCGTAATGAGAAAGAGCTCCTGATTGCATTTTTTAAATATCTTTCAGAAATTGATCCTGATATCATCACCGGATGGAGTATTATTGATTATGACCTCAGGGTTATTCAGGACAGGTGTACCGCCAATTCCGTTCCATTTACACTGGGTCGTGACAGGGGATCGCGTATTGTCCAGTCGCGAAACAATAGCAGCATGATCGCAAGAATTCCCGGACGTGTCGTAATGGATGTGCCGCTCATGCTTCGGTCGTATTTTCATACTTTTGAAGAGTACTCCCTGAACTTTGTAGCATCAGAGATGCTTGGAAAAACCAAAACTATTGAATTGACAGATAGAGACAAAATAGAGGAGATAAACAGGCAGTTCGCTCATGACAAGCGAAGCCTTGCGCAGTACAATTTACAGGATACAATCCTGACATGGGATATTTTCGAAAAAGCGCAGACACTTCCCAATGCAATCGAACGATCAAAGCGAAGCGGACATCTTCTTGACAGATCGGGCGGCTCTATAGCGGCATTTGATTACCTCTATCTGCCTCACCTTCACAGAGAGGGATACGTGGCACGGGACATCGCTGATGTTCCGCCGCCCACAGAACTGCTTCCCGGAGGCTTTGTTCTTGAACCCATTGCGGGGCTTTATGACAATGTGCTGGTTCTTGATTTCAGGAGTCTGTATCCGTCAATTATACAGACATTTAAAATTGATCCGCTCGGCCTGCTTGTCAAATCGGAGCCACGTGTCAGGGGACCTGAAGGTCCTTCGTTTGCAGTGGATCATTCTATTCTGCCGGGAATCATTGCCGGGCTTCTTGAGGCCAGGGCTCAGGCAAAAAAAGATAACAATCCGTATCTATCGCAGGCAATTAAAATTCTCATGAACAGTTTTTACGGTGTTCTTGGCGCACCCAGCTGCCGTTTTTTCTCATCAGTGCTTGCGACCACAATCACCCGCACCGGTCAATATATTCTCAAGACCATGATAAAGTACATTACAGATGCGACTCCATACAAAGTCATCTATGGCGACACAGATTCCCTTTTTGTTCACATTGGCAGGGGCCACGAACAAGAGGCAGATACTATTGGCGAGAATATTGCAAATGATGCAACCTCATGGCTGTCAGATCATATTATGAAGTCATTTGGTACAGAATCTGTACTTAAACTTCAGTATCAGGAGAATTTCAGACACTTCTTTGTACCGACAGTGCGCGGTGGAAACTACGGCAGTAAAAAACATTATTGCGGGAGTACAGTTAACGAATCGGGAATGAGTCTTACTTTTAAAGGCATGGAATCAGCGCGATCAGACTGGACTGATCTTGCAAAAGAATTTCAGCATGAGCTCTACATCCGTTTTTTCAATGGCGAGCCTCTTGACAACTACATTCTTGAAACTGTCGCAAAAGTAGAGCGCGGAGAGTGTAATGAGTCACTTATCTATAAGAAACGTCTGCGCAAGGACCTTCAGGAGTATACAGTAAATATCCCACCCCATGTTCAGGCTGCAAAAATGCTTGATTCTCCAAAGCATATTATCCGTTATTACATAACACAAAACGGCCCGCAGCCCATTGAAAAGCTCTCCTCCCCTCTTGACTTCAACCACTATATTGATTGTCAACTACGTCCGATCGCTGATTCAATTCTTGAGACCATCGGAAAAAGCTTTGACAAAATAGTAAGCGGCCAGCAGGACCTGTTTGGTTGAGGTTGAGATTGAGAAAGATTTGTTTTCCTTATTCTCATCCTTCTTTAAACTTTGCCCATAAAAAAAGTGACTGGAATGCCGCCGTTTACAAACTTTATCTCGTCTTTTATTTTCAATCTGCTGATATGAGGAAATTGCCTGTCTGCTGAAATAAACCCGAAATGCCACCCTCTGCAATATGCGCGGTAGTGATCCCCGATGCTTTTATAAAGTTGATGCAGCTCACAGGGATCTCCTGTACGTTTACCGTATGGTAAATTTGATATGATCAGTCCGGTGTTGCCGTATTCGTTATTTTTATTGAATGTCAAACAATCGCACTTACTTATTTCAACAAATTCTTTACATTGCAGATTAGCGGCATTTGCGGCGGTACATGATATTGCTTCGCTACTGATATCAGATGCAGCAAGCCTGACTGATTTTTCAGTCTTTTCCAGAGATTTCGCAGCTGCCCTGAATCTGTCCCATTTACTTTGAGAAAATGAAGGCCACTTCTCAAACGCAAAATTGCGGCTTATTCCCGGAGCCCTGTCTGCTGCCATAAGCCACGCTTCCAGAAGAAACGTACCGGATCCGCACATCGGATCTGCAATTACAGGATAATTCTGCCACTGTGATGCCATAAGCAGTGCCGCGGCTGTAGTTTCCCTGACAGGCGCGTGCGCGACAGCGGTTCTATACCCTCTTCTGTAAAGCAATTCGCCGGTTGAATCAATACTTACTGTACAGATATCATCTGCAAATCTTATGTGAAATTTTATTGGCGCATCTTTACTGATTGCAACTTTCACACCCAGTTCTGACATCCCCTCAGATAGAGCGTCAAACACTGATTTCTCAATGTTTGCAGTATGATGAAGTCTTGAGGTTTTTGATGATACAGAGAAGGCAACAGCAGCATTGAATCCGCAGTACAGTTCCCAGTCAATCTTTTTTGCCTTATTGTATAGTTCAGGGTATGATCGTGCAGTAAAAGTCTCTATCCGCTGAAGTATCCTGTTTGAGGTTCTTAATTGTAAATTTGCATGATAAATAGTATCAGGAGGCCCGTAAAACTCCACACCGCCTTCAATTGATCCTGCAACCGTTACAAGAGGAAGCTTTGCTGTTTCAGATTTCAATATCTGTTCAAACCCCGGAACGGTCACTGCTAGAAATGAACATTCCTTTTTAGCAAGATGACGTTTGAGGCGGCGCTCAAGTCCACGTTGTGTCAGGTGTCCGGAATTATCATTTTCATTCATAATTTATCTCCAGTCGTTTCGACTCCGCTCAACGACCGGCGGAGGTCTCTTTACATATCCAAATCCAGCTCACTGAGCGGAGTCGAAGTGCGCGGACGCAGGCAACACCTTTTATTTGAGCGCCTTCTCAATGCTCTTTCTCACACTGTCAAAAGCCCCGCTGAACGCCTTGGCGAGAGTCTCTTTACTTAGTGATACTTTTGGATGATCCATTGAGCCATACACCCTGCATTTGAATTTTCTGCCGTTATCAGGAGTGCTGTTCAGTGATTCCGAGACTATTTCAGGCAGTGTCTCCACAAACTTTCTTGTCAACTTTCCATCAACCATCTGATCCAGCCGCCCGTCATCACAGAGCCACCCCGATGCGCTGAAAACAATAATCTCACCGGTACCGGACATTTTGTTTTTAATCATATAGCCTTGTTGTAAACTGAAATCTGTAACAATGGAATCAAACCTTATATTTGCCAGTTGAGGGAAACCAATAAGTGAAACAATGGCATTCTGCACTGGTAAATCTTTTACCGTTACATTTCTGGCTGTAAGACGCCCTGATCCATTGATTGAATCCTGATTCAGCACAGACTTTCCAAGATCCATTTTTATATCTGCCGTACCGGATATCTTATTCTGATATTTTTTAATCAGAAGATAATATTTGTCAATACTGATACTGTCAGCCTCAATATGCGCGCTGTCAAGCATCAGTGGACTCATTGTAAATGATGCATTACTTGTAAATGTTCCATCAAGAAAACCGCCTTTGCAATCAGTCAATATGATTCTGCCTTTTTCACTTCTAAGCACCCCGGTCATCCCTGACAATGTCCATCTGTCAAAAACAATACTGTCAGCAGAGATCTTACCCTTGACTCCGGATATAAAGTCCGCCCCACCACCTGATTCATAATGATAATTATTTACAACTGCGGCATCTTTGCCATTTTCAGTTATGCGGAACACATTGCCTGAACATTCAAATGCATTTACAAGGTTAAAAATATCCCTGAACAGTTTTTTCTTTGATACAATTCTGCCGTCTTTTTTATTTGTAAACAATCTGAAAATAACACCTTTATAAACAATGAGAAATTTCCACATGGACGACATATGATACTCGAGCCTGCAATGAGTCACAACTGTTTCTGCAAATCTGT
>Ga0209800_10004660_pt1 | contig 10009 bp, 8 predicted proteins | sample Higcelweek8metaG_FD_187174 | JGI IMG/M metagenome (GOLD analysis project Ga0209800, IMG submission 187174) | Freshwater pond sediment microbial communities from the University of Edinburgh, under environmental carbon perturbations - High... | ecosystem: Environmental > Aquatic > Freshwater >... | reverse complement strand
TTTTTGCCATAAAATCGAGCGAGCGGCGTACTGCCGGGTTGGTTTCGTCGGCAAGGTCGTCGCTGGTTTTGCAGGCATATACAAAAGTGGCCAGCAAATGCCCGAAACAAAAATTGATGTATTCGATGTTTTCGTTATGGAATCCCCGCGACAGGTTTTTCAGGATTTCATCGAAAAGCATTTCGCGGTTCGCAACCATATTATTTACAGCCGGAATCAGGTTCCTGACATTCGAAAACTCTTTCCCCATCAGAAACGATTTTCCGCCATTGAATAAAACCGCCAAAAACTGCGACGGGGCGCCCATCTCCGAATAAAATTTAAAACTGCTTCCCTGCGGGATAATAAAAAACTGGTCGCGGGTTACCGGTACCTGCTCGCCCGAAACCAAAAGAATACCATCCCCTTTTGTACAATAAGCCAGCAAATGGTTTTCCAGTTCAGTATCTGAACCCCAGATTGTCCCTTTTTCAACGGTAATTTCTCCGATTTCGGTCAGGTATAAATCTTTGGTCAGCGGATTGGCTTTTTCTTCGTTTACAATCGGCTGAGGCAGGGTGAAATATTTCGTTTTCTGGATCACAAGGGAAAATCTGAATTTTTGTCCGGGTGAAATAAAGTAATATTTTCCATCTTTTTCAAAGAAAATACTATTTTTTTACGATGCAGGTACAATACTTTTGTAAAAAAGGAAACCAAAAATAATGTCTAAAATGAGTGAACTACTTTTACAGATTGCCGAATGTATCGAATTCGGGAAAATCAATAAAGCCGCCCCATTCCCGCCACAAATGAAAGGGCAGGACGGCGCCGACGAATTAACCCGGCAAGCCCTCGAAGAAGGGGTTTCTGCCCAGGATATTTTAACGAAAGGCTTGATGGTGGGGATGGAAAAAGTCGGCATCAAATTCCGCGAAAACAGGGTATTTGTCCCGCAGGTTCTTATGTCGGCAAAAGCCATGAGTACCGCCATGATCCACCTTAAACCTTTTTTCCTTTCAGGCGAAGTAAAACAAAAAGGCACTTTTATTATCGGCACTGTCGAAGGCGATTTGCACGACATTGGCAAAAACCTGGTTTCGATGATGGTCGAAGGGAATGGCTGGAAAGTAGTTGACCTTGGCACCGACGTAAAAGCCGAACAGTTTGTGGCTGCCGTAAAAGAACACAAAGACGCTTTTGTCGGCTTGTCGGCTTTGCTTACTACCACAATGGTGAACATGGAAAAAATTACGAAAGCCATCAAGGAAGCTGTCCCGGGCATAAAAGTGGCTGTTGGCGGCGCACCTGTTAATTCTGATTTTTGCAAAAAAATTGGCGCCGATGCATACTCTGCCGACCCGCAGGGCCTTGTCGAATACTTAAATGCCCAGGTAGCCTGAGGATTTCCGGTTAAAATTCATACATAAAATAAAATTATTGGGGAAAGGTTTTTCCTCAAAACAGGAGTGATATGCCCAAAAATTCAGAAATATGAAAGGATTGGATTTAATTAGAAAAGCGTTTTCCCTTCAACCTGTCGAACGTGTGCCCTGGGTGCCGTTTGTCGGTGTACACGGGGGTTACCTGATTGGCGCGGATGCCGAATCGTACCTGAAATCGGCCGATTCAATTGTCGAAGGCGTTTCAAAAGCTATTGAAATGTACAACCCCGACGGGATCCCGGTTGTGTTCGACCTGCAACTTGAAGCCGAAATATTAGGGTGCCGGCTAAAATGGGCGCCTTCGAATCCTCCGGCTGTGGTTTCGCATCCTTTGTCGGAAGGGAAAAAACTGGGCGAGCTCCAAATCCCGGGCAAAACCGACGGGCGTATTCCCGTTGCCCTCGAAGCCACTCGCCGGCTCCGTGAAAAATATCCCGACATCGCCCTTTACGGACTGATAACCGGCCCGTTTACCTTAGCGTTGCATTTGATGGGGACCGAAATTTTTATCAGCCTTTTTGAAGAACCCGAAAAAGTAAACGAAGTGATGGGCTTTTGCACCAAAGTCGGGCTGAAAATGTCGGAATACCTCATCGAAGCCGGGTGCGATATTATAGCTGTAGTCGACCCCATGACCAGCCAGATTGACCCGCTGACGTTCGAATCGTTTGTAACGCCATATGCTTCGGAAATATTCAGTTTTATCCGCGAAAAAAAGAAACTGAGTTCATTTTTTGTTTGCGGACATGCCCAGCAGAACATCGAAGCCATGTGCGCCTGCAAACCCGACAATGTTTCGATTGATGAAAATATTCCGCTGGACTATGTAAAAGAAATTGCTTTAAAAAGCGGGATCAGCTTTGGGGGGAACATGAAACTGACGGTTGTGCTGCTGATGGGCACCGAAGCCGACGCCCGCGAAGATGCACTCAATTGTTTAGACACCGGCGGGAAAACCGGTTTTATTCTGGCTCCCGGCTGCGATTTGCCTATGGAAACGCCTCCTGCAAACATCAAAGCGGTAACCAAACTGGTTCACGACCCTTACGAACAGGATGTGGTCAGGGCGCTTGAAAAACACGAAAGTTCGCTCGAAATTTTCAATATGAAAGATTACGGGCAGTCAGATAAAGTGATTGTCGATATTATCACCCTTGACTCCGAATCGTGCGCCCCTTGCCAGTATATGGTCGAAGCCGTTAAAAGGGTAGCGCCGCAATTCGAGGGCGTGGTGGAATGGCGCGAACATGCCATCAAAAAAATGGAGGGCGTAACTTTTATGTCGTCGCTGATGGTGAAAAACATCCCGACAATTTGTATCGACGGCAAAATCAAATTTGTTTCGCAAATCCCGCCGCAGGGGAAACTGATCGAAGCCATCCAGGCGAGGATTAACGAGAAGCTGAAACTGAAAATCCGCTCGAAACGCAGCGAAATCCTGATTTTTGGCGAGACAAAAGATATCTGCGGCGAAGTGGCGAAAGAAGTAAACCGGGCCATCACCGAGTTGGGGAAAGAAATAACGGTGAAAACAATTGCAGGCAAAGAACAACTGGCCTCAATCGGAGTGTTGAAAGGACCGGCTATCGTTTCGGTCAATTATAAATTGAAATCCGAAGGTTTTGTCCCGTCGCTCGATGTTATAAAAGAATGGGTGAAGGAATTGTAGCTTTTGTATTATTTCTGTATTTCTTTTTGGAAAGAAATTAGGATAGAATATTGACATCGGCTTTCTTTGTGATTTTAAACGAAATCGCTTTAGTTATGGGGAAAATAATCGACCTGATAAAAACGGGGAAAGTCCTGGTTTCCGACGGGGCATGGGGGACTTTTCTTCAGCAAAAAGGGCTTTTGCCGGGCGAATGCCCCGAATTGTGGAACCTCACAAAACCTGGCGAAGTTTTTGAAATTGCACAAAGTTATGTCGAAGCCGGAGCCGACATGATTGAAACCAACAGTTTTGGCGGCACCCGTTTCAAACTCGAAAAATACGGACTTGGCGATAAGGTATTTGAACTGAATAAAGCCGCAGCCGAAATCAGCCGGAAAGCCGCCGGCAGCAGGTTTGTCCTTGGCTCCGTTGGCCCAACCGGCAAAATCCTGATGATGGGCGATGTTTCAGAAAATGAACTTTACGAAGCTTTTAAGGAACAATGTATTGCCCTCGAAGCCGGTGGCGCCGACGCTATTATGATTGAAACCATGTCCGACCTCGACGAAGCACGGCTGGCCATTAAAGCTGCCAAAGAAAATACCTCGTGCGAAGTGTTTTGCACCATGACTTTTGAAAAAACCGTTTCAGGAGAATACCGCTCGATGATGGGCGTTTCGCCAACCGAAATGGTTGAAATCCTTTCGGGAGCCGGAGCCGATTTGCTTGGCGCCAATTGTGGGAACGGAATTGAAAATATGATTGGCATTGTGAACGAAATCAGGCAAGCCAATGCCGAAATCCCGATCCTTGTCCACGCCAATGCGGGTATGCCGGTTTATTGCGACGGGCAAACCGTTTTCCCGGAAACTCCTGAAGAAATGGCAACATTAGTCCCGAAAATTATCGGGGCCGGAGCCAACATCGTAGGAGGTTGTTGCGGAACTACCCCCGACCATATTTGTAAAATCAGAAAAGTGGCCGATTCAATTTATTAGAGGCATTTTGGCTAAAATTCCATTTCATATTATTTCGGGTTTTTTAGGAAGCGGCAAAACAACCTTCCTGAAAAGGATTATTGAAACCTATTCTGAAAAAATAAGAATCGGCATCATACAGAACGAATTTGCTCCGGCAAATATCGACGGGGCCGAGCTGAAACAAACCGGCTACAGTTTTCAGTTGCTGGAAGTAAACAACGGGTCAGTATTTTGTATGTGCCTGCTTCACAATTTTTCCCGTTCGCTTGAACGTTTTATCGATGAGAATAAACCTGAAGCAATCATAATGGAAGCTTCCGGCTTGTCGGATACGACTTCAGTTTTTGAAATTTTATCGTTGGGGTCAATTTCCGGGAAAGTTTTCTTGGCTTCAAACTGGTGTATTGTCGATGCTCTGAATTTTGGAAAATCAGGGCTGATGAAACAGCGTATTTTGCATCAACTCCGGATGGCCGACGTAGTAGTTGTCAATAAAACTGACCTGGCTGTTGATGATATTGAAAATATCAGAGACGAAATCAGGAGTGTAAACCCTTTTGCCGAAATCAGGGAGACCGCCTTCTGCAAGGTTGATTTTGAGATAGGGCAAACTCCCCCGGCAAAATTTTATTTTGGGCAGGAACAATCAATGCCTCGCCCGGGGGTAAATGCAATGGTTATCAAAAGTACCCGGAAACTCAGCCTTGAATCGCTCGAAAATTTTTTAAAGAAATGGGCTCCTTTAGCCTACCGGATCAAAGGTTTTATCAACCTCGATACCGGCGAAACTGCGGCGGTGCAGTGTACTCTCGGGACAATCGGGATAAAAATTGGCGCCCCTGCTTTCTGCCCAACAGAACTGGTCGCTCTCAGCGACCAATTTACATTAAGGGAGTGGAATAAATCGTTTCGCGAATTTTAAAATATAACAAGCCTGAAAATCAAATAGCTTGTTATGTGTTTCTGCTGTATATTTGTTAAATTAATGCGTAGAAACAATTTAAATTATCCGAAAGGTCACGGCTTTTTTGAAAGTATTGCCCCTTTGGCATAATTTTGTGCTTCTATTTTTAAAAAACGTATTTATGACAAAATTTATCTTCTCATCGATTGGAAGGAAATTCCTGATGAGCGTCACCGGCGTTTTTCTAATGCTGTTTATTCTGGTGCATTTGACCCTCAATTTGCTGCTGATATTTGACGATAGCGGCGAGTTGTTTAACATCGGGGCGCATTTTATGTCCACCAATCCGGCTGTAAAAATAATGGAACCTATTCTGGCTCTCGGATTTGTGCTTCATATTTTCTGGTCGTTCATCATTTCTTATCAGAACTGGAAAGCCCGGCCAATAAAATATAAAAGCAGTTCCCCCGGAGTATCAAGTACCTGGGCATCGCGGAATATGTTGATTTTAGGGGCGCTGGTCCTTGTATTCCTGGTCGTCCACCTGATAAACTTTTTCTGGGTAATTAAATTCAGTCCCGATGAAATGGCCCGGGCAATGGTTGGAGGCGAAGAAATGGAAGATACCTATACCCTTGTTGCCGGATTATTTAAATCCAGCATTGTCTATTGTTCTTTATATATCCTCGGGGGCGTCCTTCTTGGCTTACACCTTACTCATGGTTTTTGGTCGGCCTTCCAAACCATCGGATTAAACAACAATAACTGGATGAAACGGTTGAAAACAGCTGCAACCGTATTTGCCGTAATTATTGCCTTTGGTTTCTCTGTTATCCCATTGTATTTTATGATTAAATTTTAAACTCAAAAAACTTTTATGGTTATGAGTAAGTTAGATTCAAAGATTCCGGAAGGCCCATTGGCCGAGAAATGGAACAAACATAAAGCCAATATTAAAGTAGTCAGCCCGGCTAATAAACGCAAGCTCGAAATTATCGTGGTGGGTACCGGGCTCGGAGGCGCTTCTGCTGCAGCTTCGCTTGGCGAATTAGGATATAAAGTAAAAGCTTTCTGTTATCAGGACAGCCCCCGCCGTGCACACTCGATTGCCGCACAGGGAGGGATTAATGCAGCTAAAAATTACCAGAACGACAACGACTCGGTATTCCGGTTGTTTTACGATACCATTAAAGGCGGTGACTACCGTTCGCGCGAAGCCAACGTTTACCGTTTAGCCGAAGTTTCGCCCAATATTATCGACCAGTGCGTGGCGCAAGGTGTCCCGTTTGGGCGCGAATACGGCGGCACTTTATCCAACCGTTCGTTCGGAGGGGTATTGGTCAGCCGTACGTTTTATGCACGCGGGCAGACCGGGCAGCAACTGTTACTTGGCGCATACCAGGCGATGAACCGCCAGATAGCCGCCGGAAATGTCGAAATGTACAGCCGCCACGAAATGCTCGATGTTGTTGTTATCGACGGGAAAGCCCGCGGAATTATTGCCCGCGACCTGGTAACCGGCGAAATCAAACGGTTCGGCGCTCATGCTGTTGTTATTGCAACCGGCGGCTACGGAAACGTATTTTTCCTGTCGACCAACGCTATGGGGAGCAACGGCTCGGCAGCATGGCAGTGTTATAAAAAAGGGGCTTACATGTCGAATCCCTGTTTTGTCCAAATCCACCCGACTTGTATCCCGGTTCATGGCGACCAGCAGTCAAAACTGACCCTGATGTCGGAATCGCTGCGTAACGACGGACGTGTTTGGGTTCCGAAGAAAAAAGAAGATGCCGTAAAATTGCAGAAAGGCCAAATCAGGGCGAATGATATTCCCGACGAAGACCGCGATTTTTACCTGGAACGCCGTTACCCGTCGTATGGGAATCTGGTTCCGCGCGACGTAGCCTCGCGGGCAGCAAAAGAACGCTGCGATGCTGGGTTTGGAGTCAATTCAGAAGGGAAAGCTGTTTTTCTCGACTTTAAATATTCAATCGAAAGGTTAGGGAAAAACATCATCGAAGCCCGGTATGGCAACCTTTTCCAGATGTATGAAAAAATTACCGATGTCGACCCGTACAAAGAACCGATGATGATTTACCCGGCTATCCACTATTCGATGGGCGGCACCTGGGTCGATTATAACCTGATGACTAGTGTACCCGGCTTATATGCCATTGGCGAAGCCAACTTCTCCGACCATGGCGCCAACCGCCTGGGCGCTTCGGCGCTTATGCAGGGCCTGGCCGACGGGTATTTTATTTTGCCTTACACCATCGGCGATTACTTAGCCAATGAAATTATGGTTCCCAAAACCAATGTAAAAGCACCCGAATTCGACGAAGCTGAAAAAAACGTAAAAGCCCGCATCGATAAACTTTTTAATATTAAAGGATCGAAACCTGTCGATTATTTTTACAAAAAACTTGGGCAGGTGATGTGGGATCACGTCGGGATGTCGCGGAATGAAGAAGGCCTGAAAGAAGCAGTAAAAATGATCAGGGAGTTACGCGATGAATTCTGGAAAGATGTAAAAGTTACCGGCGAAAAAAACAACCTGAACCCTGAACTTGAAAAGGCCGGGCGCGTAGCCGACTTTTTTGAAATCGGCGAATTGCTGGCGCTTGATGCCCTGAACCGCAACGAATCGTGCGGCGGGCATTTCCGCGAAGAGTCGGCAACCGAAGAAGGCGAAGCCAAACGTAACGACGAAAAATTTACCTATGTTTCCTGCTGGGAATACAAAGGCGAAGGGCAGGAGCCTGTTTTGCACAAGGAAGAACTAAAATTCGAGAATGTAAAATTATCTCAACGTTCTTATAAATAATAAATATTCAATAATAAATCATCAATCTTAAATGATTTAGTTATGGCTGACAAGATTCTGAAAAAATTAAATATAAAAGTCTGGAGGCAAAACAGCGCCAAAGAAAAAGGGAAATTCGAAACCTACCAGATTGAAAACATTTCGACCGGGACGTCATTCCTCGAAATGATGGATATCCTGAACAACCAGTTGATCGAAAATAATATCGATCCGATTGCTTTCGACCACGACTGCCGCGAAGGGATTTGCGGCACCTGCAGCCTGTTTATCAATGGCCGCCCTCATGGCCCGGATACCCAGGTTACAACCTGCCAGTTGCACATGCGCAAATTTAAAGACGGCGATACAATTACTGTCGAACCCTGGCGTGCTGCGGCTTTCCCGGTTATTAAAGACCTCGTGGTTAACCGTACTGCTTTCGATAAAATTTTGCAGGCAGGCGGATTTGTTTCAGTCAATACCGGCGGCGTACCCGATGGGAATACCATCCCGGTTGGCTACGACGATGCCGAAGAAGCCATGGATGCCGCGGCTTGTATCGGTTGCGGAGCCTGCGTGGCAGCCTGTAAAAATTCGTCGGCGATGCTGTTTGTTTCGGCAAAAGTTTCGCATCTGGCTAAACTGCCCCAAGGGCAGGTCGAAGCCAAACGCCGCGCCCGCAACATGGTGGCAAAAATGGACGAACTGGGCTTTGGCGGCTGTACCAATACCGGCGCCTGCGAGGTAGAATGCCCCAAATCGATTTCGATCTCGAATATTGCCCGGCTAAACAGGGAATTCCTTAAAGCAAAATTCAGCGAATAATCGTTATAAAATTTATCTTTTCCAAAGTTTTAAACTTTGGAAAAGATTAAACAGGAAGCCTTCTCGAAATAGAGAAGGCTTTTTTTCTTTTTCTGCTGTATTTTTGTGTTTAGTTAAATTTTAAAAAAATGACGAAAACCAACGTTGCCCGCCTCTTAGATAAAAAAAACATTCCCTACGGGATAGTTGAATACGAAGTGGATGAAAATGACCTGAGTGCAACGCACGTTGCTTCCCTGTTGGGAGAAAATGTTGACCAGGTTTTCAAAACCCTTGTACTCAGGGGCGATAAAACCGGCATTTTTGTGGCGGTAATTCCCGGCGATGCCGAAGTGAACCTGAAAAAGGCCGCCAAAGCTTCGGGAAACAAAAGCGCGGCAATGGTACAGATGAAAGAACTTCTGGGTTTAACCGGCTACATACGTGGAGGATGTTCGCCTATCGGAATGAAAAAATCGTACCCGACTTATATTGATGAAAGCTGCCTGCTTTTCGATGAGATTTTTATTAGCGCCGGACAGCGCGGGCTACAAATAAAATTGAACCCCGCCGACCTGGCCGGCTATACCGGCGCTGAAGTTTGTCCTCTCATCGGTTAAAAAGGTTCAAGCCGGATTAAAATGTAAGCCGGCCTGTTTTTCCCCCGGCATGAACGATTTAATATATAAATGGATGAAATCTTGTAGATTGAACCCTCTTTTTATCCTTCCTTAATTCTTTCGTTTAGATAACTTTGAACTTTTGAATAACTTCTTTTTGAAAGTTTGCCGGATATATCCTTTTAATAAATTTTAAACCGTAAAACCTGAACCGATGAAAAAAACATTCCCAAAAAAACATGTCCTGTTTTTTTTAATCCTTACGATTTCCTTTTTTTTAAACTGTACGAATAACTCCAAAAGCAGGGAGATATTGAAGTTCACCAAAGAGTGGAAATTTGCCCTCGGCGACAATGAGTCGTTCAAAAATCTGGATTTTAACGATACTGATTGGCGGGTATTGAATCTTCCGCACGACTGGAGCATCGAAGGCGAATTCAGCCGCGATAATCCGGCTGCGCCCGGAGGCGGCGCTTTGCCCGGAGGTATAGCCTGGTACAGAAAAACTTTTGTTTTGCCGGCTTCCGACCAGGGGAAACAGGTTTTTATCGATTTCGACGGGGTTTACCAGAAAAGCGAAGTATGGATCAACGGGCAATACCTCGGCTTCCGTCCTTATGGGTATATTTCATTCCGATACGATTTGACCCCGTATTTAAAATTCGGGGATGAGAAAAATGTCCTTGCAGTTAAAGTCGATAATTCCGAACAGCCCAATTCACGCTGGTATTCCGGGTCGGGCATTTACCGGAATGTATGGCTGGTAAAAACCGGGAAAGTCCATGTGGGGCACTGGGGTACTTTCGTAACAACACCCGAAGTC
>Ga0209800_10004657_pt1 | contig 10014 bp, 8 predicted proteins | sample Higcelweek8metaG_FD_187174 | JGI IMG/M metagenome (GOLD analysis project Ga0209800, IMG submission 187174) | Freshwater pond sediment microbial communities from the University of Edinburgh, under environmental carbon perturbations - High... | ecosystem: Environmental > Aquatic > Freshwater >... | reverse complement strand
CGAAAGTTAATTTCCGGACTACAAGTGTGATTAAATATCAAAAATTAATGCAAGCTTTCACGTTTTGGATTTACTTTTAAAATGTCGTTGCATAAATTTTTATTTTCGTGGGAAAGGTCAAAAAGATAGTCTCCATTTTATTGTTACTTTTTTTTTGTTGTAGACTTGGGGCGCAAATAGTGCCGGAAATTTCTTTTGCAGCAAGATATATACCCGAGGGTTTTGGAGTTTTTTCAACCTCAACGTTTCCCCTCGCCGGGGAGATTAAGGCAGGAATTAACATTGGGGATAAGTTTTATACGGGCTTAAATTCCTCAATACACAGAAAAAGACAAGAAATAGATGGGTATAATTTTGACAATAAATTATATCAGTTTGAACTTGAGTTAAGACGTTCTTTTGATATTGTTTTTGTGCCGGGATTGGAATTAAGTCTGTCCTTGGATCCAGGCTACTTGATTAAAATATTGGAACATAACGATTTAGTTCATTATACTGGACCCCGGAGCGTAACAAAAAAGATGACTTTATCGGCCAATACGGGAGTTTCATATTCATTGACAAAAAACCTAAAGGCTTCGGTTTGGCCCGGTGTAATATGGGTGGCCAACAAACATTTTATGTTCGACGGGGCCTATTCCTCTTTTTATTTGGGGACGGGCATTACTTATAAGTTTTAAAAATGGACGGGAAAAAACTTTCACTGAAGATCATTTCAATACTACTTTTGCTGTTTACATGGCAAAACTCCAGTTCGCAAATAACCCCTGAAGTCTATGTAGGAGGAAGGTATATCCCGGAATACAATTTTTTTGCTAAGGATATGTCGTTCCCAATTGCGGTGGAACTCGGAGGTGGCATTAGTTTTCACAACAAGTGGTACACCGGAGCCAATGTGTTTTACTATGGTAAGAGATATCAGATGGACGGCTATAATTATAATAGCGATATCTACCAACTAGAACTGGAATTCAGGAGGTCATTCCACGCTCCGGTAATTCCGAAGTTGGGCGTAGATTTATCGTTAAGACCTGGATTGCTGGTAGCTACCCTTGCCCATAACAACACGTCTTATCCCATGGGAACTTATTTCGATGAAACGAAGTACACGGTATCTGCCAGTGCCGGGCTATCATATCTGGTTACAGATAATGTCAAATTATCTGTTTGGCCAGGCATTACGTGGATATACAACGAAAATATTTCGTTCAGCGACGTCTATATCAAATATTATTTTGGTGCGGGACTAACTTATCGATTCTAATTGTAAGCTGTTTTTGGATAATTACGCTGGTATCTTTACAAAATAGAAAGTTATTTTCTTGGATATTAGTGGATTGGTCTTTGTGGTTTAAACTAAAACTTATGGTTAAACGTAATTTGCGGATACTTTTTTTGCCCTTTTTTCTGCTTGTGGTCTCGTCGTGCCAAATGATAGTTGATATTGATCTGCCAGATGCGCCCGATAAACTGGTGGTTAACTGTCTGTTTGAAACAGGGCAACCTTTTGAGGTACATTTGAGCCATTCCCAGAATGTATTGAAAGAAGATACCACATATATAGTAGATGGCACTGTAGAGATTTATGGTAACGGATCTTATCTCGGTAATCTTGGGTATGTTGGCGACGGTATCTATTCCAATGATTTAATTGAAGCCCAACCGGAAACAACCTACAAGCTGGTAGTCACTGCTCCCGGATACGATGGGGTTTGGGCTGAAGATGCCGCCCCAGCACCCTCCCTTATTGATACGGTGTATTATGACACCACCGTTCTCTACAATTCAGAAGGGTCAGACTATTATAGATATCAGCTCAGGATTTGGGATGATCCCGCAACAACCGATTTTTACGAGCTGATTTGCAAGCAGGTTGTTAAAAATTCTGTCAGCGTAGACAGAGTCAGGGGTGACAATGAAAAGGTACTTAACAACGAAGGTGACGAGGGTTTTTATAGCGGTGTTTCCGTGTTCAAGGATGAGCTGATAGATGCGGCCCCGTATTTAATGCGACTGAAGGCACAAAACAGGTTTTGGCAGAACAAAACTACTTTTTATCTGCTCTCTACCAGCGAAACTATGTACAAGTACCGGAAATCATGGATACGCCATAATTATGCGCAATCGCCCGACATTTTAGAACAAACAGAACCGGTTACCCTTTTTTCGAACATAAACGGGGGATACGGTATTTTTGCGGGATATTCGAGTTCTTCAATAAAAATTGGCGATGATTGGGAATAGAGATGAGAAAGATATCTAAGAGCATTATAGCCTTGTTTTTTCTTGGCACAGTTTTGTGCGAAGGACAGGGTATCAGGGTTAGCGGGGTTGTCAGGGATTCATTGTCCGGTGAGCCGTTAATTGGGGCGAATGTTATCAATACCGCCAACAATACCGGAACAATGGCCAACAACTATGGATTTTATTCGGTTCGGGTAAGCGAAGATAATACCGAACTGGTTTATAGTTATATAGGTTATGAGACTAAAAAGATTGTCGTGGATCTTTCAGCCGATATAACCGTAAACATTGCCCTTAGCTCCGGATTGGACCTCGATGAAATAGTCGTCTCCGCCGGATCTACAAAAATCGCCGCAAAGGAACAGATGAGTTTAATGCACGTGAGGGTTTCGGATTTCGAAGTGCTCCCATCCCTGGGAGAGAACGATGCCATTAAAAGCCTACAGTTGCTACCGGGCGTAAATACGGGAGGGGAAGGGCAAAGCGGGCTCAACATCCGGGGCGGTAGCCATGATCAAAGCCTTTTTCTCCTTGATGGTGTGGAGTTGTACCATGTCAACCATCTTGGAAATTACCTTTCAGTATTCGAGACAGAGGCGCTCAAAGACATAAAACTCTATAAGGGGGCTTTTCCGGCCCGATACGGGAGCCGTCTCTCCTCGGTTGTGGATATACGTACCAAAGAGGGAAACAAATTTTCAACACATGGAAATTTTTCAATGGGACTATTTTCGGCTTCCGCCCTGCTGGAAGGCCCTATCGTCAAAGGAAAATCCTCATATCTGGTTTCATTCCGGCGGTTTTGGCCCGACCTTTTAATGGTGCCGATAACGAAAGCGATAACAGACGGAGGGGTTGGCCTTGGATATAATTTCTACGATAATATCATTAAGATCAACCATGAATTTTCCCCCAAAGACAAGATATATATCAGTTTTTATGGGGGTCGAGATGCATATCGGACGGTATTTGAGGAGGAGGGAACAGAGTATTATTCTAAATCGATAAACAGGATAAAATGGGGCAACAAAATGGTATCGGGCAAGTGGACGCATCTTTATGGACCCTCTTTGTTCAGTGAAATAACCGCTGGATATACAAACTATAGAAACAGCAATTTCGCCGGTTATGAATATAAAGAATATGAACCCTTGCTGAAAGAGTCGTCGTCCACCGAACAATTGTCGAGTATCAACGATCTCTCCCTAAAATCTGATTTTGAATATTCCGCTGTTTCAAAGATGGTTATCCGTTTTGGAGGGGGAGCTGTATACCACCTTTTCAATCCCGGTACAACCACGGCTATCGACGATTTTTCTGATACGGGCTATAGCGAGGAGGTAACCGGCAATGATATGGTAAACACTTTTGAGGGCTATCTGTATCTCGAAGACGAATATGCGCCAACGGATTATTTAAAGATGAATATTGGGGCCAGATGGAGCGGTTACGACACGCCCTCCAAATTTTATAATTCCCTTGAGCCCCGTCTTTCGGCCACGCTAAATGTCAAGGATTATTTTTCCCTCTCCTCTTCGTTCAGCACAATGCGCCAGTATTTACATTTGCTGACCACCTCGGGGATGAGCATGACTTCAGACCTGTGGTTGCCGAGCACGGCTAACGTCCCCCCTGAAAAATCGAACCAATTTGCCTTGGGGATCTCGAAAACAATTGGGAACACGGGGTTGGATCTCAGTATCGAAGGGTACATTAAAAATATGTCGGGGCTGGTAACATTTAAGGAGGGTTCGGCGTTCTTCTCGGGCGCGGGGTCGTGGGAAGATAAGATAGAGACCGGGGGTATCGGAAAATCAAGGGGAGTGGAGGTTCTGTTCCAGAAATCGACAGGAAAGACCACTGGATGGATATCCTATACCCTGTCGAAGACCACCCGGCAGTTTGAAAACATAAACAACGGCATAGAATACCCGTTTAACTTCGACAGGCGCCACGATTTATCTGTTGTCTTAAAACGCCAGTTGACAAAAAATATCGATTTTTCGGCTTCATGGGTCTATGGCTCAGGGTTGCCCATTACCTTGGCTACCGGAAAGTATACCGCCATTTCAACTGACCATTGGCGTAACAATACGGAAGATTTGATGACCTATATCAGTGAGGCATATATCTATGAAGGGAAAAACAGCTTCAGGATGCGCGACTACCACAGGTTGGATGTAGGTTTCAATTTCAGCAAAGAGAAGAAACATGGAACACGTGTCTGGTCGCTCAACATTTACAATGTTTATAACCGCAAGAACGCTATCTATTACTACTATGGCACAGCTACGGAGACGGTTACGGAGACTTTAGATAATGGCGTTGTTATTACGCATACGGTTGATAAGGGTCCCGCGCTCAAACAGATGAGTTATTTCCCGATAATGCCTACTTTCAGTTATAGTTTCAGGTTTTAAAAGAATTTATCAGGGTTTTGGATTAAAACATCAAAACTACTTGTGCGCTACTCAGTGTAATGGATCTGACTTGCGCAATCCCCGAAGAATTCTCTTTTTAAAAAGGGAGACAGATGTATTGTCTGATCAGGGATGTGGTTATAAACTTTGTCTAGTATTGCGACTGAAGCTATAGATTTGTTCCTTATTGCGGGTAAGATAATAGTCGATTTTCCCGGATTTCGTCCCTATTCAGGGTTAAAACACAGAAAAGGATAAATTATTAAGAAAAAGGAAATCAAGTAAATAACATTCCGGAAGTTAAATTCCGGACTACAAGATTCCAAAAAGTGTAGTATGGAGGGTATTTCTAGTCGCATTTTTAATTTACTTTACTTTCCAAGTGTGGATTTATCCGGGCGGGGGTGATGGTATGTAATGCTGATTATCTTAACCCCCTCCTTTTTCGAAAGAAATTTTATCCATTATGTGTTAATTGGGCGGATAAATGTATTGGCAAATGATTAAAACCGTTAAAATATTTTTGGTTGTATTGATATATTCGGCATTTGGCGGTGTTTCTTCCGCCCAAGATTCGTATATCAAAGGCAGATGGAATTTTAAAGTTGGGCATGCCAAATATAAAACAGGATCGGTAAGCCGGGGCGAAGAGCTTAAAAATGGCAGTATCAGGATTGAAGAGAATTTTGGTTTTATGGAATGGTTGGAGTCAGGAGCGTATATTGGGATATCCAAAGCAAATGAGAGGTATGGACCCAATGATTACAGAGACACCCATATTGTCTATTATGGGATAAACACCAATTTCCATATTCTTCCTTTGCTTGTTGATGCTGAAGATTTAAGGGTAGATCTTTATGCGGCTGGAAAATATGGGCTGAGAAGTATGGTTTCTCCGCCAGATTATTTTAAAAACAATTTTTACCCCGAATACGGAATTGGAGGTGGAATTGCGTTTTATCCATGGAAGTATATCGGAATATTTACTGAGTGTTTGTATGGTAAATTTGAATATGGCCCATTCTGTATTTTGGGAGAGGATGGGGTTCTCCGTCCCCAAAAAGATAGGATCAAACTGCGCTACGGCCTGTCATTAAAGTTTTAAATACCTAATAATAGTATGACACTTTTATTGAATTGTTGTTTGATTTTCAGAAATAAGGCATTAAATTAATAAAATAATAATTAATAGATATATAGTTATTTAAATACTGGACAATAAATTTATTCAAAAGTAGGTCAGAATAAGGGGAATTGATAAGTCTAAATATTTTTTTGCTCGAACTGTGCGGTTTTTAAAAATAACTTTAAAATGTCTTGCCTATGAGAAACAAAATTATTTGAATTTGTCGTTGAAATTAATTTCTACGACAAGGTTGTTAAACCTAAAATTGGAAATTATTTGAGAAAAAACAAATATTTATTTAAATTTTTACACAATGAAAACGTACAAATTATTTATTGTTGTCCTATCTTTGATAGTGTTCTCGTGCTCTGAAAATCAAGAAATAACAGAGTCAACTTCTACTGATATTGTTACATTTAAAGATGTCGAGGAATACAAGGAAGTCTTAAATGAAATACTTTCTATGGGTTCAAATGAACGTAAAGAATATGAAGAATCTAAGGGATATTTATCCTTTGGTAGAAAGTGTGATGAATTTTATAGCTCTATAGATTTTGATCAATTCAAAACATTCGAAGAACTTGAAGGTTTTATCGAAAAAAACAGTGATCTTTTGGTTTTAAAAAAAGCTGAGGATGGGGAGCTATATTTAGAAACAGTTTATAATAATAATTATAACCGTTATTTTATGAACAATGATCGTATTTTTAGAGTTGGTAATGAAATTTATAAAGTTTTTGAAGATGGTGTTGTGATATCAGACATCTGTAATATGGAAAAACTTCAGAAGATGACATTTAATAGTATAAATTTGGTCGTAGAAGACGAAGACTACCATATTTTGAATCAGAATATTGATTATAGTGATTCATACAGAAAAGATATTGCTTATGATTGTGGGATTCAGGCAATAATAGAGGAGGTTAATGATAGGGATAAAACAAGAGTGACAATAACTTCAGCAGTTGAGAATTACCAATATAATTCTTTTGTTTATTGCTCTGTGGTTGTAAGACCTTATAAAAAAACACTAGGTGTATGGCTTTTTTGTAGCCGAACTATTAGCGCTGACATTACTGTTGCTTTTGATTGGTTTGTATTCGGTGAATGGCAGCGAACTATTTTTAGTGGAAGCACACCAGGAATCGGAGATTCGGTTTGGAGCTTTTCTGATAGTTTTTATACGGATGATACAAGCCCTGTGTGCCATATTGGCGGATATGATGGATGGGCGGATACGCCGTCAACACCAACAGTAATCGTTGAATGTAATACAGGCATATTATAGATAATTTAATATTATTAAATAGCTCTTTTGGAAGGGGGCAATGGAGAAATAAAAAGTTGTCCCCTTTCCAAAAATAATGGGAAATAAATTCACTAATTGCTGTTATGCTTAGAGACTGCTTTAATTTTGAATTGGGGAATAACAGTAGGGTTAAATGATAAATAATATATAATTTAATGAAAACTAAAAATATTATCAAAAGTTTGGTGTTGTCCTTTACTCTTTTAGTAACCACTCAAGCTGTTTTTGGGCAGAATTCCTATATAAATGATAGATGGAACATAAAGCTTGGATATGCTCGCTACCAAACAGGGGCTATTAGGAATGGAGAAGAAAAATTGAAAAGAAGTAATTTCAGGATAGAAGGAAATTACGGATTACTAGATTTTTTGGAAGGAGGTATATATTTGGGAATGTTTGATAGTAAGGTGTTTTTAATAAACAATGAAGTTATTTATTCCGAAGATAGGGCTGTTGTATCATACGGATTTAACGCCAATCTACATGTTCTACCATTTTTTATTGATGCTAAGGTTTTTAAGGTTGATCTTTATTTGGTTGGAAGGTATGGATTAAGAAGTATGTTGGACCCACCTGAGGATATGAAGAGTAATTTTTTTCCTGAGTTTGGAATCGGTGGAGGTTTCGCCTTTTATCCTTGGGAACACATTGGCTTATTTACAGAGAGTACTTATGGTAAATATGAATACAATACTAACCTAAAAGATAGATTCATAATTCGTTACGGATTGAGCTTTAAGTTATAAGCTTAGAAATAAGTTATTTGAATCATGTACAGAAAGAAAAGGAATATCTTAATGTTGTGTATGCTATTACTAATGGGTTGCCGTGAACTTGTACAGGACGAATTTGAGCGGTACGACAGGGCACCGGTAGTCAACTCAGTTTTAGTTGCCGGGGAGGAGATAAGCGTGCATGTCTCATACACCGGTAATTTAGGCGATTCTGCGATGTCGGTTGTTCCCGATGCAGACATAACGTTGCTAACGAACGGGGTTTTTGTAGAAAATATGGAATATGAAGGCGACGGTTATTATTACTCCGAAACTATTGCCGAAGCTGGCAATAGCTATTCATGCGAGATAGCGGTACCCGGTTATGAAACCATAACTTGTGCGGATTCCCTTCCGGAAGCAGTGGAGATTACAGATATAAAATATGATAGTTGGGTGGGAACTGACACCGACGGCAGGGCGTATTCCTCGGTAACGTTCACCTTCGCGAATGATCCGGGGATACCCCAATATTTTCAGGTGCAACTCACATATAAAGAGATCTTCAGAAATGAAATCTCTGTTAGAAATATTACTTATCCCCTACTGGATATTACCGATCCGATTATCAGCGGCGGGGGGATTCCAATAGCTGTTTTCAGCGACGAGAATATTGAAGGCGACAGTTACAGGATGACCTTGAGTTTTTACGGCTCACGAAGCCAACCTATAACAATGGAGTTCAGGAGCCTAAGTCACGATTATTACCGTTACTTGCGCAATGAATACCTTTACGATCTCAGCAGGTACCCTGAAGATATGTTATCGGTAGTTCCGGGGTTCAATCTATATTCCAATATACCTGGAGGAAACGGCATTTTCGCCGGCTATTCAGTGTTTGTTGTTGATTCCGTTAACAAAAGATACTAATAATGGCTATGAACAAATATTTGATATTGGTACTGCTCATGGCCATAGGTATGCCGGTGACTGCCCAAAAAAACATCACCATTTCCGGTTTCGTGAAAGATGCTTCAAATGGTGAAACCCTTATCGGTGCCACTATAACCGACGGCTCGGGGGTAAACGGTGTAAACGCCGACAATAACGGGTTTTTCAGTATCCACGTAAAATCGCCGGTTACACTTGCGATATCCTATGTGGGATATGTGGAATATAAAACTACCGTTTCTTCGCTTAAAGATACGCTGATCAACGTAAACTTAAAAAACGACATATCAAGTCTCGATGAAATAGTGGTCAGCGCCACTAGGATGCAAAGGGATTTGAACGTTTCGAGTCTGTCTACCATAGAGCTCTCCAATATTCCCTCTATCGGCGGAAAACCAGATATCTCGAAAGGACTACAGCTTCTCCCCGGTATCTCCTCTCAGAACGAGGGATCCGCACTGCTGATAGTCCGTGGAGGCGATCCGGGACAAAACCTCTATCTTTTCGATAACGTGCCGGTGATACATGTGAACCACCTTGGAGGCTTTATCTCAGTGTTCAACCCGGAGATTATAAACAACATCGACCTGTATAAGGGAGGATTCCCGGCAAGATACGGGGGCAAACTTTCGTCGATAGTCGATATAACCCAAAGGGAAGGAGATATCTCCGGGTTAAGAGGGTCGCTTAGCCTTGGGGTAACCGACGCCTCTTTCAGCGTTGAAGGTCCCACAAAACTGAAAAACTCCAGTTTTATAGTCACGGGAAGGAAGACTATGATTGACGCTCTAATGGCCGGATTTTCTTTTTTCTCGCAAGATTTTATTATTTTCTATGGCTTCCATGATATAAACAGCAAGTTTACATGGCGGCCCGACAGTAAAAACACCTTAAACCTCAATTTTTACTATGGCGACGATTATTTGGTATGGACCAGTAACAAAAGAAAGGATCCGAATACGGATAAATTCCGGAGGCCGTTTGTCTGGGGCAATATCATGGGGTCGGCGCAATGGAAGCAGGTCATAAATCCTAAACTTTACGCCTCGCACAGCCTTTCGTACACAAGGTACAGGCTGAAGGACGCTATCAAATATTTTGTTGACGACACCGCGGGACACAGTCTAAGGTCGGTTACAAACTTTTCATCGGTACAGGATTTTTCCTACAGGGGTTCGCTGAAGTACAGTCCCTCCAGAAACCTGAACTTCGAGGGAGGCTTGCAATCGTCGCTCCTGGTCCATCTGCCAA
>Ga0209800_10004656_pt1 | contig 10014 bp, 8 predicted proteins | sample Higcelweek8metaG_FD_187174 | JGI IMG/M metagenome (GOLD analysis project Ga0209800, IMG submission 187174) | Freshwater pond sediment microbial communities from the University of Edinburgh, under environmental carbon perturbations - High... | ecosystem: Environmental > Aquatic > Freshwater >... | reverse complement strand
CTTGTAAGAACCTTGTATCCCGGCCAGGCGGTCCATGCAAAGTCAACTATATCCTCAGCTCTCCAGACCACCTTCTTGAGGCCTTCACCGAGGTCGATCTCCTCAATGAGCATCCCTCCCGAGCCGGTCACAAAATCCGAGGGGAGAGTAACTGACACATTATAAACGGAATGATTCGCGTAAAACTCCGAATTTGGGTGGAACTGATGGCAGTTCCACCCGTCTGTCTCACGCTGGCGCATACCGGCGGTCTCATAAACACCAAATTTGGGAAACCATTGCGCAACGAAATGAAAGTCATCGACATACCCAGTCCTCACTATCGGCGACGGGAGCTTGGAAACGAACTCAATATTGAGGGTAAGAGTGTCTCCGGGCTCCACGGTGCCCGGAAGACCTACCCTCATTACAGTCCTGTCATTTATATTACCGTCGTCGGGCGAGACATACCTGAGGGAGTCAAGAAGGTCATTGCCTTTTCCGTCAGCGACGGAGGTTACCTTCACCCATCCCCAGCCTTCGTCGCCGGCTGCCGACCATCGCCCCTTCGCGTTAAAAGTGCTCTTGTTGCTGCTGAAAGCATTTAGGTACATGTGCATCATCGCCTCGCTTACCGGGGCGGAGGAGTGATTGACCCAGAATGCGGTCATCCGGCCATTGAGGGTGTGTTCCTCCGGATCCAGAACAACGTCAATATCATAGCCTGTCAGCCTGGCACTCAGTGGCTTGTCTAATACAACCTGACCGCCGGCCACGAATGGCAGCAGGCAGAAGAAAACAGAAAAAAACCTTCTCATTACTGTCCGTTTATTGAATAAACCCATAAAACTAAGTCATAATTTCCATCCTTTACTAACTTTGCACATAATTCTTATTTTGTGCAATGGCGAAAAGAAGCACTCGCGATATGATAGTTGGGGTTGCTGCCGGGCTGTTTGCCACCGCCGGTCTGCGAAGGACCACGATGGAGACAATTGCTGCAGCAGCCGGACGAGGCAGGAGAACGGTATACATGTATTTCAGCAACAAGGCTGAGATCTATGATGCTGTTGTGGAGATGGAAATCCGGAATCTCGCCGGGCCGTTGAGCAATATAGTCCAGACAGAGGGTCCGCTTGATTTAATACTGATGCGATATAGTGAGGAAAGGGTGCGGGGAATTGGCCGGCTTCTGGAGAGGAATCCACTCCTAATGAAAGATTTTGCCATGGGCCACAGCAGGATTGAGCGTCTGAGGGACAAGTTGCAGAAGGCTGAAATGAAAATGCTTGTGCCGCTTTTCAGACAGTATGCAGCCGGAAGCAGCGCCCCCGGCAATCACTCTCCTGAAGATTTCGCCTCAATATTGCTTAACATGCTTAGGGGAACCGACAGACTTATAACAAAAACGGACGGCCTTTATGAGGCCATCCGTCTTTCATCATTGTCAACCTGGGTGTTGCTCAGGGCTATTGAGTGCGAAAAGCCTCCGCCAGTCTGAGGACACGGGCTGTCTGTCTCAGCAGCAGGTCAGCTGAGCGAGCGGTATTTTTTCATTATGTCACCGGAATTCATCATTACATCGATGTACTGCGCCCTTGTATAGGGAAGCTTGTTTTCGGATTTCTTCATTGAAAGCTTTCCGCGGAAACTGTTAAGATCCTTGTAGCTGTGACCGTCCATCCACTTCCCGATCTCTTCGGTCATCGACTTAACCACATCCACCCCGTTGCGGTATAGCGTGCTCACGACCTGCACCGCATCTGCCCCTGCCAGGATCATCTTGATTACATCATTAGCAGTATAGACACCCGTAGATGTACATACAGAAGCTTTTACAGTGCCGTATAGCATCCCCGTGAAACGCAGCGGAAGCTTGTTGTCTTCGCTGCTGCTCAGGTTGTAAGGCATTGTATGCAGTTCCGTAAAAATATCAATATCAGGTTGCAGAAGCCTGTTGAAAATGACAACAGCATCGGCTCCGGCCTTGTCAAGCTCCGAAATGAACCTGATTGTGTTCGTATAATAAGGGGTCAGTTTCACCGCCACCGGTATCTTAACGACTGCCTTCACTTTACGGAGCGTTTCAACCTGCCTCTTCTCAATTGTCTCCCGGTCATTTCCGGTCTCATCAGGGAGTGAATAGAAGTTAAGCTCGAGCCCTGCCACACCTGTAGCTGCAGCCTTGGCTGCGTACTCAACCCAAACATCATCGGTGACGGCGTTTAGACTTGCGATGAGAGGAATTGAAACCGCCTCCTTTGCTTTCTTCAGGTTCAGCAGATAGTCGTCCGGAGACTCCGGCACAGTCTGTGAGTTGGGGAAGAGTGTCACCTGTTCCGCATTACGGTGTTCATACTCCGTCTTCCGCTCGAACAATTCAAGATTTTCAAGTTGTACCTGCTCTTCGAAGAGCGACTTGTAGATAATTGCTGCGACGCCGGCTTCCTCCATTTGACGCAGCTTGTGGGTGTCTGTCGACAGGTTGCTGGCACCTGCAATGATCGGGCTTGTAAGTTCAATGCCCATGTAACGAGTTCTCAGATCTGCCATGAGGTTATTTTTTATGTAGAACAACAAGTTAAACAAAAAGTTCGTCAGGCGCAGTTTAAAACGTGTCCGGGTGTGGTTGAAAGGCAAAAAAAAGCGGCCGGGTATGCCGGCCGCCGTATTCGGATTATAAAAAATTATTTCGCCTGTGTAAATTGTCCCTTGGTCACCCAGTTCACAACCTCATCAGAGAGGGGCTTGACGGCGGGTTTGAGGAACCCGACCAGTTTGCCGTTCTCATCAATGAGATATTTCTGGAAGTTCCACGATACCTCAGAGTCAAGCACGCCGTTGGCGCTCTTGCTTGTCAGCCACTTGTAGAGGGGATGCATGTCATCTCCCTTTACCGAGATCTTTGACATCATCGGGAAGGTCACTCCGTACTTGCTGTCGCAGAACTCCTTTATCTCTTCGTTGGTCCCTGGTTCCTGGCTCATAAAGTTGTTTGCCGGGAATCCGATTATGACAACTTTCTGTTTGTATGCCTTGTTAAGGAGTTCGAGATCCTTGTACTGCGGCGTATGTCCGCATTTGGATGCAGTATTTACTATCATTACCTTTTTGCCTTTGAGGTCGGCCATGCTGTACTGTTCTCCGTCGATAGTTTCAACTGTGAAATCGTAGAACGATTTCTGTGAAATAGCGGGTGCCAGAACGAAGGCCAGAAGAGCAGTAAAGGTTAAAAGTCTTTTTTTCATTTTTCAGTTATTTACTTGGGTAATAACAAACCTGATGCCAATTAGTTTCTCCGGCAGGAATAAAAAGCTTCCGGTGGTCGAATATACGAAAATCTTTCTAATTTTGCATCTCCAATTCGGGGTATAGCGCAGTCCGGTTAGCGCATCTGGTTTGGGACCAGAGGGTCGTGTGTTCGAATCACACTACCCCGACAGAAGAAAAATGACCGCCTCCGGTTTTACCGGGGGCGGTTTTTTTATTGATCTGAACGTTAAATGCTTGCATTTATAAGAGAAAGATCAATAAAAAAGGCCGGCAGCAACGCTGCCGGTCATTTTTCTTCTGATCACCCCCAAAAAGTGATCACGAGCCTGGCTGCAATGCCAGGCGAGTAATCACTTCAAGCAATAGAAATGCTGCGTATCGAGCATCGGGCTGTTAAGTTAGTCACCCAAAAAAAGTGATCACGAGCCTGGCTGCAATGCCAGGCGAGTAATCACATCCTGTCAGGCATGTGTGAATCATGTAACTCTGACTAAATATTATATAACAACTTCATTTCGGGATTCATCTACATTGCGATGTGATTTTATGACCGTCGGTATCTTTTGAGATGAAAATATCTTTTCAAAAACTATTTTATGCCATTGCCACAGTAGTTGCGCTCTTTGCAATCTTAATTCTGGCCAGACCTATTCTGATTCCCCTGGCGTTTGCCTTATTTATGTCCTTCATACTATTCCCGCTGGCAAAGAAGTTCGAGTCGTGGGGAATGAATAAGGTCTTCGCTGCTTTTATCTCTATCCTGACAGTCATATTAATTGTAGCAGGGGGCATCATCCTTTTCTCAACCCAACTTATTCAACTCTCAAAGGAATTATCTGACTTCCAGGACAGAATCATCCGGGCCTTTGCTGACGTCACCGTCTACATCAATAAGAATGTAAACATTATATCAAATCTGGAGAAAAATGAGCTCTCTGACAAAATGAAGGATTTGCTGAAGGAATCTTCCGGTTCACTGGCAAGTAAAACCTTCACAACATCGACAACCTTTCTTGCCGGCCTGTTCGGAACAATAATATTTACTTTTCTGATCTTAATCTACAGAAATGGCTTGACACACGCTTTGATGGGGTTCGCCCAGGAAGATAAAAAAGAAAGAGTTTTTAAGATGTTTAAATCAGTTCAGCAGGTTGGACAAAAATATTTGTCAGGAATGGTTCTCCTCATCATAATTACAGGCCTGTTGAATAGCATTGGACTGTGGATTATCGGTATCGACAATCCTTTCCTGTTTGGCTTTTTAGCAGCATTTCTAGGCATCGTCCCATACGTAGGGACAACTTTGGGTGCTATTATCCCGATACTGTACGCCTTTGCGTCCTATAACTCTCTGTGGCCGGTATTCGCCGTTGCAATTTTATTCTGGACAGTTCAGTTGATTACTGATAATTTTCTCAGTCCTAAAATAGTGGGGGGAAGTTTGCGCATCAATGCATTGGCTTCCATTCTGAGTCTGATAATCGGCGCTCTTGTCTGGGGCGTGGCAGGAATGATATTGTTTTTGCCGTTTGTTGCTATGCTGAAAGTTTTTTGTGCAGAATTTGAAGAACTGGAACCAATAGCGCTATTGATTGGCAACCATGATTATAATAAGAGAACCTATAGCGTCAAATCTATTAAGACAAGGCTGACAAAGGTTCAAGGTTCGTTTTCAAAACTACACACCCGTATCAAAAAGAAAACGGGATACAAGCCCCCTGATAATTCTGGAAAATAGACTATTCCACCATTGGAGTACAGTTGATTTTTCATTTAGTGTGAATGTGTGAATCTTACAACTATTCACAATAACTGTATAACGCTATACCAGAAAAACAACAATACTTTTGGGTTGTTCCCGGGAATCATTTCCGGGAATCAGTCAGTATTACAAATCCGCTTCATATGCCTCCTTTCAGTGAAGGCTGGTGGGGCATAAAAAATGAAATATGAGTACAGGTAAAGTAGCATTAGGTGCATTGGCAGGACTTGCCATTGGTGCAATAGCAGGTATTTTATTCGCACCCGAAAAAGGATCAACAACACGCAGGCAAATAATGGACAAAGGCGAAGATTACGCGGATGAGCTTAAATCAAAGTATGAGGAATTTCGCGATACACTTACAGAAAAATTTGAAAGCACGAAAAGAGACCTTGAAGGATTTGCCGAAGGAGGAAAAGCAAAATTCAACGAGGCAAAGAAGGATGCAAAAAATGTAGCTGATGTCGACTATCAGAGTTAGCACCATAGGTACTTAATTTAATTTACTGTAATTTAGTATCGCCTCGTATAAAGGCTTAACTGACTACAGAATGAACAATCTTTTCAGAGGATTACTTGCAGGTATCGGAGCATGGAAATTAGGCGGCGGCTGTCTGGGCACAATTGTGGTTTTTATAATTATCTGGCTTGTGCTTGGACAGTGCAGCTAATTACCCTGCTGTGAACAACAGTTGAATTTACGGAAGAAAAATTAAGGAAACCCTGGCAGAGTGCTCCTGAAGCAAGTGCCGGCAGGTCTTTCAGCAGTGACTCCGTATTGAGTCATATTGTTGATCTTTATTTTTCTATTTGTCTACAATTTCGAATAGTATCTTAGACTCATATTTCCGGCTTTCAAAAATTGTGAGAAGCTCATATATGGTTATCTGCACACATTAATTCGAATAATTTCTCAAGAATAACCTTATCAATATTGTTCATTTATTTTGTCGCTATATTGAACAAGATTCCGATCTGCTTGTTCTTCTACTGTAACAAACAAAATAAAATGAAATGAAAAAGATAAGCTTACTCTTAATTGCTGTGGTTTCCTCAATAAGCGCTTTCAGCCAGGGGAAAGATGTAGTTGATATCGCAATCGGTTCTTCAGATCATACAACCCTGGTAGCTGCCGTTAAAGCAGCCGACCTTGTGACAACTCTGAAAAGTGACGGTCCGTTTACTGTCTTTGCGCCAACAAATGATGCGTTTGCAAAGCTTCCGGAAGGAACAGTTGCGAACCTGCTCAAGCCTGAAAACAAAGCCAAACTGGCGAAAATCCTCACTTACCATGTAGTCAGCGGTAATCTCGATGCGGCTGCAGTGCTGGATGCAATCAAAAAAGGGGACGGCAAGGTAGTCTTAACCACAGTCAGCGGCGGCAAACTAACCGCTTCACTGGAGATGGGCAAGGTAAAACTGACTGACGAATCCGGCAAATCAGCCTTTGTAACCGTTGCAGATCTGAAAGGTACCAATGGAGTTATTCATGTAATTGACGGAGTGGTTCTTCCCAGGTAGTCAGTATCATAATAACAGCCTGACAAAAAGAGCCTTCTGGAACAAACAGAAGGCTTTTTTGTGTTAATAACCAATTGCATCATTAAATCAAAACCCGATAAGAGGCTTCACGACTGACAAGCTTAGGCTTATGACCACCCCCAATCGGTGATCATGAGCCAGACACCCACGGGCTTTATAAGCACAGATACTGAGATGGAAAATTCATTCTGGCAGCAGGTTTTACCGGTGCTGTACTGATTAGCGATTTCAACTACATCACTGCAGTATCATTTTACATTTTACTCATACCTTAATGCTTCGACCGGATTTCTATTGGCGATCCGGTGATAGTTTACAGCAGCAACAACCGCAACTGAAAGCAGGATTACCAGGCTGCACAGGGCAAATATCCACCAGCGAAGCGGTTCCTTTACAGCAAAATTCTGCATCCATCGTGTTACAGTAAACCAAACCCCAACCTGGCCTGCAAGAACAGAAGGAATGGCAATGTATTCGAGCTCGAGAATAAAAGCACTAAGTAAATCCGACATGGTGGCGCCATTGATCTTTCGTATGGCCAATTCTTTCTGGTGCCTGCCAGCCTCGCTTGTTGTATAACCCAATAAACCAATAAGAGTAATGAGTAGGATGATTACATTTCCTCCCAACAATGCATTACGAAATCCCCTTTCCGTATTATACTTATTTTGAAGCTCCTCTTCAAGGCTGCTGACAGAGGCATCTTTCTGAGGCATACCTATGTTGAGCACATCCGCGAGCTTCTTTTTCATACCTGCTTCTGACCCTTCGCGAACTTTTATCAGAATAATAAATGAAGAAGCCGGTTTGTCAATTTTTAGTTGTACAAATTTTTCTTCAGGTAAGTAGAAAAACACCGAAGGTCGCAGGTCGGGATCAGCTATTGAATTAATAATGAAATCGGGAAAGACACCGCATACTGTTGTTGAACCATGTTCGGTAATACTGAGATGTTTGCCAACAACCCCATCTGACCAGCCGTTGTTAATTTTCAGTAGTCCTGCCCCTTTTTCACTGATCACAATATCATTTATAGCAGCATTTTCGGGTGAGAAATTCTGTCCGGCCGATGCCTGAATACCTAAAATTGACAGATAATTCTCATCGGCCTGGTAAAAATCTGCGACATTAAACATCTCCCTCTGTCCATCCGGGGATATTACGTTATTTCCCGAAGCGCCATTAATGGGTAAATCAAACCCCAATCCAACCTTTTCCACTTCGGGGATTGCACTTAATTCGTTCAGCACGGCAGAAAGTTTACTCCCTTCCATCCCCACGGTTGATCCATAATAGACTCCCTTTATCCGGTACCCGTGATCTGCGTCCTTCATCCTGTTGAATTGCATGGTTACAATAATCATCAGCGTAACGATGAACGAGGCACCTATAAACTGGATGGCGAGCAATGCCAGCTTCCATTTGTTGCTTTTCAGCTTGTATGTCCGGAAAACTGTTGCTACCGGGATGCGCGAAAAAAACCGTCCCGGGAGATAGCCGGTGATAATTACAAGTACTATGACAATGACCAGCAATGGCCAGATAACATAAGGATTAAGTACTGCAATGACACTGTGCTGAAGCTGTGATTCAACCACTGGTTTCAATACTGCAATGATAAGAACAGCTGCAGTAACAGAAATGAAGAAAAGTATAAATGTTTCAATGAACACTATTAGCTGCAATTTCGCAGCCTGTGCACCGAAAGTCTTATGAATGGCCGATGCTTTAGCCCGCGTTACAAGTGCGCTCAGTGTCAGCAGTATATAGTTCATTAGCGAAACGAAGAGTACTGCCAATGCAATGGTGCTGAGAATTATAATCATGTCCTTTGCATTATCTGCATATATTTTCCTGATGGGTAAAAACGAATATTGCAGAACCATGCCTCCGTTTTCCTCTTCCAGCTTCGCAATGTCCTGGTGTAACTCCTGCATTTTCCGGACAGCAGGAGCAAGCCTTTCAGGAGTGACTCCGTGATCCAGCTTTACGCAGGAATAGTACCGGTCATTGCCCATCCAGTTATCTGTTCCGTCCCAGGTAAAATGCTTTGTTGAAACCATCGAAATGAGAATATCGAATTGATAGTTGGTATTCTCGGGCAAGTCTTTGAATACTCCTGCAATTATAAGTTTCTTATCAGGGTATCTCTTTAATGTAATCACCTTCCCAATTACTTCTCCACCAATAGCTTTAGCAATTTTAACTGAAATCATGCATGACATAGGTGTACTTAAAATCTCCCCGGGATTTCCGCTAACCATGGAAAGAGGGAGAACATCAAAAAGAAATTCATCACTCAGTGAGACTTCTGCTTCATAGCTGTTCAGGTTCTCTGTATAAAATACATTTTTACCAATTGAATTCAGCCGGCATGCCGCTTCAATGCCGGGTACCTCCGCCTTCAGTCCGGGGGCAATTGCGCCACTGACTCTGGGATAACTCCTCAGTTTTTCCGATGACTTGTCCGGTCTGAAATTTTCATGGACAACATAGATGCGGCTGGCATCGGGATAAAAACTATCGTAACTGTAGAAGTAGAATACTTCGGCTAAAAGCAAAAAACCAAAAGCAAGTCCGGTAGCAAGGGAAATGATTCGGGTGATAGTATGTTCTCCCTTACGGAATAAGGGACGAAACGCCAGCTTGAAAGTATTCATGAAGAATTTTTTGTCAGATTCTATACAGTAAAAGACACAGAAATTTTCATACCGCTGCAATTAATGTAATTTCCATCCTGTAACGCATTGCAGTGCTGAAGAATAAACTGCCTGACGCGAAGACGTTTGGTGAATATAATAATCCGGGTACTGCGATAAAATATTAATCATGACTGCAAACCGGATTCCCGGATTTGATTTAGATTTGGGGTATTGGTCAGAAAAGAGCTTTGAAACATGGAAACAAAATTGATATTTGAGCGGTTCTGGAATCGCTATTCAACCGAGAATCCCAATGCAAAACGGATCTATGATCTTTTTACGGCCCGGGGAGAAAAGGTTGTTCATGACCATATTGCCCTGAGAACATTTGATGACCCCAGGATGAACATGGATGTGATATCACGGGTATTTACTGAAAACGGTTATGAGTCAAGGGGTAACTATGAATTTAAGGCCAAAAAGCTGAGAGGGCAGCATTTCGAACATAAAAGTGATCCGCATGCGCCCAAGGTTTTTATAAGTGAGTTGCTGACAGATCAGTTCAGTGATTATCTGAAGACAACCATCCGGGGTTACACCAGCAGGCTGAGCAACAGCGCCTATGCTGATCCGGACCTGGTTTACGGAGGCAGTGTCTGGGGGAAGATATCATTTGCCACCTACAACAAACTACGCGAAGAATCGGAATATGCGGCATGGCTGCTTGTATACGGTTACCGGGCAAACCATTTTGCTGTTAAGGTAAATGAGCTGAAGAATTTCCCCTCGCTCCAGGATGTCAATGCGTTTATCAAG
>Ga0209800_10004654_pt1 | contig 10018 bp, 10 predicted proteins | sample Higcelweek8metaG_FD_187174 | JGI IMG/M metagenome (GOLD analysis project Ga0209800, IMG submission 187174) | Freshwater pond sediment microbial communities from the University of Edinburgh, under environmental carbon perturbations - High... | ecosystem: Environmental > Aquatic > Freshwater >... | reverse complement strand
GTGTTCTAGTTTCGAAAGTTTCGAAAATCTGTGACTTTTACAACTTTTAAGACTCAAATTTTTAAACTCTAACATATTGTAACATGTTAGGGATTTTGTAATAAGACGCTTTTTATTTGCCGCTTACGATTTTTAAGCAAAAAAATAAGGCCCGTGGGCCTATCTAAAATTATAACTTAGGGAATTAGTCTTGCATATTATATTAATACAAACTTAATGACTAATTTAAGTCGCTTTTTTAAAAAAACTTTTTTAAATATTTTATCCAACATTTATTCCGTCACCACGAGAGAAAATATTTGCGAGAGTAACTGGTGTTTTTCCCCTTACAGGTTCTTCGCCTAGCCAGGCTTTCACAGCAGCTTTTTGAGCTACAAGAGTCTCGTCAAATGTACACATATAAGCCTTTGCGTTCGGGCAGTAGTTCATAATATACGGATCACCAAAAGCAGTTATTATGATTGGTTTCTCTATACTCAAAAGACCAAACATGAATAGTCTTAATGCACTTTTATTCGGTATCAATGTCCCAATACCCCAACTCGGTGCAATGTAAAAATTGTAGAATATATAATCAAATTGATCCGCTTTAGCAACAATACTATTGATATCATCAATTAACATGTGAAGAGAAATTTCAAAGTGCTCAACTATTGCCCCACGATCCTCAAGAAAACGAGGAGTATAATCAATCATAGTAATCTCTTCCTGCTTTTGTACTTTTAATGTTTCTTTGTCTGGATTAAATGTAGAAATAACCGCAATCCTTTTACCGTTTATATCTTTAATCGGTAGAGCATTATTTTTATTTCTTAAAACGGTAATACCATTCTGGATTGATTTTAATGAAATATGCTCGTATTCTTTATTCGCGAAAAGTTCTTCTATAACTTGGTAAGCGGCAGGTAATCCTTTGTTTTGGTCAAGACCTGCTTTTAACTTCGCAATAAGGATATTTCTAACTGCATTATCAATCCTTTCAATATGTATTTGTCCTTCCCGTACAGCTTTAATAATAGCTTCATATTCTCTATCGTAGTCATAATGAAAAACCAGTAGCATATCAATACCAGCCTGAATTGCTTTTACCGCAGCCTCTTCTCTTGTATAGTGTGTTGTGATTCCACCCATATTCAATGCATCAGTAATAGCTACTCCTTCAAAACCAAGTTCATTTTTAAGTAAACCTGTAACAATTTCTTTTGAAACTGATGAAGGTACCAATCTTCCGTTTTTCGGATTTACTTCATTCACAAGCGAAGGAACTTCAAGGTGGCCTACCATAACAAAAGCTGGATTTGCTTCTTCAAAACATCTTTTGTATGCTTTAAGAAAAGTGTCTTTCATTTCGTCTTCGGAGCATTCAATTATTGCAGTGCAAATGTGCTGATCCATATTTGTTGCACCGTTTCCCGGGAAATGCTTTACACATGCAAGCATTCCATTTTCCTGTATACCTTTGATAAATGGAACTGCTAAAGTGCATACAGTATCAACATCCTCGCCGTATGCTCTTACATTAACATCAGGATTAAGATTATTTGTATTGAGATCAATTACTGGGCTGAAGTTAACGGTTGTCCCAATTGCTCTTCCCTGATCTGCTATGATTGATCCGATTTTATACTCTAGCTCAATGTCCCCTGCATTTCCTCTTGCCATCGAACGCGAAATCCTTAGTCCATCTTCTACTACCCATCCAGGTCCACATTCATAATCTCCAGATATAAAAACAGGTATTTTTGATCTATTCTGTACTTCTAAAACAAATTTTGCTAAAATATGCCTTGAAATGGAGGAGTGAAACACTCCTCCTAAGTTATACTTAATAACTGAATCAATAATTTCCAGATGTTTTTCTTCGTTTTTTATGTCTTGTAAAAAAACCATTAATAACTGACCAACCTTTTCTTCAAGGCTCATCTGATTTAATTTTTCATCTATCCAACTTAAATTCATATTTTTATTCATATTATTAACCCATAATCACAAGAACATCGTGTGTAGTCCCTTCTGAGAAAACTGGAATTTTGTCAGACTTCTTGCCATCAACTAGAATTTTTTCGATACCTTTGTTAACTCCATTTGGATTTTTAACTTCGATCAAATAAGTCGCCCCTCTAAATACCCTCTTAACCTTGAAGCCTTCCCAATTCTTAGGAATGCATGGATCTACTATAAGTCTGTCAAAGCCTGCACGGACACCTAGTATATGCTGACTTGAGGCAACAAGATTCCATGCTGCTGTACCTGAAAGCCATGAGTTTCTGCCTATTCCAAACTGAGGGTGCTCTTTACCAAGGATATTCTGAGGATATACATAAGGCTCAACCTCAAGGTGATCTGCTTCTTCATTACGTGCTGCAGGCATAATCTGCTTGTAATACTTGAATGCTTTATCACCATTTCCAAGCATTATTTCTGCAATCATAACCCATGGGTTGGTATGAAGGAATATTCCTCCATTTTCCTTTGTGCCTGGAGGATATGTTGTGATTCCACCTTTTGTTTTATCATACTCGGTATATGCAGGATACATTGCAACGATACCATACTTGGTATTAAGATGCTTTTCTACGGAGTCAAGACATTTTCTTGCATATTCTCCATCTGCAACATTGCCCAATACAGCCCATGACTGTGAGTTTATAAATATTTTACCAAACTTCGCTTCCTTTGTACCAAGCGGATTGCTATAGTCATCAAAAGCTCTCTTATACCACTCGCCATCCCAGCATGTATCATTTATTGCTTTTTTCATTTCTTCAAACATCTTCTTATATTTCTTAACTTCATTTTTCTTTACAAGGAACTCGCATATTTCTATCATTTCAAGCGCTGCTCTACAGTAAAGCATTGATGTAAATACACTTTCAGCAACTCCAAGACCTATGTCAAGGTTTAGCGTATCGTTCCAATCTGCACGACCTGCAAGCGCTATTTTATGTGGTCCAAGGTTATTGGCCGTAAACTCAAGAGCCATATTCAAATGCTCTAAAACTGTAGCCTCTGTCTCTTTATCATTATATAAAACTTTTTCATTTATGAATTCAAAATCCCCTGTTTCCTTCAAATAAGCATTAACTGCAAGAATCAGCCATAGATGGTCATCTGAATACCAGTCAAACTTCTTTACTGGTGCATCACCCGATCCTCCTTCTCCTGTGAGAGGGAAGAATAAGTGATATGCTCTGCCATCAGTATATTGGCACTTAAGCAGCTTTATAATAAGTCCCTTTGCTTCTTCTGGGATTGTATGCATTACACCAAGTGTATCTTGCGCACTGTCTCTGATTCCCATACCTCTTGCCAGTCCAAGCTGATATAGTGATACAAATCTTGACCAGTTGAATGTTGTCTTACACTGGTATTGATTCCAGGTATTAAGGAAAAGATTCATTTCTTCATCAGGAGTTTCAACAGAAAGTTTTGAAGTATAGTTTTCCCAGTATTCATTTAGTCTTTCTAAAGCTGCATGCGCACCCTTTGGAGACAGGTATTCCTTTATCTTTTTTTTAAGCTTTGACTTATCCTCAGCATAACCGACAACAAATACAACCTCTTTCTCTTCTCCCTTTTCAAGCTCAATATCTAAACACAATGCGCCAACACCATTCTGCCTTAATGAAATCGAGTTTGAGCATGCTCCCTGTTCAACAGCTATCGGATTTGACTCAGAACGGTATTTCCCAATAAACGTCTCAAGGTTTGTATCAAAGCTTGAAACATCTTCTCCTGTTGCAATAAATGCAGCAGCTTTGTCAATATGATGCGGATGCCATGTGATTATACCGTCTTTGTAATGTCCCTGATTTATCTGTTGAACCCAATCTACATTCTGCTGGTCTAATATTGCTTCCCAAAAACAAAACTCAGCGTATGAGAATATTTGGATATTTTTCTTTATATTAAGTCTATTTTTGACCTTAACAAGCCATATTTCAAAATCTCTATCATCAGGAACAAAGTATGTCACATCAGCTGTAATACCTTTGTATTCTCCCTCAATATTGGTATATCCCATACCATGTTTGCAACAGTATGAATCCAATTTGGTCTGTGCAGGCTGAAAGCCAGGATTCCAATACTCACCTGTAACAGCATCCCTGATATAAATATATCTTCCTGGACGATCCATTGGAATGCTATTGTATCGGTACCTTAAAACTCTTCTATTCTGGGGATCCTTATGAAAGCTATATCCGCCAGCAGTATTAGAAACAATCCCACCATAATTGCCGCTACCTATGTAATTAATCCATGGTGTCGGTGTATCTGGTCTTGTTATTACATACTCTCTTGCCTTTCTGTCAAAGTAACCGAACTTCATAACTAATCCTCCTAATATAATAAAAATTAACTTTTAAATAAACTTAAAAGAATTGAATGTACATAAATACTAGTTTATTTTATTGTAATTGATTTTCTTTGTCAAGATAATATCATTGTCAATTCCGCTATTATAGGCATATTGAGGCAATAGAAGTTTGAGAAACGAAATACTTTAATAGCATGTAATTAAGCGATTTATGTGACTAGTCAAAACCACACTTTGTTATCTATTTAAATCTACTATATTTAAATTGAAATTTGGAGTAAAGCATGCACAGCTCGTTAACCGATGTGCTGTTTTCTCTGATAGATGTTTCAAATTTAAGTTTTTTAATAAGTTATGCCACATAAATAAAGGCTTTGGGGGTATTCTCAACCCCTTGTCCTTTACTTTTCATCAAATAACTTATTAGCCTCGTCTTCCAAAATATAACAACCTTTTGAAAACTCATGGGAGCAGGCTGCTTCCAACGGAATTACATATGATTCCTTTTTGTTATTCACTGCCTTGTTTCCAGAACATATTGTAGATGAATTAAGACCATCTGTTTTTTTAAAATTTATTTTCTTTTCATTCATAATTAGTACCTCCAAATAATTGTGAAACTTAGCTTTTATTATTTGCTTTCTACCTCAGTAGACTGTTTCAACAGTTATAAAACAATAATTTTAATTTATTTATACCCTAGCCATATCACTCTAAACAATAACTCTAGATAATATTCCTTTATTTACTAAATTATGAAATGACTTAAACAAGGATGGAATCATAAATATGGCTGATGTTATATTTAGCAGAGCAAAATACCGAAAGCTTTAACGGAAATAACCAGTAACATTAGTGTCTACCTAATTTGTTATTCTATTTTGCCTCCATCAAGGTATTTTCATATGGCAAAATGATCCTAAATTTTTTCAAGTTCGTTAAGTAGTCGTGATAGATATAAATTTTCTTCTATGCTTTTAATGTTTGTTATTTCTATAATCATATTTTGAGATTTAATCACTAAACTTGATTCCCTATTATTTATTGCATAAGTTTTGGCCACTTCTTTAGTGATAAAATACATTTTTTCCTTATATTGCCGTATTTCCTGAATTATATTAGAATCTAATGGTATTTTATTTCTATAAACATTTTCTGCACATTCATTGTCCATAAAAAGATCTATTTTGAGATTTAAATCAACTGGTTCTTGATAATTCAATACTGAAATAGACTGTAGTAACCCATCACCATTAGCGTTTTCAAAATCTTCATAAAATATATCAGATTTATTAGTTATTCTTCCAATAGCATTATTTATGTTATCCAAGTTTTTAAACTCTTTTTCAAAATTAATCTTCATTATCTGTTTTTCGATTTTTACTATGTATTCATTAGAAATGCTTTTCATTTTTTTTGTAGGAGTGGTTGCATACTGGTATACAAAAAAACAGCTTGCACATATCAAAAAAAACCCTAACAAAGTTACCATAAGCTTTTTCCTAAAGTATTTCACAACTAAAAAGATACCCACAAATAAGAAGTATAAAGAAATCAGTCCATACCCTCTCTTTGTGCCTACTAGATCAACTTCAGTTAGGAAAATCAAGTATGCACAAAATAATAAATATATCAAAGAAAAAATAGGGAAAAATATTTTTATTGTTTTCACGCTAAACACCCTTTCATAAGTACTAATCAATGATCAATAGTCAACATTAATGATTAATCTTAACCAATTCATCAAGAAGCTGTTTTAGAAAAATATTATTTTGTATATCTTTTATTTTGGTTATATTTATAATCATATTTTGGGTTCTAATAACCATACTCGACTCCATATCATTATTTTTAAACACTTCCTTTGTTAGAAAAAAACTACTATTATTGAACTCCTTATTCTCCTGTATTATCTGTGTTTTTAAATTTAGTTTATTTTTATATTCAAATTCAGAAAATTCATTGTTCAAATAAAGATCAATTTTCAAAGATAAATTATAAGGTTTTTCATATTTCGACAAAATAATTGATTGGAATATATCAGCGCTTTCTTTCTTTTTATCATAGTCGAAAAAAATATCATTTTTATTAGCTATTCTTTCAAGATTACTATTTATATCATTAAGATTTTTTAATTCATTTTTAAAACTTATTTTCATTACTTGATTTTCTAAGTTTATTATATACTCATTTGGTATTTTGTTGATATTATTACTCGGACTAGTAAAAAACCAATAAATAAAAAATGTACTTAAACATATTAATAAAAATCCAATTGTGCATTTTGATAGTTTTATTTTAATATTTTTAAGGATTAAAATAATACCAAAAGATAGACAATATAATGCAATTAGTCCATAACCTATTTTTACTGAAAGCAAATCGTTAATCTCTGTCATGAAAATCAAATATACACTAAGAAAAAAATAAATCAGTGAAAAAATAACAAATATAATTTTTTTACAAACATTTTTCATATAAACTCTCACTCATCCCTTCCGTTTCAATACCTAAACTCAGTGAAGACTTAATAACATTAACATTTTTATATAACCTAGTGCTTAGTAGCTGTAGGTGTTAATACTGCATCAAACAAATTATCAAACAAATAATTACAAATAATTAGAGATTGAGCAAGAGACTACATTAATCACGCGATGAAATTATTTGTTTGCTATAGCTTACCATTTCATTCCTCGAAATATAACTATTCTTGTTTATTTCCAACTCATCAGAAGAAAACTTATCCTCAGAAAATCTTTCAAGAGTTTTCATGAACTTATCATAATTGGATTTTAATAAGAAAACACCAAGATATTTTACCCATTGCCAATCTTTGGTATCAACCAATGCTTTTGAAACTTCAACAAATGATATAAATTCTTTAGGCTCTTTATCATTTAGATCCTCAAGTTCAATACCTTTAAATTCTTCATTTTTAACTTTATATATCAAATGATTATAAAGTCGATAAAACTTGATTTTTTCTGTATTTAGTATATTAATAAATTCTGGATTAAAATATTCTTGATCTAAAACAAAGTAAATTATTTGATTTTTTTCATAAGAATCCATGACAGAAATGGTTGTTTCAATGTCTGGAAAATTTCTTGTACTAGATTCAATTATAAATCTATCTCCAATCGTAGTCACTAATTCTTGCTTACTTGATTGCGTTCCATCTGTACGATCTTTTTGAACTTTTATAATATTTAAAAAAGGATAGAACATGCCATTATAAATATTGTTGATAAAATTATGATTACTATTTTTTTATTCATTTTATTAATCACTCCTAAAAATATCCTTTTTAGTCACACCATTTTCTTTAATTTTCCTCAATAATTTCCCCATTATACACTCTAAAATCCATACCTTTGTCGTTTTCGCTTTCGTTACCTGATGATTCGAATACTGCAATCCCACCATTATCCTCACCACAATTTATATTAACTATAGGTCTTTTGTACTTTCTAAAAGTTCCTTCACCACGTTTTTCCAGATAATATCTAAATACTTTATCAAAATCAATACTTGACTTAATAATTGTCCCTTCTCCATAATTCAAGTCTTCTGCAGGTCCAAGTAAACGAAACTCTTTTATACAATTTTTTCTCATATCAACTGTTATTATCAATTGTACTCCTCAAACCTTAAAAAAACCATAATCCAAATTTCGAACACTGTAATAAAAATACATTATGCCTTTACGGCTGTTTATTTCTTCCAATCCATTAAATTGAACTAATACATCGTATAACTTTGCATCTTTATACCTTTTTGTTGCACGTTTATTTACTTCAGGAAATGCATCATTAATTGAAAAAACATCCCTTGGAATACTAATTACATTCCTATCTAATTCATTCGTTGGTCCTCGAGAATTATTTATTATCAAAATAATGGCTAAAATGAAAAACATACCTACAAATGTACCTATCGAAAATTTTTTTATCATTTTGTATATCCTCCCCATTGAACAATCAAAACGGAAAATAATTATAAATAATCCACCATATCAATCATCTAGTGGTTTTGCTCCATGTAAGTTTATATCATCTTATGTACAATGTAAATAAAAATTATCAACATTATGTAAAATTTTACCTTAGTAATAAAAAACTTAAGTTAACTTTAAAAAAATGTTTGAAAAAAAATTTCGTTTCTGTTATTATTGAAATTGTAGAACGGAAGTATGGTAGGAACGGAAGTATTTAGAAAGTCAAGTCTAATATACAAATATATATTCTTGTGTTTTAACCGTTTCCATCAATACAGACCAATTTTTAAAAAGCATATAAAAGTTTTGGTTGATTGTCTTAATACCGAAAGTTTTTTTGAGTATCATTTTTTACATACTCAATAAACCTCTTATTTGCAATACACTTTTTTCGGCATTCAATCAATTTTGTAGATATGCTTTATCAATTCACTTATAATATTATTGAAAGGACGGATTAAAATGACTAAACCAATTGAAAACAAAGTAATATCAAAGAAGGGTACCTGGATGACTTATAGACCTGATATCAAGGTTCTTGACTGTACAATTCGAGATGGAGGCTTAATAAACAACTTCGGCTTTGAAGATGAGTTTGTAAAAGGAGTATACACAGCATGTGTAAATGCTGGTGTTGACTATATGGAAATGGGTTACAAAGCATCTAAGAAAATATTTACTAAAGGTTCATTTGGCAAATGGAAGTTTTGTGAGGAAGAGGACATTAGAAATATCATTGGCGATAATGAAACTGACTTAAAGATTTCAGTTATGGCTGATGCAGAGCGTACAGACTACCATAATGACATATTGCCAAAAAATCAAAGTGTTATAGATCTTATTCGAGTAGCAACCTATGTACATCAGATCCCTACTGCTGTTGACATGATTAAGGATGCACATGACAAAGGCTATGAAACAACAATCAACATTATGGCTGCTTCTCAACTTAAAGAAAGTGATCTTGATGAAGCGCTTGAAATTTTATCTCAGACAGAAGTTGATGTTATATATGTTGTTGACAGCTTTGGTTCACTCTACTCTGAAGATATTCAAGAACTTACAAACAAGTACATGAAATATGCTCAATCATATGGCAAAAAAGTTGGTATTCATGCACATAATAACCAGCAGCTTGCATATGCAAATACAATTGAATCAATAATAATGGGTACAAGTTATGTTGATGCCACTATAGCAGGTCTTGGTCGTGGCGCAGGCAATTGTCCAATGGAACTCATACTTGGATTTTTAAAGAATCCTAAATTCCATTTAAGACCTATCTTGGAATGCATCGAAAAGTATATTCCTGACATTCGTCAAAAGTGGAGCTGGGGATTTGATATACCATATATGTTGACTGGGCAATTAAATCAACACCCACGCACTGCTATTGATTTTATATCACAGAATCGTACTGATTATACAAATTTCTATGATACAATTTCAAATGGAGATTAAGATATAAAATAAATAAATATTGTTTAATGTAAAAAAGGATGTATGGATACCATATCATCCTTTTTATAATGTATAGATCTTTAACCAATGCATACAAATTTATTATTAGACTTAGCCCATCTTTCGACTTAATGTGATTCAATCCATTGGTATTACTGCATATGTGTAAAAAATTTGGTCACTACAACCTCGAATAAGTTACTGTTTTCTTACGTTTTAAAGAATCTTTGATATTAAGA
>Ga0209800_10004651_pt1 | contig 10021 bp, 11 predicted proteins | sample Higcelweek8metaG_FD_187174 | JGI IMG/M metagenome (GOLD analysis project Ga0209800, IMG submission 187174) | Freshwater pond sediment microbial communities from the University of Edinburgh, under environmental carbon perturbations - High... | ecosystem: Environmental > Aquatic > Freshwater >... | reverse complement strand
CGACTAGCGCAGAAGAAGCCTTGACTTTCATGTCTAAGAAATTGATCGAAGAAGGCATCGTCAAAGAAAGCTTTACCCAAGCGATCTTAAGTCGAGAAGCAGAATTCTCAACCGGTTTACCAGGATTTGGACGAGGAGTTGCGATCCCTCATGCGGATCCAGAACACGTCAATGTCTCTGCTTTAGCGGTAGGGATCTTGCGTCATCCTGTTCAATTTAGAATGATGGGAAATCATGATGAATTGATCGAAGCAGAAGTGTTGTTTATGTTGGCACTTAAAGAATCGCATTCGCATATGTCGGTATTGCAGAGTTTAATGGATGTGATCCAAAACGAAGCACTATTGACTCAAATCAAGGAAGCACACACTCAAGAGTCACTTTATGAGCTGATGAGTGCGAATATTGCTTGAAGACAAGGAAAGGAGGTAGCGATGATTAAGAAAAGAATACTGGTTGCCTGTGGCACTGGGGTAGCTACATCAGTCGCCGTAGCCCGAAAACTAGAGAATATTTTTAAAGAAAGAGGCCTCGCTGACATGGTTGAAGTATCAACCTGTACTGTCGCCGAAATGGAATCTAAAGCTTCTAAATATGATCTTATAGTTACGACGGCACACAACAGTAAACCGATGCCCGTTAAGGTGATCATGGGTGTAGCTTTTCTGATCGGAAGGGGTACTGAACCAGTTTTACAAGACATACTCGATACATTAGGACTCAAGTAGTAAACACACAAAAAGGAGAAAATTGTGGATATCTTTCAAATTATCATGGACGGCATTAATTTTGTCGTAGGATTAGGTTCATCAGTTATGATGCCTATCGTTATTACCTTATTGGGCCTTATTATGGGCGCAAAACCAGGTAAAGCCATTAGAGCTGGTTTAACGGTTGGTGTTGGCTTCATTGGATTAAATTTGGTTATCGGCATGTTGGGCGGAAACTTAGGCCCAGCCGTTCAGCAAATGGTTACCAATTATGGTTTAAGCTTAACTGTCATCGATGTTGGATGGCCTGCAGCTGCTGCAATCGCGTTTGCGACAAAAGTCGGCGCTTTGGTTATTCCTATCGCTTTGGCTGTTAATATCGTTATGATCTTGACCAAAACGACTCAAACTGTCAACATCGACGTTTGGAACTTCTGGCATTATGCCTTTACTGGTTCATTGGTTTATTTCGCTACAAATAATCTCGCTTTCGGTTTGATCGCTGCTGCGATCCAAGCGGCTATGACTTTGATCTTGGCTGACTGGACTGCTAAAGGCGTTGAAGAATATTGCGGTTTACCAGGTGTTTCGATTCCTCATGGATTGTCCGTTGCTTTCGTTCCTGTTGCTTTAGTTATCAATAAAGTCTTGGATTATATTCCTGGGATCAATAAGATCAACATGGATGCTGTTGCTGTTCAGAAAAAATTCGGTCTATTCGGAGAACCAATCTTGGTTGGCTCAGTCTTAGGGGCTGCAATCGGCGCATTAGCTGGTTACGATCTAAAAGGCTTCTTGACCTTAGGTATCACCATGGGTGCTGCTTTGGTTCTTATTCCTAAGATGGCTGGATTACTCATGGAAGGTTTAATTCCTATTTCTGATGCTGCTTCTGAATTCGTTGAAAAACATTTCAAATCCAACGCTAAAATCTACATCGGTTTGGATGCTGCTGTAGGTATCGGTCATCCTACTACTCTAGCTGTTTCCTTGATTCTTGTTCCGTTATCAGTATTGATCGCTGCCATCTTGCCAGGCAATCAGTTCTTGCCATTTGCTGACTTGGCTGTATTGCCTTTCTTGTTCGTCTTGGTTGTTCCTATTACTAAGGGCGATCTATTCAGAACTCTAGTTGTTGGTATCTTCATTGTTGTTGCTGGCTTATACATCGCGACAGACATCGCTCCGTTATTGACTCAAGCTGCTGCTGATTCAGGCTTTACAATGCCTGTTGGCTCTTCCTTGATTTCCAGTATCGCTGATGGTGCTTCCCCATTAAGCTGGGCATTTGTTAAGATCTATGAATTCAAAGAAATTGGTATCGCTATCTTGGCTGCTATTACTGCAGGCATGGCCTTCGTCAATTTCAAACGTATCGCAAAACAAGCTAAAGGCGAATAATCCTTTTAGAACTTGTGGTCTATGAAAGAGGACATCCCTTGAACAAAGTCTATCAATATCCAAACCAAAGAAGAGTCTTCAGCATCATCATTCCCACTGTCTTGTCGGGTCTGATTGTTGTTTATATGCTAGGTGAGTATCTTACCACCAGTTCAACAGAGTACACTCTACCTTTTGGACTACTGGCACTGATCATCTTTCTTGATCATTTCGTATCCTTGTCTCATCCTGAGAAAGTGACAGTATCTGATCATGACATCGTCTTTTCTGGTTTTGGAAGACATCATACTTATACTTTTGATCAGATCAAGCGCATTAACATTCGTAAAACGGCGTTCACTAAGAGCATCTACGTACGAATCAATGAGGCTAGTCTATTAAAAGGCAGGTACTGGCTTAACATCGAAACCTTAAGCGAAGGCAAAGAACTACAAGAGTTACTAACCAAGCTGGTTGAGACAAAGCATCCTTTATTCAAGAACTTCGATCGTAGATCCTTCGATAGAACAAAATGATCTAAGCTGTCCATATGGACAGCTTTTTTTTGGTATAGTTATTTAGGATAAGAAATACATACAAAAGAAAACAGGAGTCTTTATGATCAAAGTCATTGCCTTAGACATCGATGGAACCCTATTTAACGCTCATGAAGAAATCATGCCTTTAACGAGAAAGATGTTGATGAAAGCTCATCAAATGGGCATCATCTTGATCTTAGCGTCAGGACGATCTATTCATGGCTTAAAGAGCTTAGTTTCACGACTCGATTTTCCTTTAGAAAATACAATCTTTATTGGTTATAACGGAGCTTCACTGGTTGATGCGTCTACCCATGAGATATTATTTCAATCGATCATTAGACAAGATCTTGCGGTATCTGTACTTAACAGCACTAGAAATCATCCTGTCACCGTGATGATCCCTGTTGATGATGAACTATGGGTTGAAGATCTTCAACATCCCCTAGTTCAATATGAAGCTCAAACAGAGAACTTAAGATTAAGATTCAATAAGGATCTTAGTCAACTTGAATTAAATCCAATCAAAATCATGATTACTTCTGATAAGGATAACTTAAAAGCCTATTTTGATCAACTTCCAGAAACACTTCATAATCAAGCGATCTTTGCGAGAAGTGGAGATGTGTATTTAGATGTGACTAACTTAGGTTGTGATAAAGGAAGTGCTCTACAACGTTACTGTGAATTAAAAGGCATCTCACGAATTGAGGTCATCGCCTTTGGGGACAACTATAACGATCTTTCGATGATCGAATACGCAGGGATTGGGATTGCGATGGGCAATGCGGTAGAAGACTTAAAAAAAGTCGCCAATGAGGTGACTTTAACGAACAATGAAGATGGGATAGGAATCTGGTTAAAGAAACATCTAAGCGAAGAAACTCGCAAATAGAAGCTCAATTAGGAAGGCTACGATAAAGCCTACAGTCCATAGACTTATTTTTTCAAAGGTAGGGTTGACATAGCTTCCCTTGACACTTTTCTTTGAGGTAAGATAAATCAAAGTAAATACTGTAATAGGCAATTGAATACTTAGTGCCTATTGAGAATGGACTAGACCCATGAAAGCTCATATCCAAAATCAGATCCTGCAGTGATATTAGAGACTTAATTTAAAGATTCTATTATGATAGGGAAAATGTTAAAAATAATCGTTTATACTTAATCTAATGCATTTAATTAAGTCACTTCTTATCTTTGATCGTATCCACAACTAAGATAAAAGAACCACATACAGCTCCACTCAAGGAAGCCATGACTCCAAATAAGATATAAGGATTAGATGTCATAATAAATCCCCATAGTGCGAAGAAAGCTACTATTACTAGAAAATGAATGAAAAGAAAATTCTTTAGAATGGATCTTAGTGACATATTGGTCTCCTATTTATTTATTCCATTATACTAGATAAACGAATCAACCTTAGTTGCGATATGGTCTTTTAACAACTACAATATGGGTGAGAGAGATGTCTCTAACTAATCTCAATGAAAGGAGTTCAGTCTATGAAAATCAGTGGATCAATGAAGAAAGTTCTGGAGATATTGTTTATCGTCTTGGCTGGATTCGTTTTATTCAATGTCGCGTTTATAATGGCGGCTTTGGTGATTCAAGGACTTGGTTTCCTATCTCAAAGTGAGACACAGAATCCAAGATTAGGAATGATGATCTTTGGTTTGATTTTATTGGGATTGAGTTGGTTTATCTTAAGATCTAGATTATCCACATTAGTAAAGGCTACCTATTTGACAATGCCTTTGATGTCTATGATCGTGGTCCTTGGGGTACTTATGAATGGACTTCAACTTTGGATGATCTTAGCGTGTGAAGGCTTGTTTATAGGAGTGGTATTTGGATTTATAAGAATGAAAAGACTAGCGTGGGAATATCACTTTGCGACACTTTATTGCACTGTCATTGGGATATCGATCATCATCTTCAATATCCAAATCTAGATTTACTTAATTTCACTTAACCAAGCTTGTAGTTCTTGATCAACAGCTTCTGGATCTTGAGCTAAAGGATCTTTAAACCCATGAAAACTTACGATATTTGAGTGAGGTAGTTGTTTTTTAAAATTGTTAAAGGTAGAAATAGTACTGCCACCAGAATGACAAATAAATAAGGCTACTTTCTTTCCTTCGAAAGAGACAGTGTTTAATAGTGTATGAACCGATGGCGCATAACTACCTGCCCACAATGGACTTCCAATAAAGATAAGGTCATAGTTTTTGGGATCAGGTAAGACTGAAATAAGTTGTGGTGATTCTTTGAAGATAACGCTTTTTCCTCCCCAGAAATACTTCCCAAACCCTTCTTTAGGGTTTTCTTTTTCTGGGATAAGTTCTAATAGATCTCCTTCATATTTTTGATGAATCAATTCTGCGATTCTTTTTGTGTTTCCTTCTAGGGAATAATAGATAACCAGTGTTTTCATTTTGTTTTCCTTTTCTGACATTGGATACTAAGGATCTTCTTAGGACAAGCGTCTACACATTGACCACATAGGATACAATCTTGAGTCATGATCGATCCATTTTCTTGATCCTTCATAACTGAGATACTCATCGGACATACCTTATCACATTGACTACAGTGGATACACTTTGAATGATCGGAAACTATCTTGAATTGAGGAAGATTTAATTTATCACCAACCCAAGCACCGGCGACCATAAACGGAGACATCCAACAGATACTGTGACACGCACCACGTTTGCCTATCGTTAAGGTCAATATGAATAGACTTCCTAACACCAAATAATAGGTAATGTATTTTAGAGGCATATCGACAGAGAACCCGTTCTCAGTTAAGTGAAAAGGATCGATCCCTTTGATTCCACCCGCTATGATGAAACCACTCACTAAGGCAATGGACCATAAGGCAAAGATAGAATATCTTATGATCCTTAAACGTTTTCTATTTACGCTTTTCCCATTGATTTTTTCTGTATATTCAGATAAAGCAGCGACAGGACAAACATAAGAACACCACGCTCTACGAAAGAGCAGACCAGAAAGAAATAGAAGTATAAAGACGATGACACTTCCTGAGATGATCCCGTTGAAGGCCCCATCGATACTCACATAAGGTGAGAAAAAGTTAAGGGTGATTGGGAATAGTAATAAACTGATCAAAGTAAGTATTCTACGTATCTTAGTGCGATTCATGAGAGCCCTCCAGTTGACTTAAAGTTTCTTGGCACCATTGAAGGTAAGCCGTATTTGTCTTGACACCGAATTCTATGACCGAGAGTATATTTTGATGATTTTGATAAGGATCAGGAATCGATGAGAGTTCCTTTTTAAAAGAATTAAGGATCATAAGATCTTGGATATGACTTGATTGAAAGCTCTTGATGTAGTTGATAAGGATATGAGGATCACTTCCTAAACTAAAATACATTTTGAGTAAGAGCTCTAATCTAAGTGACTCTTTCTCAGGTTCCTGAGCTTGCCAAAGGGTAAGTGTCTTGCGACCTAGAGAGGTAATCTCATAACGTTGTTTACCTCGATTATCTTTTGTTTGAGACAAAGCTTTAATCAATCCTTCATTTACCATTTTCTTTAATGTTGGATAGATCTGTCCATAGGATTCGCTCCAAAAGAATCTGAACCTTATGTCGATCAGTTTCTTGATGTCATAGCCACTTAATGGTTCTTCACTTAATAGTCCTAAGATAACGATATGAGTTTTACTGTTCATGGTTACACCTATCTAATAGATATATTAAAGGATAGGTTAGGATTTGTAAAGTACTAAATTTAAACTTAAGTGAATATTTAGAATAATCATTGATTTGTGAAAACAGGATGCTTTATGGAATATTTGGATTGCTTATGTTTGAAGATCGTGAAAAATGTGTCTAAGAGAAGCCAACTCTTGATTTTTTAGTGGAATGTGTTATTTTTAAGGCGTATCATAAAAGAGAACGTATTAGAACTTATGGAGTTTCAATGAAAAAGAAAAAATCGTTAGTAAAAATTATAGGAGTGATCAGTACCTTATTCGCAAGTATTCTTTTATCAGTTGTGATTTTAATTGTAGCGGTGGTTACCCTTATATTCTATGGACCATCAACAACCGCAAGAGATATGTTGGTACTTACATCGCTTGAAACCAGTGCGATGAAGTTTGTGCCTCATCTATACTTCTCTCAAGAAAAGATCGATGCGATAATTTTAGCCAACTCCGCAAGAGAAACCGATGAGACATCCGATGGGGATGACGTTACGATCCCTACTGATGAGATCGATCTAGAAAAAATAGAGATCGTGGATATCTCAGGACCTACTTTCGTTGGTAAACTGATGATCGTCAATGATCCTTCAAGAGTGTATGTATCCGTCATTAAAAACTTCGCTCCAGATAAAGGTGGCCAAAGACTATTGGATATGGTTAAAGCTGAAAACGCCATTGGTGGAGTCAATGGGGGAGCTTTTAGTGATGTAGGTGGTGTTGGGAATGGTGGTATGCCTTTAGGAATCGTCATCAAAGATGGTGAGATCCTAGTCAATAGTGCGAGCTCTTATCGAGTCTTAATTGGGTTCGATACGAACCATAAATTGGTTGTAGGATCTATGACGGCTCAAGCCGCGATAGATCGTGGTGTCGTGGATGCAGTTAGTTTTGGACCAGTCTTGGTTCTTAATGGAGAAAAAGCAGCGATTACAGGCTCAGGTGGTGGTCTTAATCCAAGAACGGCCATTGGCCAAAGAGCTGATGGGGCTATCCTATTGTTGGTCATCGATGGACGTCAACCTACAAGTTTAGGGGCTACCTTCAATGATGTCGCGGATATCCTGATCGAATACGGAGCTGTCAATGCAGCTGCATTAGATGGTGGATCATCGACTTTGATGGTCTATGAAGATAAGGTCCTAAATCGTACCAGTTTATTAACAGGTCCACGTAGAATCCCAACCTTCATCATGGTCTCGAAATAATATGAAACATAAAAAAGTTAAGGGTCTAAAAGGACTCCTCCTCAACTACCTTAAAATTTTCATAGGGATCTTATTGATGGGCTTAGTCGTTGGTTATGCGTATCTGCTGGATTATCAAACGAGCTTGCCATCAGATTCTGGATTACGAGTAATCACCGCCATTGAAAAACTAGATTTGGATACCCTAGATGAGATGAGCTCTAATCTACCGATCTCATTGACAAATCCTGACATCTTTACAGAATATTTAAAAGTCTTCTCAGAAGAACCCGATCTATATTTTTATGCGGGGACCTCGAAAATAGAAAACCAAAATGTTTATATCATAGGTAACCACGATAAAATGATGGCGACCTTGATTTTAGAGAAAACAGGAAAGAAATCTTTCTTTGGATTTGATAAATTCAAAGTCGTTGATTTGGTGTTTAAGCCACTTCATGTATTCAAGATCATTGCCCCGTCGGGGGTCAAAGTACTCCTTAATGGGGTCAGTATCGATGATCAAGTTCAAGATCTACAAACGACACAGATTCCTGCCTTTACCCAAGAAGTCTTTGGGTCGATCGAGACTTTGACATATACCTTTAAAGATTTCCAATATATCTCTTCCGTTACAATCGAGGGACAAGAAGCTGAAGTGATCTACGATCCAATCAAATATACTTATTCTGTTGTTTATAGACCGACACTAGCGATCCAAGAAGAAATAAGCACCTTTGGAATCAATGTGATGAAGGCTCATACTCGTTTGTGGAGCATAACTTATCTATCACGTAGTGCTTTCCTAAGTGAGTATGCATATCCAGGATCTCATATCACTTCAATAGTAAATCTTTATGATTTAAGCGTTCGCTATCCGTTAATTTCAGAAAGTTTTGCGGATCTAAAAGCTGAAAACTTCATTCAATATGGACCTAATGCGTATTCTGCGGATGTAAGTCTATCCTACACTTTGACATCTTCTTGGTACGGTGTGAAGACAAGAGTATGGAAGCCTTACTATAAAGTATATATGACTAACATCGATGGTTCATGGCATTTAACCGATATGGTTCTACTAGCAAGCAACTAAAAAAATCGACTCACTATGAGTCGATTTTTATTAAACGATTTTTGTAGTCCAGCTTTCTACATTCCAGACTTCACTGACGATGTCTTGGTAGAACTCAGGTTCATGACACACCAATAAAACTGTTCCTTTATAATCGATGAGTGCTCTTTTGAGTTCTTCTTTCGCGTCGATGTCCAAATGATTGGTTGGTTCATCAAGAACCAAGACATTGGATGGGGTATGAAGGATCTTACAGAGTCTTACTTTAGCTTGTTCACCACCGCTTAACACACTGATCTTAGATTCAAGTTGTTGACGAGTTAGACCTACCTTAGCTAAGGCATTTCTAATCTCTAATTGATTAAAAGAAGGGAAAGCTTGCCAGACATCATCGATACAGGTCAAGTTGGTATTCTTCTTTTGTTCTTGTTCAAAGTAACCAATAAAGAGATACTCACCTTTTTCGATCTTACCGTCTAATGGTTCAATCAGACCTAAAATGCTTTTTAGTAAGGTGGTCTTACCTAAACCATTGGCGCCTGTTAAGGCGATCTTCTGTCCACGTTCAATGGTGAATTTAAGAGGTCGAGTTAAGGGCGATTCATAACCTATGACCAAGTCATTGGTTTCTACGATCAACTTCCCTGAAGTACGAGACATCTTGAAGTTGAATACGGGTTGAGGTTTTTCTGGAGCTAATTCTATACGATCCATCTTATCGAGTTTCTTTTGTCTAGATTTGGCCATATTGGCGGTTGCGACATTGGCCTTATTACGAGCGACAAAGTCTTCTAGTCTAGAGATCTCAGATTGTTGACGTCCATAAGCAGATTCTAATAGACGCTTGTTTTGTTCATAGACTCTTAAGAATTCATCATAATTACCAACATAACGAGTCAATTTTCTATTCTCAACGTGATAGATCAAGTTGACGACTTCATTTAAGAATGGCATATCATGAGAAATCAAAATAAAGGCATTTTCATAAGTTAATAGATAACGTTTAAGCCAAACGATATGTTCCTCATCGAGGTAGTTGGTGGGTTCATCTAGAAGTAAGATATCAGGTTTTTCTAAAAGAAGTTTCGTTAGGAGTACTTTTGAACGTTGTCCACCAGATAATTGATCGACATCTTTTTCTAGTCCGATCGCATTAAGCCCTAAGGCAGATGCCACCTCATCTATCTTCTTATCGATGATGTAGAAATCGTGATGATCAAGTGTATCTTGTAGGATACCGATGCGTTCTAATGCACTGTCCATATCGAGATCTGGATCAGAAGACATGGCTTCATATAGTCCAAGCATTTCTGCCTCATCATCGAAGAGATATTGATACGCTCTTTGAAGTGCTTGTCTAATGGTCAAGCCTTTCTCAAGCGTAGAGTGTT
>Ga0209800_10004648_pt1 | contig 10024 bp, 11 predicted proteins | sample Higcelweek8metaG_FD_187174 | JGI IMG/M metagenome (GOLD analysis project Ga0209800, IMG submission 187174) | Freshwater pond sediment microbial communities from the University of Edinburgh, under environmental carbon perturbations - High... | ecosystem: Environmental > Aquatic > Freshwater >... | reverse complement strand
TTAAACGGCAAAATACAAGAAGTGAAATCGTGTGGTAGAGGGTATCGCAAATTCGAAAACTTCAGAAATGCAATCCTGTTTTTCCATGGAGGGTTATTTCTTTACCCATTAAAATGACAGTAGAACCATTTATATCACGGTTTTATTTGGTAACGTTTAGGGTAAACCATTTTTTGTTTTTGTATTTTGCACATAGCTTGTCAATATCTGAAAGCATTTGCATCATTAAAGAATCACTTAGTTTCTCCTTATTCCAATAAGGATAATAGTATTTCTTGACCAGGAAAAACTCATCATCTTCATACTTAACATGGTCTTCCCCATAAGGTATATAAGTATAAAACAGGCACGAATTCACAATAAGGCTTGCTCCATGAATGTTGTTAAACTTGATGATTTCGAACTCCTCTGTAGAAACACTTTCTTTAGCTTCAAGCTCACAGTCTGGATAAAGGAATCCCCATGCTATTGGGCATAATGTTTCAAAAAATTCAGCAGAATGACAAACAAATGTATGATAATCAGAAATAGTATCAAGACAATATAAAAAATGGTTTTGGTATTTTCTGTTGTCAAAGTTTTTTCGCATCTGTTCTGAGAGAAGCTTGTAATTATTAATTTCATCACTTTTTTCAAAGAAATGAAATTCTCCCTCATACACTGAATCAGATAAATACTCATAGCCAGGTTTCATGATACTATTATAATCTTTCGGTTCTTTCGGCCTATCACATTCATAACCTTTCGGTTCTTTACTGCTACAACAAGCTGCAAATAAAACAACTAATAAAAAAACAATATAATCAAATACAGTTCTCATGGTTAAAAGTGTTTATCAAACAAGTCAAAGTCCCATCTTACTATTTTTGGCTCAGGATTACCAAGTAGTGGAGTACCACCCTGATAACTCACTCTTTCGAATGGAAAATACACCCAATATGTTTGTTTATACACTGTAACGGGCTTCCCCCCATCTTCATTACCTTGGTATACTACATATTCAAATACATATTTATGGTCAACAAATAATAATTTTGCAGAGTAAATTGCATGATTATTATATGAGCCTGAATATTTAAAACCTACCATATCTCCACGTCTGATTAATAATAAATTCAATTTATTATCAATTCCTTCTGGATCATTCTTATGTGGAATGGGATTATATATTGTGTTTGTAATATTTGAACACCAACTATATAAATCAGCTGATGTATAATCATTCATTATCTGAGTTGCAAGTGTCTTCCAATCACCTTCGGTAATTGAAACCGTTTTACCTTCTTTATCAATATATGAATAATTGTCATTATCATAGGCTTGTCGTTTTTGAGAAGAAGTATGATCAGATATATATATGGGCAGTTTGTTGTTAAATGCAAATTCCGTCAATGTATAAAATTGTAAATCTGCACAATCAATAACTAAGTTCCCATTGTACTTTTTTTGATATTCTGGAATAATATTACCAGCCATACTTTCATATGTTTCACCATAATGCTCAAACCAAGAATCCCCATAACCATTTTTTAGATCATTTACAGATACAAAATTCGACCATTTGTTGTTACTTTTCCATTCCAACCCCTCCAACTCAATCCCATCAATTACCCTATTCTCACTAAATGCATACGGACTATTATGCGGATATTTCGGTGCCAACGGATCAATGCTCAAAAATCGGCCAAGGCGCGGATCATGAACTCTGTATTTGTAATTGACACTGTTTCCCTCGCCTTTTATCTCGTTATCGACCTCCTGACCCTGGAAACCGAAACGGTAAGACACGACACCACGCAGCCCGCCTTCAGAGCCATTCTTAGCTCGTAAAAACAAATATTGGTTGTTTGAATATGTTGTATGGAAAGTGGTTTGGGGCATGGGGAATTAACGTTGAGTAAAGGTATAAAATTATTTCAAACAGCACTAAATGTTAAAAATGAGTCGCAAGGGGGTTTGAGTAGTGGGGGTGAGGGATGTGGTGTCCCATTTGCGACCCAGATTTGTTGAAATTATTCGCGCGCGCGCGGCGCCGGCAGCCTCGAAAACCATGCAACCGAAAAGCTACCCGGTTGAGGCGCTTTTTCAAGTTCCCGTCCGCCTCGGCGGAGCAAACGGGTGGGATACTTATGATGGAATTATTGTGGAAGGTGCGTGGAAAGATGCTCAGTTATTTAATAAAAAGAGTATCCGTTTCTTTATTAAACAATTTTCTATTGTTATTAGAAATTGTAAATATTTCTGTTCTTATTATCTTATTGTTTTGAAGTGATTTAAAATCTATATTGTTTTCTAATAAATAGAAATTTTGCACATAATCCTCTTCGTCAAAATATAAGAAAAATTGATAATCATTACTACAGATGATAATTCCAAATAATGCATTATATGAATTCACATTTTCAACTCCTTCTTCAATAGATAAGTTATAAATACTACAATAATCTTTTAATAGAAGTCCGGAACAAGGAATTCGTACCGTTTTACAATCACTTTTTTTTATAAAAAAAGTATTTTCATCACAATTTTGGGCAATCTTATTTAATGTGTCTTTATAATTTTCACTAAAAGAATATTTATTATACATTGCATTATTTGTAGTGCAACTAATTGCAAACAATAGAACAACAATTATAACAAACAAATTCATTTTCATACTAATTGACTTTGCTGAATTCAAATCACAAAAGCAATTTTCCATCCCTCCAAAATTAAAAATTTTTCTTTAACGCGCCGCAAAATTTCAAATGCTGCTTTAGGCCGGCTCTCTCGACGGTGAAAGGTCGGGAGCGGAATCCACCTTGGGCGACAACCTTTTTCCGCCATACCTGAAAGGCGTGGTAGAAATGACGTTGTTGTACAACGGGCCTAGAAGAGAAGTTGAGTCGTGAGAGGTGTTTGATTTTAATGATCAGCGATGCTTGGATAAGGGTTGATAAACAGACTTTATTGGGTGGAGACTTACAAGGCCAAGGTGGAAAAATTTGCGCAAGCGGTGGAAAACAATCAGCCATATACCTGGTGGCGCCGAATGATACGTAATGTCTTTTAGCCCTTCAACTTTTGCAAGCCTAACGTAATGTTTTTTTATACAGTTCCTACAACGGATAATCAAAATATTCAACATGCGTTTTTTTAATCCAACCAAAGAATCCTTTTTCAACAACAAAGTATACATCCTTGCGATTCTTATCCTTGCTCAAATTTGCATATAGTACCCAGTAATGCTTTTTGCCAATAACTTTTGTGGGGTTGCCTAATAACTTATTCATTCCGTTCCAGCGGAGCTGACGAGCAATTTTCTTTGATTTTGTGTCCAAAACATCGCTTATATTAATTCTGTATTGATCGGTTCCTAAACTATCTGCTTTCCAATTTTTAATATCGATTTTATGATAGGACTCTGACAATTCACGAATTGCATCATCTCCAACGCAAATATAATTTTCCCTTCTATATATTGGATAATCCTTGATGAAAAACAAAAACACAACTTCTCCATAAGTAATACCAAGTGAATCACTCTGGCATGAACCATCAGGACATAATTTTTCTACTATATAGGAAATATCCATATTGAGCAACTGATAGTACTCCTCAGATAAAATGACGGATTTCTCCTTCAATTCATCATATGATTGTTTGTTTACAAGTGTTACTTTCTTTCCAAATAATAAATTCTGCAATAATTGATCGTGATTATTATTTGGACGACAATTGGCTTCCAATAACTGACAACTTTCAGCTACAACAAGTATTGTGTCACCTCCATATGTGATTCTGGCAGGGACTAATTCTCCGTAGTATCCATATGACTTACAATCAAATTCATAAAAAGATAGTATTGATAAATTATCAAATACCTGACACGATGCCAAATTACACCAGAGCATAACGAATGACAGTAATATCAATTTTGGCATATGGAATTATTAATTCACTTATTACTAGCAACATCACGCAACACTACAGAAGGTGATTGCAACTTTTAGTTTCTCAAAATTAGAAAATTTTTCTGTAATGCCCATAAGTAAACTTCGAACGCTGATTCGCTAAGCCAGCTTACATGAAATATGGATACAATGGCGCCGTTCGCTCCGGAATGGTGGCACTGAATGGCCCGGAATAGTCAGTCCTTACTTCGAAATTTAATGCCTGGCTTTACACTCTTTTTGGGTGTCGAACCAATTTTGATGTATTATTTTCAATCAACCCATTTCACAATTTATTTTTGTGGATCTTGGAATTTTATAAATATATACATATGGGTTTTCTTCGTCAAAATACTCCAAATCTATAATATAGTACTCCTCTCCATTAATTCTCTTCTTATACAGTATTTTATACCCTTTGATTCTATGTCCAAATGTAAAAACATATGCATAATTCTTAAAATCAAATTCTTCAATCGAAACATCATCTTTAATAAATTGAAACATTGAAATCGCTTCAAGATTACTTGATAGCGATTCTGGTCTATAATATACAGAAAACCCTATTTTAATCAATTCCTTTGACGGAATTTCATCTAACAGCACTTGTTTTTCTAAGCAAAAATCAATTTTGGGTTGCTTGCAAGACACCATCAGTATACCAATAAAAATAACAATTGGAATTTTAAAATATCTAATGTTTTTATTCATAAGAATTTGGTGTTGGGCTTGTATTTGTTGATTGTTTGAATATGTTATATGGAAAGTGGTTTGGGGCATGGGGAATTAACGATGAGTAAAGGTATAATATTTTTAGAAATTGGTGGGAGTTTTTTGGAAGCTGCGCTGGGAGCGCGGGTACATAATGCTTTGTAAAGATGGGAACGGCGGGCGCAACCCCTAAAACAACCGAGCACAAAACTCACTCATTTGAGTGGCTTTTTCCAATATTTGAAAATGAATCAAGGATTTGTATAGTATAGTGCCTCCATTAACAACAACAAAATCATTCACTTTTTGGTTGTTGCCAGTCGGGAATATTCGGAATTTTATTCCAGCCTTCAGTGGGTGCTTTTGTGATGCTGTCGGGGACTGGGAAATCCAATAAAAGTTCACTGTTTTGCGGATTATCTGGATTAAACATTACGTAAAAATGTTTATTTATTAGGGTTCTACAACCACCATGAAAATCAGAACATGGAAAGCTCTGACTATAACGAACATTGTCAATAGTATATACATAGACCATGTCGTTGCCTGTATTTGAATTTACATCATATCGTATTGGGGTTCCAACAGTAAATTTGTGATTGTCTCGTAGCTCTTTTTTGTCTTTTATAAAAATAAAAGCTATTGTCAGTAACACTGCAATTAAAGCTGTAGTTCCAATGATCTTAAACTTCCTACTCTGAAAAAACTTCATTTTTAATTCCTTTATTCATGGCACTTCCAAAAACATAATTTTCTTTCAGTGATGCCGTGCAAATATATCCGGTTTATTTCACTAAACAAAATATTGGCAAACAATTTCCGGTAAGCCGCACTGGGCGAGGCGCCGGATGATCCGGAACAGTATCTGAGCTGATATAACCAGTCAAATCAAAATGCTACCTCGTTTTTCCACCCATTCTTAGTAAAAGATTATTCGGTATAAGAAAAGGTTGAGCACATTGCCAGGTTCTGCATGAATCGGGAATTTTATAATGGGAATAGGTAACCGATTTTGCATTTGAAAATAAAATACATCTGTTTTCGGAATAAGCACCTTTTCCAATTTTTACAATAAAGAATCCCTTGTTGTTTTGTCTGTTTGTTCCAAATTGAAATAAATATGCATGACTGTAGTCATTGACTCCAAGATCATTTGTGTCATTGGTGAGGATTATACCATCCTTTTTTAATGAAGCCCGCACTTTACGTGACACATCATTTATTTTTGAACTGGTTATATGATTCTCCTCAACAAACCCACGGATTTCTTTAGGACTATATGCAATTGAAATCTGCTCAATTCTGTTTGCTGAACAGGAAATCATGAACACACAAAGTAAAACACAAAAATTCTTCATGGTTTTCTATTTGAGGATCAATTTATCAGCACCTTTAAAAAACTTATTTTTCTTTCATTGATACCATGCAAATATATCCGCTTTATTTCACTAAACAAAGTTTTGGGTAACAATTGCCTGAAAGCATTGCTACGCCCTGTTCGGTGAAAGCATAAGGCAGCGTTCGGGTACCGCCCCAACTTGATGTTCCAAATTGGAATATCAAGATATCAAACTCTGATTTGGTCAATTGAAACATGAAATCATCCGGAAATCGTTGGATGTTTCTTTTTACCGCTTTATTCAAATTACCGGTTGTTACACCATATAAAACAGCCAGATCTTTATCAAGCATCACCTTGGTATTACGGATCAGAAATATTTTCCCACTGATGGTTTCATCAGGGATAGCTGATAATTCAAGCGCCTTTGTCATAGCGAATAGGAATAGATTTCAAAAACACGCATTTCACTTTTACAAATTTTAAAAAGTGGTTTGGGACATGGGCAATTAATGGTGGGCTAAGGTATAAAATTATTTCAAACAGCACTAAATGTTAAAAATGGGACGCCAGGGGTTTTGGCCTTTGTGGGTGCGGGATGTAGTGTCCCATTTTGTGTATTTTTCTTTAAAACAGCATACAATTTGGCCATCAGTTGCCGCCTGATTACGACATCGTTTTTCAATTCTGCGTTTCGATGAAACTTTGAGACTCTACTGTAAGAAGAGAAAATTGAATGAATTTGTCAGAAACATTGAATCGGTCAAAATAAAATTGTATATTTGCCAATATTTGTCAAGTCAAAATCCGGCACATTGAAAACAGTAGGAGCAATTTTAAGAGAATTACGCGAAAAGAAAGGACTTCTGCTAAGAGAGGTTGGGGCTATTCTGGCAATAGATCCAACTTTACTAAGCAAAATTGAACGAGACGAAAGAATGCCCACAAAAGACCAAATTGAAGCATTGTCAGAATTTTATAAAGACAAGAAAAACGAAGTGATGATTGCCTATTTGAGTGATAAAATCTTCAATGAGGTGAAATATGAAGAATTAGCAATTCAAGCTATGCATGTCGCCGAGATGAAAATCAATTACACAATAAGCAATAAAAATGACTAATAAAAAATTCATAGAGTTAGTACCAGATGAAAAGCCTGGCATTTATACGGACCGCTTAGGGTTATTCTATGCGAAGTCCGTGAAACAGGATCATAAGAAAGCCAATGGCCAGTATTTTACACCGGTTGCAATTGCCCAACTAATGGCCTCGTTAACAGAAAATAACGAACAACATATTCGTGTACTGGATCCAGGGTGCGGCACAGCAGTACTTTCATGTGCCTTAATAGAATCGATGGTCAGTAAAAACAAAAAATTAAAATCGATTGAGTTAGTTGTTTATGAAACAGACTTGTCTTTAATTCCATACACGCAAGAATCTCTTTCATATTTAAAAAACTGGCTACAGAATAAAGATATCAACTTTGAATATATAATAAATTCAAATGATTTCGTTCTTGAAAATTCAGATTGTTTGAGTGATCATCAAAACTTGTTTTCAAGTAATATGAAACCATTTGATATCATCATTTCCAATCCACCCTATTTTAAACTTTCGATAGATGATAAAAGAGCGACTGCAGCAAAAGCAGTTGTGAATGGGCATCCCAATATTTATGCGTTATTCATGGCTGTTTCAGCACGACTTTTAAAGGATAGCGGTCAACTCATTTTCATTACCCCACGTAGTTATGCGTCGGGGAGATATTTTAAATTATTCCGCGAATATTTTTTCAAAATAATTGAACTGGATAAAGTTCATTTATTTGTCTCCAGAAAAGACACCTTCAGCAGAGACAATGTATTGCAGGAAACTGTGATTATTAAAGGAACCCGAAAAGAAAAAACCGACCCAAATCATATTGTGCATATTTATTCTTCAAACGGGTTGAAAGATATCGATTCTCCTGTTAAAAAGTCTTTTTGCTTAAATGAAATAATAGACCTGAAATCAAATGAAAAGATATTGTATTTGCCCACGAATGATTATGACGAGAATATTTTAAACATTTTTAAAAACTGGAATGGATATTTGAATAAATACAACATTCAGATTTCAACCGGCCCAGTCGTCGCTTTTCGCTCATTGAATTATATTGAAGAAACATATCGTAACGGGACTGTATTTCTGGCTCCGTTGTATTGGTTGCACAATGTGAAGCAAATGTATTTGGAATGGCCAATTATTAAACCAGCAAAAGGGCAATACATCAGAATTTCAAATGAATCAAAACCGTTGCTCATTCCGAATAAAAACTATGTTTTTCTTAGGAGATTCAGCTCAAAGGATGACAAAAGCAGGCTGATTGCATCCCCGTATTTCAGCAATTTTATTGATGCAGAATACATCGGAGTTGAAAACAAGGTTAATTACATTTATCGTCCAAAGGGTCACCTTCAGCGTAATGAAATAATAGGCCTTTGTGCGTTATTAAATAGCAATTTGTTTGACTCCTATTTCAGAATATTTAATGGAAATGTTAATGTGAGTGCCACCGAGCTTAAAGAAATTCCATTACCACCTCTTGAGAAAATTAAAGAAATAGGGGATTTATTAATTCAAAAAAACGACTTTTCTATTGAAATAATCAATCAAATCATCAAACAACAATTTGAATTAATTCCACAATATGAAGAAAATTGATCAGGCAAAGAAAATCCTAAAAGACCTCGGGTTGCCAGTTGCTCAACAAAACGAAATTTCAGCATACACTCTTTTGGCCTTATGCGGAATTAAATCAAATGACAGCTGGAACAAGGCTACAAATCCAAGACTTAGCGTTTCTAAAGGAATTATGTCTTTTGTTTTTGAGTTCTATAAAAAAGAATACGCTCCAAACACAAGAGAAACATTTCGGAGACAAGTGCTGCATCAATTTATTCTGGCCAGATTGGTTGATTATAATCCAGACAATCCAACACTCCCGGTTAACAGTCCCAATGCTCATTACGCCTTAACTCCCGAAGCACTGCAAGTAATTCAGCTTTTTGGCAGTAAAACATGGAAAGAAAAAGTTGAAAAATTCAAATCTGAAGTTGGAGATCTAAGTAAAAAATACAAGAGAGACAGAAAGCATACTCTTATTCCGGTCAAACTGAGCAATGGTAAAACTCTTCATTTATCTGCCGGAAAACATAATGAAGTTCAGGCCGCCATTGTACATAGTTTCGCCGCACGATTTGCAAATGGAGGATCCATTTTATACCTGGGTGACACTGCTAAAAAAGATTTATTTCTTGACACCAAGAAACTTAAAGAAATTGGAATACCTATTAACCAACACAGCAAGCTACCTGATGTAATTATCTATGATGAAAAGAAAAACTGGTTGTTCTTAATAGAAGCTGTTACATCTCATGGACCTGTCTCTCCTAAACGAATTGTGGAACTCGAAGAGTTCTTTAAAAATTGTAACTGTGGAAAAATATACGTGACTGCTTTTCCCGATTTTGCTGAATTTAAGAAACACTCCAACAATATAGCCTGGGAAACTGAAGTATGGTTGGCCGACACTCCAGACCACATGATTCATTTTAATGGAGATAAATTTATGGGTCCAAGGTAGTACCAGCTATTTTTTTAATCAAAAACTATTTAGGTGCTGTAAAATACACGTATTGACAAATTTTGTCAATATGGATTGAGCATTTCAATAGTCGTTAAAACAAATATCAGATACAACAATCCTGTCAGCAAAATAAATCTTAATCTGATTGAAGAGCGCACAAAAACAGCGGCAATCATACTTATTACCGAAAGAAGTATCAACCAAAAGAAATTGAAATAATAAAATGAAAGAACCGCATATTCCGCCTCGTTGCCAATCGGCTTATTAAAATTGAAATATATCAAAACGGTTGCATGAATCAGCAACAGAAGCAGATTTGTTGTCAATGAAATATATTTAAAAACAGACTTCATTTTTTATTGCCTTCATTCTCACCACACAAACGGAATCAGTCTGTATCTGGTTTTTGCT
>Ga0209800_10004645_pt1 | contig 10029 bp, 10 predicted proteins | sample Higcelweek8metaG_FD_187174 | JGI IMG/M metagenome (GOLD analysis project Ga0209800, IMG submission 187174) | Freshwater pond sediment microbial communities from the University of Edinburgh, under environmental carbon perturbations - High... | ecosystem: Environmental > Aquatic > Freshwater >... | reverse complement strand
GGGGGCCGAGGTTGTGCAGCTGTACATCGGCGATGTTGAATCCTCACTGCCGCGCCCCGTAAAGGAGCTCAAGGGCTTTCGCAAAGTCGGATTGATTCCTGGAGAAACGAAGAAGATTTCGTTCAGGATCACAGAACAGGACCTCGCGTTCTGGGATGATGTTTCGCATTGCTGGAAGGCTGAGGCGGGTAAATTTCGCGTGGAAATAGGATCGGCTTCTGACAGGATCTGCGGCGGAGCAGAATTCGATCTCCTGTGATACGGGAAATATTTGGTTTTTGCGGCTGCTAAATACTGCCAGGAAAGGGAAACACCCGATTTTTGTCCCCTTCAACCTAAAGGGCTAATTAAATAGTTGCTTTTTAAAAGGACTATTTTAAGTTAGTAGAATATTACTCTATCTAATCCCTATTGGGTGGATCCCGAAATCTCTCGGTGTCATGAATAAAGGTATTGCCAGATTTATACAGTCAGCTTAGCATTAAAACGATTTTCCGGCTGGACGGTATCAGATTCTTCATGTTTTGCATGGGACTTCATATACGACTTACAGTAGATTAGCGATAAAGAATAATTAAGGAAGGAAGACAATGAAAAGACAACTCTCTATGCCGTTCTGGTGCGTTGAAAGCACAGTCGGTGATCCCTTCGGATCATCTGTCATGGACAAGATCACGTCTCTTGAGGCTTGCGATATCCTCTGCGACGCGAAGTCAAAGGGGTTGATTGATTTCACATCGACTCACGATGATGACATCGTTACCTGGGATCCCGCAAACCCCATGGACGATCAGGACCCCTCCAGCGAATGCTACAAGACTATCCGCGCCCTCAAAGAGAAGATGGACAAAGTCGGCCTGAAGATGAAGATGGTTACCTGCAGCCTTCACGGAAACACCGTTTTCCGTAACGGCGGACTGACCAATCCTGATCCGGATATCCGCGTACTTGCAGCACAGAAGGTTATGCGTACACTCCGCATCGGTAACTTCTTCGGCGCCGAATATTTCACTTACTGGGTAGCCCGTGACGGTTACGAGTGTCAGTTTGCGGTGCCCTGGGATCGCGCCTACAAATATCTTGAAGCCGGACTCAACCTTGCGACCCGTTACATCAAAGAAAACAAACTTTCGATCAAATATTGCACTATCGAGCCCAAACCCAACGAGCCTCGCGGTGAAATGTTCCTGGCGACAACCGGACACGCGCTCGGCCTTATCAGCCGTCTCGAAGATCCCTCTATGTGGGGCGTCAACCCCGAGCTTCTTCAGCACGAGGGCATGACCAACCTCTCCGCAACAAACGCGGCCGGTATGGCAATTCACGCGGGCAAGATGCCCTTTCTTCACGTCGGCAACCAGAAAGCCGGTCAGTTTGACAACGACAGTCCGATCCTTACCGGTATGGACGGTCTTAAAGAGATGATCAGCGTACTGTGGATTCTTGAGAAGCTCGACTGGAAAGGACATATTGAGTTCGACAACCACGTCCTGCGCACAGATGCGGCTCCCGGATCGGCCAACTCGATTCAGGTTCGTAAAGACTTTATCAAGTTCAACGTTGAGAGCTATCGTATGGCTGAGAAAAAAGCTGAAGATCTCGCAGCGAACAAGGACCTCAACACACTGCGTGCGGCGATGCTTGACAAAAGCTCTCCGATGCTCAAGGCTCTCGAGTCGTACGATCTCAAAGCCCTTCAGGAAGCGAAGATCGATTATAAGAAAGTGAACGAGGCTCCTGTCTCTAACGCCAATATCGACTACGCATTCAACAAAGCTCTTCTAGGTATGTAATTGAGCTTTGGTATATAAGGGAACTTCGGAATTCAAAAGCTCCCTTGCAATCGCGAAGCCCTGTTAAATCGGCATTTTCTTTTGGCGGTTTAATTAAAATGCTGATTATCATGGCTGACCATAACAAAAAAAGCCGCCGTAGAAATACGGCGGCTTTTTTGCACATTGCGTGTTTTTCATTATTTCGGAGGCCTCGGAAAATTACCTTCAGTCAGTATTTTATCACGTTTTTGCCCGGAATTTTTCGAGGTCCGAGTTGAAAAGATTAATTTTAGAGGTTCCCTTTACTCTTTCTCAATCTTCTGATCGTAATTAGCGAGATACCCCCTGCTGCCGCAAAGGTGAAGAGGATACCGGCTACAATCGGCAGCGTATCCGAAGAACCCTTCCAGTCATCGGCCGGATCATCGTTCTGCCAACTGGCAAGTTCTGCCGCGGTGACTCCCTTTTTTCCGATTTTTGCAGTGTGCCCGCCGGCGCCCTCCCAGTCGGCTTTGACGGTTCTGTCTTTGAGAGAAAAGGTGTAGGTTTTCTCCCAGTTGCGCTGCAGTGCGATGCGGATGGTGAGATCCATCGGATTCAAAACCAAAGAGCAGCGCGTCTTCCAGTCACCGGCATCCTGTTTGACCGCGCGAAGAATCTTCATTCCTTCATCAACACTCATAGAACCTGAATTTCGCAGTGCTTCGATTTCGCGTACGGCTGTGCGGTAGCGATTGTCTCCGAGCCCGTACATATTCTCCATGTCCTTTCCCTCAAACTGCGCGAGTGCAAAATTTGTCAGGACGGCGTACCCCCCTCGAGGAGCATGCTTCACATAGTTACCATCCACCGTCGCCTCAACGGTAACGGCACCGGAGGGATCGGCAAACATGTTATGGCATCTGATGCCGTCATCAACCAGACGCACACCTGAAAGCCGCGTCACTATATCGTCCAACGTCGATGAATCGTAAACCCAGTAAGTTGTCTTCCATAGCGCAAGATCATTTTCTGATGAGCCGCTTACCACCGCACGGGAAGGAAACAGCAGAAGCCCTCCTGAGGTAAAAAGGCCGTCAGAAGTCATGTGCGTCATCCGTACCCAGTTATTATCCTGAAAAAATTCAAACGCGAAAATGTCAGAGCCGCGTCCCTTGTAGAACATGAAGCGCAGATCGAAATCCATACTGTCAAAATTAAAACCGTAGATAGGATCTTTAGAAAAATCCGCAAAAGCACTGCAGGGAAACACCCTGACCGGTGAAAGAAACAGTAAAAAGAAAATTATAATTACCCGGCTAATCTTCGTTTTGAGGGACATGGCTCTCTCCATATTTTTTTGAATATTGTTTTGATTTGTACAGATACACCCGCTAGCTGTTTTCATCTCTGCCGGATCGGCAAAAGAGATCATAACGGCGCGAAGCGGCAGTCACAGAATTTTTCCGCATATATTCTCATGACGTGATATCCGAAAAAGGGGGGATTGTAAATAGAACTTAAGTTCCATTCGCGGGGTGTTGTCGCAAAGACCGGTGTTATGTGATCCGGAGGGGTTGACCAGATTATCGTCAACCTACAACTACGTCATCGCGGTGACTCTTGAGCATTCGTATCATCATCCGGGTGATTTGCGGCATGCTGCTCACGCCCTCCGCCGGCCTGTCGATTCCGTACACGAATAGGGGAAAGTTCAGCGGTCTTTGCTGTGCCCATATCTCATCGTGTTTTTCGGGGGGAAGTATCGAGATCGGATCGCCGACTCCTACCCAGCCGATTGGAATCGTCTCATCTTCTTTTAATACCGATTTAATATGCACCACACCGTTTATTCTCACTTCAGAGCGTCTGCAGAGTTTCGCGCCGTGGAATATCGATGCTCCTGTAGCGATAAAAACATCATCCTCTACGGTACAGCCGACCACATGCGCGTGCGGTCCGATCAACACATTATTACCGATCGACAGAGGATGCCTGTCGGTACTTCTCAGAACGGCATTTTCAAGCACGACACAGTTACTGCCGATTCGAATTTCAAATCCTTCGGCTATCAGGCGGGCGCCGCTCATGATAACGGTATTTTCACCGATATTGACATTTCCGCAAACCGTCGCGTCCTGAGCGACAAAAGCTGATTTCTGAATAACGGGAACAATGCTGTTGTGTGCAAGTATCATCTGATCCTCTCTGCCTTTGCGGATGCAATTATCTGATCAGTTAAAACGGTTAGTTGATAAATTAAAATCATTTTTCGATCAAATGATGATTAACTGAACTTATTTTTGCAGGGAGGCACAGAAGAATTCAAGTACCTCTCTATATAGCTTCGCAAAAGGGTATTGACTTCCTGATTTGGGCGGCAACTTATCGTACGTAACCGGAAATTGGCACGGCTGATGATGCGCCCTCTTTCCGGACATCGATCTTTTCAGGAGGCTGCGGATGGACGATTTTTACCGTTGCTGGTTTTCAGGCGTTGAGGATTTTCTTAATAATGAAGCGACGCATGACGGCGAAATTATACAACTGCTTTCCCCCTGCGCGAAACGGTGCAGCGACTCGTATCCGCTGGGCGTCTACCGGAAGGCTTTCGCAGACGGCGTTTCCATCGAAGCGGGCCTCAAGTCGCTCAAGGAGTTATTCGGTGATTCTTTCGAGTACGAGATATTTGCAGATCGCATCACTCTGAGCTATAAAAATTGCAGCTGCATGCTCGTTACAGATAAACTTGTTTCAACTGCACGGCTGTGCAAGTGTTCCGAATTGAGTCTGCAATATATTTGGGAAAGTTTATATGGAAAGCAGAATGTCCGGGTCACAACGGTTGAAACCATTCTCAGAGGTGATCCGCAATGCCGGTTTGAAATAAAAGTCCGGCAACTGGGCCATTTTGAGCTGATGCATTAGAAAACTGATATTTATCGGCATTCTGAAAGTCAACCTGATAAATCGGCATCAGATGAAACCGATTTATCAGGGCAATTCAAATTAGTCTCAAATTATTATTATTTATTCAATGGCCTTTTACTGCCTGAGCTTCCCGATCTCCTGCGCCCGCTCTTCGAACATCTTCTTATGCGTGAGGATATGCCTGAAATAATCAATTACCAGCTCTTCTAGGGTGATTTGAAGGTCATCTTTCAGCCAGACATTCTGAAGAGCGGCTGAATCCATTTTCTCGATTATGTGCAGCAGATAGAGATTATAACTCTCCCAGAATCTGACAAGCTCTGCATAACTATAGCTGCCGATACCGGTAATTTCCCGCCACTGCTCGGCCTCATAAGCGGGAAAGACCAGCCGTTTCTCGTACTGCAGACGTATCATTCTCTGATGATTGTTAGAGGCAGAATCTATGAGGTGGGCTGCCATCTCTTTGAGCGTCCACTTTTCGGGGGCGGCTCTGACATCACCGATTTCTGACTTTTCATTCATGAGGGTGCGAAAATCTTTAATAATCTGCCGATATTCTTCTACAGGAAACATGTTTATCTCTCCTCTATAGCTTCAATAAATTGGTTTTTCCCTGGTGATAAAATTGATCCCGCCTGAGACTACTGTTTCAATGAATCCATCAGAGCGAAAAAATATTCCGCCTTTTTTGTTTTGTACAACTGATACCACGCCTCAAGCGTTTCCTTTTTCATTGCATCCGTTTTTTTGAAAACCTCACAGGTGAATTCAAGGGGCGCGACTCCGCTTGCGGTGATGAGATTTTCATCAGTCACCACTGGCTCATCGACATAGTGATCCCCCCCTGAATATTCAGGCACGAACATCTTCAGAAAATCGCCGTTATTGCTGGTATGCCGGCGGTTGTTCAAAAGACGCCGTTTCGCAAGCGCGACGGTCGCTCCGCAGATCGCCGCGATAGTGATCTGTTTGTACATGATCTGCTCAACGACGTTGAGTATCCGGTGCCGATCCTCCTCAAGCCATGTATCAGCGCCGGGCAGCACGAGAATGTCGCCGGGCAGAATTTCAGCGCCGGATATTTCAATATCTGGGGTGATTGTCAGGCCGCCCATGCTTTTGACCGGCTTGAAAGAGTCCCCGATTTTGAGCAGCTGCATTTTTTTGTTCGGACCGTTGAGATAGCGTTTGCTGTTAATCTCTGCCGTGAGATACGCGATTTCCCAGTCTGCAAGCGTATCAAGCACATACAGGTAGCAGATATTTGTATTCTCTTCTCTGATCATATCTCTTCTGTACTTCCTTCATCATATATACAGTCTGAACACTTCAATCAAGCTCGATTCTTTTTATTTCAAAAACCACCGGCCGTATTCCATCTGTACAACAGGTAATCATCGTATCGCGGTCTCTCATCCACCCTTCGAAAATGCCTTCAGAAAAATTTCCCCCCGTCACAAATGCGGCGATATATGGATGGATATCCCGCCAGGCCCAGTCGCAGAAGCCGTCGGGCTTCTCATAAGTAGTCTCGAAAGTCTGGCCTTCGGTAAATACGGGACATTTCTCGATTTCGCTCCCGCAGTAATGCTGCAGCTCTTCAAAAACCGCAGTCTTGAGCACAGTGAATTTCAGAAGATACATGTCGCCCCCGTTTACTTTTTGTATGCTGAAGACTCACATTCTTTCTTCAACTCTTTTTTTGACCGCAATTCTTTACCGGAGGTGTGAAGCTTCTCTACATGCCGGCTCCATCTGTTTTTGTTCCTGCCTCAAATTATGGTCACTTCTATAAATCATCATTTTCATTTAACTCCAAATTGAAAATGCTGATTTCACCTCTGTTTATGACCACTTATTGGCGACTCAGCCGTCATCATGAAACATACTCATTTAATTATTTGTGGTTCCCTTATGATGCCGGCGAAGCTCTCCCGGTATTTAAAATTTTCGCGGGGATTTTATGTTTTTTTTGTGCAGGATTGATATATAGCTTTGTTTTTCTTACAATGGTAACTATAATTTACGATAGCTTATCAACCCGTTGCCTGTAGTAGTTTTTATATGGATTCCGTTTCATATCAACAGTCGGACTGAATATTAGCGTATAGTTCAACTTCAGGATACTTTCATGGGAACAGTTACGAAAGAGTCGTATTCGGTCAGGATCAAATTCTGGGGAGCAAGGGGATCGATTCCGACTCCCGGCAGGTATTTTATCAAATACGGAGGAAACACGCCCTGCGTTGAAGTCAGGTGCGGTGATACGATTCTTATTTTCGATGCGGGGACCGGAATGCGCGAGCTCGGAGCATCGCTTCTGCATGAATTCGGCGGCGCACCTCGCGACTATCACATCCTCATCAGCCATACGCACTGGGATCATATTCAGGGTTTCCCCTTTTTCTCGATGGCCTATCTTCCGGGCAATAGAGTTACTTTTTACGGGGGGAACGGTGTATCCACCCTCGAAAATCTGATATTCGGGCAGATGGATCGCGAGTACTTTCCCGTCACTCTTTTCGAACTCTCATCTGAAGTCTCTTTCCGCAACCTCAGCGAGAATCCCTTCAAAATAAATGATGTCACCATTTATTATACCCATCAGATACATCCTGCACTCTCGCTGGGCTTCAGGGTTGAATATAAGGGAAAAGTTGTCGTGTATGCCACGGACAGTGAAATCTCCAACGACCCCGAAATCGAGAAAGTGAACGAGCGCAACATCGGCAATCTAATCCGGAATGCGGACGTTCTTATAGCGGATTGTCAGTACACTAAAGAGGAGTATCTCGGTAAAATCGGATGGGGACATACTTCTATAGAAAAGGTCATTGAGATCAGCAACAAGTTCAATGTCAAAAATCTCTTCGCTTTTCACCACGATCCGCTTCGTACCGACGAACAGCTCGATATCATGCTGTACAATGCGGGCAAGCTGGTCAAAAAGCCTCTCAGACTCTTCGGTGCGAGAGAGAAATCGACTATTTATCTATGATTTGCCGGTTCACAATATCGTCTTCGTCATCACGAACTATATCTCAAGTATCGGCTGCGGCTTATCGTGACTTGCACTTCTGTTATTTTCGGCTCTTTACAGTTGAAAATTCTGCCGTAATGTTGCCGTTTCGCAGGCAAAAATCCTCCCCACCGGCCGCCGCAAGATCGGGACGGTATTCGTAATAGAACACCCGCCCCTTTCTGACGGCATCGCGCACATGCATCTCGTTTCTGTTCAGTGAAGCGCCGCCCGTCTTGACTTCGACCAGCACCACCGCCTGCTCTTCGGGATCATCGAGTTTGTGAAAGACGATGAAATCGACCGGCTTTCCGACGAAGGTGCATGATGCCGGGTCAAAGGGAAACCCCGGCAGAAACGGGGCCAGCTGCTCGGATACCTGTCCGCGGATGATGCTGCGCGAACTGTCGGCGATCTCGCGCCTGATCTTCTGAATCTGCCCCTTCCACTCGCTCTCTTTGCGCGCCGACCCGAGCGCGGAGCCTATCTTAAAAAAAATTAATCCGATTGCCAGAAAGGCACATGCGGCAATCGCCATCTGCAGCTGCGTCAACACCATCAGGATACTCCTTTTATTCATTATCGGAGCACCTCTTCTCTGTGCTGAATTCATGCAGATGCTTCAGCCTTCACCGCGATCGCCGTTATCCGCATTTGAGTTGACAATCTTTGCGGCCGCGGCGAGCATCTGTAAACTGATTTGCTGCGATGACAGGCTCTCTTCTGCATTTATGGGGGGGAGTTTTCAACATAGCGGCAGGTCCTGAATTTACGGAGGATCACCATGCTTATTCGACTTCTTTGCAAATCTTCAGCAGGAAAGGCCCTTTCGGGGTTTCAGACCTGAATTTTCGCGGGAAATCTACAGTACTAACTATACCCGCCTTAATTTCCTCTGAAATCCACGACCGATTACTAATTACGCCGCACAATCGGAGGAAATATCATGGAGCTAATAACTGCTCAAAACCTGCATTACAGTAACGGCAGCCGCACGATAATCGACGGCGCCTCTTTTCGCGTGCTCGCCGAGAAAAAATACGCTCTTATCGGCCCTAACGGCGCCGGCAAGACCACTCTTATCCGCCTGCTGACGGGGGAACTCGACTTCGACAAGGGGACGCTTCATCTCAAGGAGCGGCTCAACTACAGCCTCGTTCCGCAGAAGCAGGAGCTTCCCGACGGAGGGGTAACTATCCTCGACTATATGCTTGAGCCGCTGGCCCCTTACAAGGCCGAACTTGAGGCTCTTGAGGCGAAGCTTGCCGAAGCGGACGAAGATCAGCTTTCCCCCCTATTGGAAGAGTACCAGAAAAAGCAGGATCTCTTCGAGGCGAAGGGGGGATACACCGCCGCTGAGCGCGCGGCCGGCCTGCTCGAAAGCCTCGGCCTTGAGAACGATCTTACGCAGAGCGCCGCGACTCTGTCGGGCGGCGAGCTGAGTCTGCTTTTTTTCGCGCGGGCTCTTGTCGCAAATCCCGAGCTTTTGATTCTTGACGAGCCGGGAAACCACCTCGACTACCTGGGACTCGCCTGGCTCGAGAGCTATCTGAAAAATTTCAGGGGGGCGGTCATCATCGTCTCGCACAACCGCTATATGGTCGACGCCGTTTGCGACGAAATCTGGGCACTGTATAACGGCACGCTCACGACCTTTACGGGAAACTACTCGAGCTATCGTATCTCCCGGCTGCGGGATACGCTGATCAAACAGTCAGAGTACGCGAACGCGATGCAGGAGCTCTCGGATCTTGACAAGCGCATCCGGCAGATTCAGTCGGTAACGATGAACAGCTATAATCCGCCAAAGACGCTGCTTGTCGAACTTAACTCTCTGAAAGGCAAGGTCGAGCGCATTCGAAAGAATATGCCCGAGAAGCCCGAACTTCAGAACGAAAGGATCAGCTGGCAGCTTACTCTTAACGAGAGCCGTTCGAATATCGCCCTTGAGGTGAACGATCTTACGCTGGGCTTTCCGGGAAGGCCTCTGCTTTCGGACGCAAGCTGCAGCGTTTTCTGCGGCGAAAAGGTCGCGCTTGTGGGGGTCAACGGCAGCGGCAAGACTACACTTATCAAAAAGATCATCGAAGAGGGGGATTGGGAATCGACGCAGATCAGAATCGGGCCCAGCCAGAAAATCGGCTGCGTCAGCCAGCATGCCGTTTTCAGTCAGGGTGCCGCAACGGTCGAACAGGAGGTCCGCTCGTGGGGAGCGATGGGCCGCGATGAGGCCTTCTCGATCGTAAGCCGTTTTCTGTTCACCTACAAGGATCTCGAGAAGAGTCTTGCGGTGCTTTCGGGAGGCGAGCGCAACCGTCTGCA
>Ga0209800_10004644_pt1 | contig 10033 bp, 11 predicted proteins | sample Higcelweek8metaG_FD_187174 | JGI IMG/M metagenome (GOLD analysis project Ga0209800, IMG submission 187174) | Freshwater pond sediment microbial communities from the University of Edinburgh, under environmental carbon perturbations - High... | ecosystem: Environmental > Aquatic > Freshwater >... | reverse complement strand
GGAAACGTCAGTCATATGACGGGTATGGTAAAACGATTTCATACAGGAGCTGTTCGGTTATCTCTTGAGACCCATACACCAATCGTTCCTATCGGAATTTATCTTGATCGCACCAAAATATGGAGACGGAGTACGATAGTCAATCATATACGTATGTATATGTCTTGGTATGTTCATGGATGGTATACCGTTGTTTTTGGCACTCCAATCCATGTATCAGGATCAAGTGTTGATCGCTCCTATGTGCGAAAGGAAACGCGAAATCTTCGTCGAGTGATTATTTCCACTATTCATGAAGCTAAAGTTGTTGCTTCTCAGGATATGATAGTACACAAAAGAACGATCAAAAAAGGATGGTACACAGGTCTTCATGTAGCGTATCGTGTATGTTGCTTCATTGGCTTCCTTGTTATGAAAACGCATGAAACTGGTGTTAAGCTGTTTGGTTGAATTTTTTTGTTTGGGGTGGAGTTCGTTTCTTTCATGATATATACTACCCAGATATGTGGATAAAACAAATTCATAAATTTGATTTCCTCGTCTCTCTCTACATATTTTGTGTGCTTGTCTCTGAGTTGATGGGCGCCAAAACTGTTCCGCTGTGTACTTTGTTCGGTGTACCGTACGCCGCAAGCGTTGCACTATTTGTGCTTCCATTTACCTTTTCCGTCAATGACATTATTACGGAAGTGCATGGGAAAGAACGTGCGCGAAGCGTCATCCGTTCGGGACTCCTTATCATTTTTTTCTTATTTCTTTTTACCCTTCTTGCGACTCAACTACCTCCATCAAAACGATTTGCAGCGTCAGAACCAGCGTATGATTTGATATTTGGATTTTCTATGCGCATGTCGTTTGCGAGTCTTGTGGCATTTGCTCTAGCAGAATTATTGGACGTGTATATATTTGTAAAAATTCGAGCACTTTTGGGGAAGAAAAAATTATGGTTGAGAAATAATGCGTCCAATTTCATAGCGCAGTTTATTGACACAACGGTATTTATTTTCCTTGCGTTTTATGCATTTGATAAATCCTTTAGCGTCAACACCACATTTCTTTTTGGTCTTATCATGCCGTATTGGATTTTAAAATGTTGTATGTCTATCATAGAAACACCATTGGTGTATATTGGTGTTAGTTGGTTGAAAGGGAAGGGTAAGGAGGAATTACACCATGAATCTTAAGATTGGTATCGTGGGGCTTCCGAATGCGGGCAAGAGCACACTTTTTAATGCGCTTTTGAAAAAGCAGGTGGCTGATGCGGCTCCATATCCGTTTTGTACGATTGAACCCAATGTCGGTGTTGTCCCTGTTCCTGATTTAAGGTTACACAAGCTTGCTGAAATTACGAAAATAGAAGAAAAAATGGACAAGCTTCCGCCGCTCGTTCCTGCGATCGTTGAATTTGTTGATATAGCAGGACTTGTCAAAGGAGCGTCACAAGGAGAGGGGCTTGGAAATAAATTTCTTTCCCATATCAGGGAAACTGATATTATTTGTCACGTTGTTCGATATTTCGTTGATTCATCGGTGGTCAATATCGCAGGAGAAATTAATCCGCTTCGTGACAGAGATATCATTGAAACAGAACTCATTCTTTCGGATATGCAGACGCTTGAAAAGCAAGCTGAGCCGCGAGGTATCAAAGATCGCGATCTTCAAAAAAAATGGGAACTCATTGTTCGACTGAAAACCGAATTAAATAACGGGAAAAATGCTCGCGATGTCATCGTGGATGAGGAGGACAAATTACTTATTAGTGATCTTCATCTGCTTTCGATGAAACAAGTTTTATATATCGTGAATGTGTCTGAATCGCAGCTTACTGATGGGACGGATGATACGATGAAACAGTTGGGAAATGCGATTACTATCTGTGCGAAAACCGAAAGTGAACTAGCGAGTCTCACTGTGGATGAACAGAAGGATTATTTGGCAGCGCTTGGGTTATCCTCTTCTGGTTTAGACCGTTTAATTCAGAAAACGTACGATATGTTGGGACTTATCTCTTTTTTGACGACAGGTGTGATTGAAGCACGTGCCTGGACGATTACGAAAGGTACAAAAGCTCCACAGGCAGCTGGAGTCATTCATACGGATTTTGAGAAAAAATTTATTAAGGCAGATTGCATATCTTTTACTGATTTTATAGCGACTTCCGGGTGGAAAGGTGCGAAAGATCAAGGGAAAGTGCGGCAAGAAGGGAGAGAATACGTGATGCAGGACGGCGATATCGTGGAATTTAAAATTGGCGCGTGATTGAGTGTATCCAATAACATTGGACAATACGCTGTAAGCAACTAAACGAGGAACCAAGAACTAGGAACGAGAAACGAGCATTTATCATTTATCATTTGTCATTTGTCATTGGTCATTGCTCTATTGGCTCTTGGCTAATTCTTCAATATATGGTATTATTTCTCCTATGAAACGAACCTACGAACTTATGGTGATTCTCAGACCAGACTATCCGGTCGAAGATGAGAAAAAATTAGCACAATTTCTTGGCAGACTTGTGAAAGGTGCTACGATTAGTGACATTTCCGTCATGGGCAAGCGTGCACTTGCATTTCCTATTACCAAACATACACAGGGTATCTACGTTACCGCAAAAATTGAAGGGAATGTCAAAGTTGCAGAACTTCAAGATGAATTTAAAATGGGAACTGATGTGGTTCGGTATTTGTTAACGCAAAAGAAAGGATGATATGTCTTCACGAAGTCTCAATAAAGTCCTTCTGATTGGTAACCTTACTCGCGATCCTGAGCTTCGGTATACCCCAACTGGCGCAGCAGTATGCACCATTGGTCTTGCGACAAATAGACAATGGACCACAGAATCCGGAGAGAAAAAAGAAGAAACTGAATTTCATCGTGTCGTTGCATGGAATAAACTTGCTGAACTATGTAGCCAGCTTCTTATCAAAGGAAGAAAGATATATGTGGAAGGAAGACTTCGGACAAATTCCTGGCAAGGCCAAAGTGGCGAGCAACGAACGACCACGGAAGTCGTGATTGAAGATATGATTATTTTGGATTCGAAACGACCTGTGACAGGTGAAGAACCAGTAAGTTCTGCACCAGCGGTTACTCCAGAAGCGAGCGTGATTGAAACGCCAAAAGTGGAAAACACATTAGAAACATCATCAGTACCAGCCGCAACAGTTACCGTTGATGAACATATAAACCCGGATGATATTCCGTTTTAATATAAAGGAAAATTATTTATGATGAAACGCATGATTAAGTTAAGACCAGTAGCGACGAATTGTCCTTTTTGTGCAGGAAAAACTTCTCCTGAATATAAGGACGTGACACTCATGGAAAAATATGTGAGTGAACGCGGGAAAATTCTTGGAAAAGCCCGAACCGGTATCTGCAGTTCACATCAACGTGAATTGACACGGCAATTGAAACTAGCTCGTTACATGGCGTTGATCCCATATTTAGTACGCGCTCAATAATCAAATAATTGATTCAGAGTACATTGCGTACAAATTTTAGTGTTTGTATCAAAGGCAGTATATATAGTATTATTTTACAATGAAGATCCTGCCGTTTAGTAAAATCCGAACGATTATTCTTCTTATTGCTTTCAGCCTTCTTATCGGTGGCATTGGGTATCGCCTCGGTGAAAATCAAGCGCGTCAATCAGGAAGTATGTTGAAAGGTGTCCTTGTGGGTCAAGCCCCTCAAGGATCTGTAACAGTTGATTTCGGATTATTTTGGGATGTGTGGCAACGGATCCATCGGTATTATATTGATTCGGCACAAATTGATACCCAAAAGCTTGTGTGGGGTGCAATTTCTGGTATGGTTGGAGCACTGGATGATCCCTATACGATGTTCCTTCCACCGAAAGAAAATAAAGAATTCAAAGAAGATATTGGTGGATCATTTCAAGGCATAGGAGCACAACTTGCTGAAGATGAAGGCAGAATCATCATCCAAACGCCACTCAAAGGTTCGCCAGCACAAAAAGCTGGGTTACTACCACTTGATTGGATTCTCAAAGTAAATGAAGAGGAAACGATTGGATGGACGGTGACACAGGCAGTGAGTAAAATTCGTGGGACAAAGGGTACGAAAGTAACACTCAATATCCTCCATGACAAAGCAGAGAAACCTGTTGATATCACGATCACACGAGATGAAATCGTCGTGCCAACGGTCGATCATTGGATGAAAAAACCTTCAGACATCACGGAAATATCAGGTGTATCCAATTATGTAACTCTTAGTAAATCAAATAAATCTATTGCGTATCTATCGCTTACACGGTTTGGTGATAGAACAAATGAAGAATGGCTTACAGCAGTTTCTGATATTGTCAAAGCGAACCAAGCGAGCCCGCTTGCTGGCGTGGTTTTCGATCTTCGCAATAATCCAGGTGGATATTTAGATGGTGCGGTATTTATCGCAAGTGAATTTCTCAAAAGTGGTGTCGTCGTCACACAGACGAATAGTGATGCGCCGGAAGATGTCTATGAAGTAGATAGAAAAGGGAAGCTGACTGATATTCCTGTTGTAGTACTTGTGAATAAAGGGAGTGCATCAGCGGCAGAGATAGTTGCTGGTGCCTTAAAAGATTATAACCGTGCGAAACTCGTCGGTGTAACTACATTTGGCAAAGGTTCTGTGCAAACACCGCAGGAACTTGATGGAGGAGCAGGAATCCATATTACGACAGGGAAATGGTTACTTCCTAAAGGTGATTGGATTCATAAAAAGGGAATCATTCCTGATTTTGAAGTAAAAATGGAAACGTATGAGGCGACTGCCGACGCACAACTGGGGAAGGCGATAGAGTTACTTCTCCAATAAGTATTTTTTCTTCGAAGCGAATTATTTCAAATCAGAGAGCAGAGCTTCTGAAATTTTTTGCATTTTTCCTGCCATGATGCCTTCCAAATTGTGAAATGATTTATTGATGCGGTGGTCAGTCACACGATCTTGTGGGAAATTGTAGGTTCTGATTTTTTCGGCTCGCATACCACGTCCTATGATGCTTCGTTGTTCTGAAAGCGCTTGCGCCTGTTCAACTTCCCGTTTCTCCCAGAGCTTGGCACGTAAGAGTGAAAGTGCGACCTGCCTATTTTGGAACTGGTCACGTTCTGATTGGCATGTTACTACAAGACCGGTTGGGATGTGGCGAAGTCGTACTGCTGAGCTGACTTTATTGACATTTTGCCCACCTTTGCCCCCTGCACGGTAGAATTCCCACGTAATATCTTCAGGATGGATTTCTATATCAGATTCCGGAATCTCGGGAAGGGCAGCGACCGTTGCAGTTGATGTATGTATCCTTCCTTGGCGTTCGGTCGTAGGAACGCGTTGTACGCGGTGTGTGCCTGCTTCGTATTGAAGTGTGGTAAATGAGCCTTCTCCTTTTATTCGAATAGCATTTTCACTTACTTCTTCTACTTTCCAGCCCAAAATATTTGCATAGCGCGTATACATACGCATGAGATCCATGGACCAGATTTTGGCCTCTTCACCTCCAGGACCTGCTCTAAACTCTAGCGTTACGATATTAGGATTCATATGAAAGTTTTAAAGTTATTGAGTTATAAAGTTCATAAAGTACTTTACAACTTTACAAACTTTTAAACTTTACGAACTTATGTTATTTTGCTCCCATAAGCATTTCTTTGAGAGATTTGGGGTTGCGAAGCTGTTCTTCACGTTCTTTCTTTTTCTTTCTCTTATCTGCCATTTGTGAAGCAGTTGCTTTGGCTATTTCCTGTTTTTGTTGGAATTTTTCGACGCGACCCATGGTGTCGACAAATTTCATTTCACCCGTGAAAAATGGGTGACATTTATTGCATATATCGATTTTGATCGTTTGTTTGGAAGAACCCACAGTAAACGTGTTGCCACAGGCACAACTGACGACTGCTTCTTCAAACCATGTAGGATGAATACTCGTTTTCATAAGATGTATATTGTACTATATATTTGAAAAAAATGGAACCCGCCACTCAGGCTTTTGGAATTATCAATGTTTTTACTCTTTTTAGCCTACTTAAGGGGTGATAGTGAATTCTGTGTTCAGCAATGAAAATTCCTAGGAAAATGAACAATGCACCGATGAGAAATGGCGTCGTAATGGGTTCGTGAAGCCAGAAGTAGGCAAGTAGTGATCCTGCGATAGGATCAATATAAATGAATAGTGATGCCTCACTTGCTGGTACTTTCGAAAGACCGTATGCAAAGAGCCCGTATGCAAGAGCGCTCGAGAATACTGCACCAAATATGATTCCGATAATGCCACGCATATCAAGCATGGTAATCCATAGAGGATTTTGGATATATTCAGTGACAGCAGGAGGGAAGAAAGAAACCATACTGATGAGAAATGCCCAAAATGTGAGGGTCAATGGATTATACTTTTGAAAAATATTTCTTCCGATAAGCATGCCAATTGCTCCACTAATGGTGGCAAGAACGATGAAAAAATTTCCAAGCATGTTCCCATCGATACCGACGAAGAAAATTGGTTCAAGGACGATCACGAGTATGCCGAGGGTTCCGACAATCATGCCAATGACTTTATTTATTTTTAATTTTTCGCGAAGGAAAAAAAATGCAAAAAGAAAAACCATGATTGGTTGGGATGAAGCGATGACCGGGACATTGAGAGCAAGAGTGAGTTGGAGGCCGAGGAAGAAAAATGTGATGTTGCCCGTGATGCCAGTAAGCGCATGAATAATCAATAGTTTCAAATCCTTTTTATCTTTAATAGGAAACGCCATCTTTTTCCCTAAGAATATCCCAAGTAAAATGGCTGCAAAGAAAAAGCGTAAGAAAGCAAGAGAGAAGGGAGGGATGTTCACAAGGCTCCATTTAAATATCGGTGAGGCAAATCCCCAAATGACATTGGCAAGAATTAGTGCAATCACTCCTTTTTGGACAGGGGTCATAGGATAAAAATAAAAACCAATGTCAAATACTACCAATGTCAAATGACCAATAAAAATTGGAAACTTTACATTGAATAATTATTGTGTGAGCTCACGAATGAGCTCTTCAATTGTTACTATTTTACTGGTTCGAGATTTCATGTCTTTTATCTGTACGACATTTTTCGCTACTTCATCAGGACCTTGGATGATGACTTTGGCACATCCATTTTTGTCTGCATATTTAAGTTGTTTATCAAGAGCGTCAACACTAGGATAGAGTTCTGTAGTGATGCCATTTTCTCGTAAAATTTTAGCAACTGTTAACGCGTTATTTGTGGTATTGGCATCAAATACGGTTACGAGAACTGCTGCATTAGTTGTATTTGGGATGAGATTCAGTGATTCTGCTGCCTCAACCATACGATCAAATCCAAACGCAATACCAACCGCTGGTATATTGACTCCACCGAGTTGGTTAATGAGATTATCATATCTTCCACCACCACCGAGTGACCCAGTTGTATATTCCGGAACGCTCATTTCGTAAATCATGCCGGTATAATAATCTAAACCACGAGCAAGTGAAGGGGTGAAAAGGATTGCTTCTTTTGGTACGCCAAGCCTCACTGTCATTGCAATAATGTCTGTGAGGTTTTGTGTCAATGTTGCATCTTGTATCGCGCTCAGTGCATTTGTCGCATCTATTTTTTGAAGACCCTTATTCACGAGTTCATCGATGACGCCCTCTTCATTTATTTTATCTAGCTTATCAACAGTTTGGATAATAGATAGAACTGAAACAGTTGGAGTACTATATTTTTCGAGCGTGCTAAAAAGAATTTGGCGATCATTAATTTTTACTTTGATTGTGGGGTAACCGACATTTTTAAATGCGAAATAGGTACATGCTATGACCTCAGCATCTGCAATAGGTGACGTGCTTCCAAAAACATCGATATCACATTGGGTAAATTCTCGGTATCTTCCTTTTTGAGGTTTTTCAGCGCGGAAAACATTTTGTATCTGATACCGACGAAAATATTTTGGCAGATCATTTTGGTATTGTGCAAGTATTCGTGCCGTTGGTACGGTTTGATCATAACGGAGCGCAAGATTACGATCACCACGGTCTTTGAATTGAAACACTAATTTATCAGCTTCTTCCCCATATTTACCTAATAGTATCGAAGCATATTCGATTGTTGGAGTTTCAAGAGGCTCAAATCCATAGCGTTCAAATATTTCTCGTACTTTTGTTGCCACGAACTGACGTGCCCGTGCTTGGCGCGGGAGAAAATCGCGAAATCCTTTTGGTGTTTGTATCTGTTGATTCATATATATGTCCTTATCGTATCAGGTTTATACTAGTTCTTTCAATCGCTACATTGAAAATTTTGTATTATTTTTTTGTACAGTTCACTTGCTTGTTCAACTTCTGCAAGAGCAATGACTTCATCATCACTGTGCGCAACTGCTATATCGCCGGGACCGATAATTACGCCGTTTTTATACAATGACAATTCTGATCCATACGTTACGGTTCGTGCAGATTCTTTCAAGAAATCTAATTCTTTTGGAATTATTGTATTGACGCCAGGCATCACAAAGTCTTTTGTTACAGAAATTGTGTTTCCAACAGTGTCTTGAATCACGCTTCCATAATTCGTCATATCTTTTGGATCAGTCCGAAAAGATATGACTGCTGTTGCAGTATCAGGAATGATGTTGTCAGCGACTCCACCTGCAATTTGGCAGACGCTGAAAAATGTGTTTCCTGTCAGCTGAATGCTCTTTGCATTTTGTATCGCTTGGACAATCAGATCAATTGCATTGATTCCTTCATTTGGTTTGCTACTGTGTGCGGCTTTCCCTTTTGCAGTAATCGTATAACTGGCACATCCAAATTGTGCGTTGACGAGATCAAGCGATGTCGGTTCGCCGACAATGGTAAAAGGAAACGGTTGAAACAGACTGACGAGTTTTTCTGCTCCCCGAAATATCGTTTCTTCGCCCACGGTGAACGCAAGACCGAAATTTGTTAGGTTATCTGCAATAGCACTTTTTGCAGCAGCAATCATGGCAGCAATGGATGCTTTGGCATCACATACGCCTCGGCCATAAAATTTGTTTCCTGATTTGGAAAACGGTTTCCCGCCGCTTACCGTATCCATGTGACTGGCAAAAAGTATTTTTGGAATACCAACAGTTCCCAATACGTTAAATCCACCCTTATCAACGGAAACTTTTCTTACGGTACAACCAATTTGTGTGAGTATTTCACATAATTTTTTGCCCACGTTATTTTCATCCCCACTGAAAGAGGGGATGGTTGCGATTTGTTCTAAGATATTTGTTGCTTCATTTGTTTTCATATAGTCCCTTCATTTAAATTATTAATCGATTTAGCTACGAATCCGCACGCCCTTCGGGTATCGTGGCTCGTACGCTATTTCTCGTTGACTCGAAATAGCTACGAATCCACAAAAAAAAGCCCGCTTGGTTGCGGGTTGTAATGTGGATTATGTTTGAATTGTTTATGCCACAGAATACCCGTCAACCGTTAGGGTTGCACGACGGTGCCAATAGTATGCGCCTCGTTTGGTATTCATATTTTTGTATTATAGCACATAGGTCAGGTGGAGCTAGTATCTTTTTCCATTTCGCGCCGAAAAATATCAGTAACACATATCTCCATGCCAGCACTTTCGGGTTCAGGATCTCCATTTCTGATTGCATTTGCTATCGCAGCGGTTCTACACCCTCCGCCACACACTTCTGTGTATGGACAAACATCAGGTGCGCAGTTGCCACGAAGTTGAGAAAAAGTACTGGGATCTCTTTTGTTTTGTGGTTCAGTAAATTTGATTTGCCCATCTTCGATATATCCTATTTGTGGCTCAGGTAAAGAGACACCTTGAAAGCAACGCATGATGGCATTGGAACCAAGCACCACACCGAGATATTGTCTATTGATAGTGGGGCAAAGATAACCTGTTCCTGGCCAGCCATTTTTTTGACCTGCTAGGTATTTCCAAACGCCTTCACCATAGAAGTTTGGGCCGAATGACAAACCAAATAAGGAGAGGCGGATTTTATTTGTATAGGCGAGTCTCGTTCTATTTACTTCT
>Ga0209800_10004643_pt1 | contig 10034 bp, 10 predicted proteins | sample Higcelweek8metaG_FD_187174 | JGI IMG/M metagenome (GOLD analysis project Ga0209800, IMG submission 187174) | Freshwater pond sediment microbial communities from the University of Edinburgh, under environmental carbon perturbations - High... | ecosystem: Environmental > Aquatic > Freshwater >... | reverse complement strand
GTCGAAACGGTGAAGAAGCGAATCAACTGATGATTGAAAGTTCACGCTGTCAGCAGCATAATAAGTTATTGCGTAATAGGTTCCCTGAGTTTCACCGCCAAATTTAAGGAGTACAGATTGTTCCTGGCCTTTGCAGGAAACGAGCAAAATCATACTGATGATTGCAGAAAAAAATGCAAACCGATACATATGCAGTTTTATAAAAAAGTGGAAAGAAGAAATCAGAAATGATCGAAATTAGAAAGCGAAAATAATAAAAAAACCGGCTATAAAGCCGGCTTAGTTTAATTAACCTCCAAAATCGTCGAGGGCTATATTTTCGGGTGGAACACCAAGCTGATCGAGCATTTTAAGAACAGCCGTGTTCATCATTGGTGGTCCGCACAGGTAATATTCAATATCTTCAGGCTCAGGATGTTTGCTCAGGTAGTTATCGAGTGCAACCTGGTGAATAAAACCTGTATAACCTGACCAGTTATCTTCGGGCATAGGTTCGCTGAGGGCGAGGTTGAATTTAAAATTAGGATTTTTCTTTTCTATATCCCTCAATTCGTCCTCATAAAAAACTTCACGCAGCGATCGGGCTCCATACCAATAACTTGCTTTACGATCGGTATGTTGGGTAAGGAACTGATCGAAAATCATCGAACGCAAGGGAGCCATTCCGGCACCACCACCGATAAACATCATTTCGCGTTTGGTATTCTTAATATGGAATTCGCCGTAAGGACCGCTTACCATAACTTTATCGCCTGGTTTACGCGAGAAAATGTATGATGAACAAATACCCGGATTCACATTCATGAATTGTCCTTTTGCGCGATCCCATGGTGGAGTTGCAATACGGATATTCAGTTTAACGATATTTCCCTCTGCAGGATGGTTGGCCATGGAATAAGCACGGTAGAGAGGTTCAGGATTCTTCATTTTGAGATCCCACATCTTCAGTTTGTCCCAATCTTCGCGATATTCAGTCTGAACTTCCATAGTGCGGAAGTCAACATCAATTTTGGGAACATCAATCTGAATATAACCCCCGCTAGTGAAATCAAGAACTTCGCCTTCGGGAAGTTTAACAACAAATTCTTTAATAAATGTGGCAACGTTATCGTTAGAAACAACTTCGCATTCCCATTTTTTGATACCGAAAACTTCTTTGGGGATTTCGATATTCATGCTTTCGCGCACTTTCACCTGGCATCCAAGTCGCCAGTCCTCCTGTATCTGCTTACGTGTAAAAAAGCCAACCTCGGTCGGAAGAATTGAACCTCCGCCTGAATGAACCTGGCATTTGCACATTCCGCAGGTACCTCCGCCGCCACAAGCTGAAGGCAGGAAAAGTTTTGCATCGGATAAAGTTGAAAGCAGGGTTGAGCCACCGTTGACATTCAACTCTTTTTCCCCATTTATAGTGATAGTTACCGGTCCTGAAGGAGCAAGTTTGGCTTTAGCATAAAGCAACATCATAACGAGCATTATGATGACAAACAGGAAAATGATTGTTCCAACAATCAACGGGCCTGATAGTGTGCCTAAGAATAATAAGGTAGGTGTTATCATAACAAGTACAGATCTTTAGATTTTTATTCCCATAAAACTCATGAATGCAATTGCCATGAGTCCGGTAATTATAAAAGTTATTCCTAATCCGCGAAGTGGTTTAGGAATATTTGAGTAAGAAATTTTCTCGCGGATTGCAGCGAGGGTAGCAATGGCAAGAAACCAGCCGATTCCTGAACCAAAAGCATAAACAGTTACTTCGCTGATTGAAGTATATTCACGTTCCTGTACGAATAAAGCTACACCAAGAATTGCACAGTTTACAGCAATAAGCGGAAGAAATATTCCCAATGCATTGTATAGGGATGGGGAGAATTTCTCCACCACCATTTCAACTAACTGAACAATTGCAGCAATTACTGCAATAAAAATGATGAAACTCAGGAAACTAAGATCAAGATCAGCAAGTTCGGGGCTTAGCCAGGCAAGGGCTCCGGGTTTTAAGAGGTAATAATCAACAAGCCAGTTAACAGGCGCTGTAACTACCAGAACAAAAACCACGGCCAATCCTAGACCAACTGACGTTTTAACAGTTTTGGATACTGCCAGGTACGAACACATCCCAAGAAAATATGCAAAAATCATATTATCGATGAAGATGCTGCGTACAAACAAGTTAAATAAATTGTCCATATTTTTTTCTGTAATCAGGTTAAAAGTAATTTAGTTTCAGAATTCCAGTTTATTTACAAATCAGAGCTAACATACTCCGGAAATTATTTCTCCTGTAATTCTTTGGTGCGGCTACGTTGCACCCAAATTATGATTCCGATTGTGATTAATGCCATCGGAGGCAAAATCATAAGACCGTTATCCATGTATCCCCATTCGTAAAAAGTTTTTGGAATAACTGATATCCCGAAAAATTTACCTGAGCCAAGCAATTCGCGGAAGAATGCAACAATAACCAAAATAAGTCCGTAACCCAGACCATTTCCGATACCATCAACAAATGAAGGCCAGGGTTTATTACCCATTGCATATGCTTCGAGGCGTCCCATCAGGATACAGTTTGTTATGATTAGTCCAACAAAGACTGAAAGTTTCTTGCTTACATCATATACGTAGGCTTTTAAAACCTGGTCAACAATGATAACGAGAGCCGCAACCACAGCAAGCTGTACAATAATACGGATCCGTGAAGGAATTGTATTACGCAGTGCCGAAATAATAAGGCTTGCAAAAGCTGTAACTATTGTAACAGATAATGCCATTACTAAAGCCGGTTTCAGCTGAACTGTAACTGCCAGTGCCGAGCAGATACCCAATACCTGAACAGTAACAGGATTTTCGAGATTGAAAGGGTTCTTAAGCAGCTTGAGTATTTTAGCCGAGAACATCGGCTCCTTTTCTTTTGCTATTTTCAATTCGCTCATTTTTTTATCTGTTTTTTAAAGTAAGCTTCATAATTAGTCAGGTTATCGAGGAGCATTTTCTCGACACCTTTGCTTGTAATGGTTCCACCCGAAATAGCATCAACACCATGAATGTCATCAGGTTTAGCACCTCCTTTTACTATTGTAATCGAAACAAGTTTACCATCTTCTGTAAAAATCTGTTTCCCGATAAATGGCTTCATGAACCAATCCTGATTAATTTCGGCACCAAGCCCAGGAGTTTCTCCTTTATGATCGAAAACGGTTCCAAAAATGGTATTAAAATCATTTTTAAATGAAAGATAACCCCAAACCGGGCCCCAGAGACCTTTACCCCTTAATGGCACAATATAGGCGGTGTCACCGTTATCGAGACTGGCAATAAATACAGGAAGCGATTGTTTATCAACCGGTTTCTTAAGTTCATTACTTAGTTCTATTGCAAATACTTTTGTAACATCCTGTTCTATAACTTCACCTTTACTATTTACAGCTATTGCAGTTTTAATATATTTAGCATAAACTTCCCCAACCTGTTTTTTTGGTATTTCGGCAACAGGTATGTTTACAGAAGAAAGAATATTCTGCATTTTCTCAATGCGAATATTGGCTTCCTGGGAAGGTTTTAGCATAACTGCTACTATGGTGAGAGAAACTGCTATTACCACTACCATAATAATGGAATAGACGAAAATATATTTATTACTATGTTGCATATCGTAGGTCAGAATTAAGATTTAACAACTGCTGCAGCTCTTTTCAGCCTTTTCTTGATATTGGCTTCTACCACATAATGGTCGATAAGCGGAGCAAAAGCATTCATAAGAAGAATGGCTAACATAACTCCTTCCGGGTAGGCCGGATTAAATACGCGTATCATGATGGCAAATAAACCCGCCAGGAATCCATATATCCACTTCCCTTTGTTTGTTTGCGCTGCAGTAACCGGATCAGTTGCCATGAAAACCATACCAAACATAAAACTGCCCATCATCACCTGGGTGAGCGGGCTAAGTGTCATATAAGCATTAGCAGCAAATGCATTAAATATCAATGTCATAGTTACACCTCCTAGCAAACCGGCAAACATAATTCGCCAGCTTCCAATTCCTGTTACTATAAGAATAACAGCACCAATCAGAATTGCAATTTTTGAAGTTTCGCCAATTGATCCGGGAATAAAGCCAAAGAAAAGATCGTAAAGTGAAGGAATCTGATCGATTGCTCCTGATGCAGCTTTGGATAATGGAGTCGCTCCTGAAAAACCATCAATAACACCTTCGCCTTTGGTAAGTCCGCCGGTCCATATAGTATCGCCACTGATTTTGGCCGGATAGGCAAAAAAGATAAAAGCCCTTGCCAGTAATGCCGGATTAAAAATATTCATTCCCGTTCCGCCAAATGCTTCTTTTCCGATGATAACAGCAAAGATACTTGCAATAGCCACCATCCACAATGGAACATCAACAGGCATTACAAGCGGAATAAGCATCCCTGAAACGAGATAACCTTCGTTTACTTCGTGGCCCCGGTATTGAGCAAAAATAAATTCCACTCCCAGCCCTGCTATATAGGATACTGCTACTATTGGAATTACTTTTATTAAACCATAGAGTATAATTTGCCCAAAGTCGGCTTGCTGACCAAGTGAAAGAAAATGTTGGTATCCTGTATTCCAGATTCCGAAGAGCAATGCTGGTAACATGGCGATAATTACAACCGTCATGGTACGTTTCATATCAATGGAATCGCGGATGTGGCTTCCCCTGAAGGTAGTTTTGTCGGGCACAAAAAGGAAAGTCTCAATGGCATCGAAAGTTGAGTGAAGTTTCTCAAACTTCCCGCCTTCCTTAAATTGCGGCTTTATCTTGTCAAGATAATTGCGTAGTGCTTTCATTTATAAATATTGTAGTTTCTAATTCAGTAGTGATGATATTATCAGGTTTCTTGTTCAAAGTTTATTGTTCAAGATTTCATCGCCAAATTGTCAAATTGCCAAATTGTCAAATTTTCAAATCTTTAACTCATTTCCTTGCGGATCAAATCGAGTCCTTTGCGGATGATATGTTGGATTTCGGATTTTGAAGTATCAATGAACTCAACCAGAGCAAAATCTTCTTCATCCACCTCATATATACCAAGGTTTTCCATCATTTCAATATTTTCGGCAAGGCAGGCTTTTATAAGCTGCATAGGATAAATATCCATCGGCAGAACCTGCTCGTATTTTCCTGTCATTACAAATGCACGTTCGCCACCGTGAAAATTGGTATCCAGACGGTATTCGCGATTTGGTGTAAGCCAACTGAAAAATGATTTGGAAAAACTGAACTTACCAAAACCGGGAAGTGCCCAACCAAAGAATTCGTGGTAATTTCCTTCGGGGATAACAGTAAACTGGTTTTGATAAAAACCAAGGTAACCATCAGGTTTTATGCGTGTTCCGGTAAGAACATTGCCACTTATAACGCGAACGGAACCTTCGTTGATGTTATCCTTTAAAAGTGATCGCACCGAAGCGCCTTTGCGAAGCCTGAAATATTTAGGATTTTTAACCTCCGAACCTGTTAAAGGCACCAGAATAGTAGTATCGTAAATACCTTTTGAAAATAGCCGGCCAATAATAATAACATCCTGAGCATTTACCACCCAAACGATATCACCTTTGTTTATCGGCTTTGTATTATGAATCTGAATTCCAACATTTCCGGCTGGGTGCGGACCTTCGAAATAAGTAATATCGGCATTGCTTACTTTCGGAAATTGACTTTTGCCACCCGGCAATCCAAGCTTAACCGGACTACCTGCAAGTTTTGATAAAACATCAATACCAACCTGAAAATCAGCAATGCTTTCGGTCACTATCATTGAATAATCCGGAGCCAGTGGTGACGAATCGAAACCTGAAACGTAAATACCTTTGGGAGCATCAGCAGGATTAGCTATAATACTGAACGGGCGTTGCCTGATAACAGGCCACACACCACTTTTCAATAATTTTTCGATAATGGCTTCGCGATCTGTTTTCGATGGATCGGCTTTCCCGAAATCTTCGTATTGAGGTGTTGCATCAGCTTTAATCCTGATTTCTTCCAGAACACGTTTATCGCCTCGGCTGATTTCTTCAATTACACCGCTTACCGGTGAGGTAAAGATGATGTTTTCGCGGTATTTATCGATAAAAAGCGGAGTTCCTGCTTTAACAGTATCACCTTCTTTGACAGATAAACGAGGAAAAACACCTAAAAAATCAGTTGGTTTTATCGCATAATATCCGGCTCCGAGAGCGGAAATTTCTTTCTTTGCCGCACCTATCAAATTGATATTGAGGCCCTTTTTAATTCTTATGGTGTTGGCCATAATGTAAAGTATAAACTTATTTTAGGTAGAGTAACAAAACGGCAAATATAGATAAATTTAGATGTATTTTATTCTCATATATCTTTTTTTTTCAACACTGCCATTAGGTAATGATAAAAGTACAACTTCTTCCAGAACCATGGTATAATTTTCCGGCATAATTTCTGTTATATCATTTACATTTGCAAAACACATAACCTATACCTTAATAATGAACCCCGGAATTTTGATTAAAGCAATTATACTCGGCCTGATGCTTTTTGTAGCGCAAAAATCATTCAGTGCAACATACATTTCGCAGACCGACACTTCTGATTTTTATTCGGACAGCTACCTTCGAAACGATAATTATGTATACCAGAATTACATACAGGCCGTTGAGTTTTTGCGCATAGGGTTCGACCTTTCCGATCCACTTATCACATTAAACACGGATGAAAAGTTTTTCACCAGTTTCGATGATTTAGAAGGCAGTTACAAACAGTATTATTACCAGGTTCAGCATTTTTCGGCAAATTGGGAGAAATCCGATATATGGCAGAATGAGTACCTCGAAGGCCTTGAGGAAGGCCAGGTTGAGGAATTTGAATCGTCGTTTAACACGCGAACCATATATACACATTATAAGTTTGTATTCCCAAATGACAGGTTTATACTCAAGAAATCAGGCAATTATATTTTACGGGTTTTTTGGCGCGATACTGATGGAAATGAAATAAATGCTTTCACACGGCGGTTTATGATTGTTGATCCCAAAGTAACGCTTTCGGCTAAAATCAGTCGGGCGGGAACTTCGGAAGATTATGAAACCAAACAGGAAGTTGATTTTGCGATAAGCACAACAGGATTCAGGATTGAGGCTCCCTACCAGGATATAAAAGTTGTGATATTGCAGAACTGGCGCTGGGATAATGCTCTCGACAATTTAAAACCCTATATGGTTCGCAACGATTTGCTTGATTACAATTACGATAATGGGACCAATCTGTTTGATGGCTTGAACGAATTCAGACGGTTTGATATTACAAGCACAAAATTCCTTTCGGAGAAGGTGCGGGATATTACGTATAACGATACAATGTTTTTTGCAAAACTCTGGGACAGCGAAAAAAGGACTTTTAAAGAATACATTATTGATGACGACATTAACGGGCGCTTCCTGCTGAAAACGAATGATGAACCTACGGTTTCGAATTACGGGGAATATGTGGTTGTGAATTTTTTCCTCCCTTATGAAGCGCCGATTGTGGAAGGGAATTTGTATGTAGCCGGAGGATTTAACTGCTGGCAATATACTCCCGACAATAAAATGCAGTACAACTATCGCCGCAAAGGATACGAAGCCAGCATCATTTACAAACAGGGTTATTACAATTATTTATATGTTTTGCTGCCCAATCACTCAAAAACAGGCGATGCATCGTGGGTTGAAGGAAACCATTCGGTAACGCGAAATACCTATACAATTTTGGTATACCACCGGTCGAGGGGCGAAATATATGATGAACTGATTGGATCAGGAAGTTTTGACAGTCAATTGTAAGGATTCACTATTATAAACGATATCAGGTCAAAACAATTTTTGATTTATAAAGGACTTTGCGCTTATCGCGAATTATTAACAGGTAAATTCCATCAGCTAAACCATTCAGGTTAAGCACTGTTGCTGAGCCTTTTGGAAGAAATTCAGTGAGAATCAATTTCCCGTTGGTATCATAGATAGAAATTTCGCCTTCTTCTTTCGCAGAAAAAATTGTCAGATTCCGTTCTGAAAGGATACAGGAAATATGGTCATCATCTACAGGAGCAAAGTTTACATCTAATTCCTTTTCAACGCTTTTCATAATTTCCAACACCCAATAACCATACATAATACCACTCGGGTGAAGACCGTCGGAAGCAACCAGTTCGGGCTGTATTAATCCATTTCTCGAAATCGGGGTTATGTTAACATACTTAACTTTATAGCTTTCAGCAATTTGCCGATTTACAGCATTAAACTGATCAATTTGGGTGCTGATAGTAGAATTCCCGTTTCCGTAGGGCGTGTATGCATAATCAGGAATTGACAGTACAAAAACATGCTGCGGGTTATTGCCGGCGAGGTAAATTGCCTGTTGCAGCAATTCCTCAAACTGGGTGGCATAATTTTGCAGATCACCACCCGAGAACTGGTTGTTTACACCGATAAGCAGCGATACCAGGTTATATCCGGAAGGCTGTTGCTGGCTGATTGCATTTTTTAGGTTTGCTGTAGTCCAGCCTGTCTGAGCAATAATATTTACTTCCTCAACGGAATAACCCTGATTAGTTAACTCGGCAGCAAACTGAATAGGCCAACGTTCAGAAACTCCGACACTTTGACCAATTGTATATGAATCGCCAAGAGCGAGGAAACGCACCGGATCCTGGATTTTAATTTTCTCTGAAAATCCGTTGGTTATTGATACTAAAAGCAAAATGGTCAGTAAGCTGAATTTCATTCTTCTGAAAGTTTATTTCCATTCAACAACAGAAATTTACTTTTGTTTGGGTTGAAGTAATGAGGCGATATAAACTGAAAAGTGCGTATAATTAAAAATGACAAACAATCATCCGAGGGATTTAAAAAACCAGATTGATGCGTTTACTCAAATGTAGAATCTTTACCTGCTGAACCTCAGAAATGTTCCCAGCGGAAGTTTTTTACCAAAGCGGTCGGGCAGGTACAATTCGCCGGCTTCGTTGTTATCGCCACGATTGAAATAGCTGTTAATCAGATTATTTGCGACTAAAGCTGAAAAACCAATTGAATACATATTTAATATCAGGAAACTCTTTTCGGGCAGCAGTAATTTACTGCAAAGTTGAATCATTTCATTAAGGTTATCATCGAGAATCCATTTTTCGCCATCAGCGCCACGACCATAAGCAGGCGGATCGAGAATAATGCCCGAGTAGGTATTACCCCGACGGACTTCGCGCTGCACAAATTTGAGTGCATCTTCCACCACCCAGCGGATATCCGTCAGCCCGCTATTTTCCATATTTTCGCGTGCCCAGGTTATAACGGGTTTTACGGAATCGACATGCACCACTTCGGCTCCGGCCGCGCGCGCAACCAGCGAAGCTGCACCTGTGTATGCAAACAGGTTAAGTACTTTAGGGTTAGGGGATTTCGACGAAATCACATTATCATAGATAAAATCCCAGTTTGGAGCCTGCTCGGGAAAAACACCGATATGACGGAATGAAGTAAGTCCAAGCCTTACATTGAAATTCATCTGCCTGTAGGAATAATTAATCCGCCATTGCTCAGGCATCCCAGTTTTTAATATCCACCGGCCTTTTTCGGTATCGTTTTTCTCAAGTTTAAAGGCAGCCAGCGACATTTTATCCCATTCGGCTTCGGAAATCGATCTGTTCCAAATAGCTTGCGGTTCAGGGCGTATAATTACATACGAACCGAAACGTTCGAGCTTTTCGAAACCGCCGGAATCGATAAGTTCATAATCGGCAAAATGCGTTGGAGTGAGAAGTTGCATTGTGGAAGTCGGGGATTTATTAACTGACTATTTTCAGGATGAATTAATTTCCAATTGGATTTTGCCGCTTACATGACAAAAACCAAAAGAACCAGTTTATTCCCGGTTTTGAGCGCTAAGGCTGAATTTTTCGGGAAACCGTGGATTTATATCTTTATAAAAATCTTCAATCTGTTTAAGATCAGTATCATAATCCCCACTTGGCATCAGCATA
>Ga0209800_10004641_pt1 | contig 10036 bp, 4 predicted proteins | sample Higcelweek8metaG_FD_187174 | JGI IMG/M metagenome (GOLD analysis project Ga0209800, IMG submission 187174) | Freshwater pond sediment microbial communities from the University of Edinburgh, under environmental carbon perturbations - High... | ecosystem: Environmental > Aquatic > Freshwater >... | reverse complement strand
GGCCGTCGCCGCGGAGCGAGTTGCCGATGATCACCTCGTCGGCTTCAAACAGATCATCTGGAACAAGATGCGCCTCTTCGGCGTTCCACTCGCGCATTCGCGCGGCGCGCCAGATGCCGGGCAGCAGCCCGCATTCGAGCGCCGGGGTGAACCAGCGCTTCCCCTTGCGGAGAAAGACATTCGAAATCGCCCCCTCGGTCAATTCGCCCTTTTCGTTGCAGAAGAGCACCTCGTTCCAGCCGGACTCGCGGGCGGCGTGGAAGCGCGTGTTGTAGAACTCCCGACAAGTGGTTTTGTGATAGAGAAATACGTCGGCCGAACCGGTCCGCTCCTTCGAAATCAGCACGCGAAGCGGCAGGTTCTTCCAGTCCGGCAGGCGCGGCGGCGAGAGTTCCGTCCGCACCCGGCCGAGGCGGTCGAGCGTGAATTTGACGCAGGCCCCATCCTGATACGGCTGCAATTCCGGAAGCAGTTGGCTGAGAACGGATTCAACCTCTCCATCGCGCACCGGGCGGCCGAAATAGGCCTGGCTTGCCTCCGCCCGGCGGATGTGTTCGGCGAGGAAGGCGTACCCTTCCCCCGGCGTCCAGCGCATGGTCTCGAACACCTCGAACGCGGGCGGCGCATCCGTGGCGTAGCGGCTTTTGAGCCGCGCTTCGCGCCACTCGTCTCCGGCCTCGGAATCGTAGGTGATGCCGCCGCCGACCCCGGTTTCGAGCGCGCCGCCCGAAACCGTCAGCGTGCGGATCGCCACGTTGAGCCGGAAGACGCTGCCGGGGCAGAAGCAGCCGATCGCCCCGGTGTAAATCCGGCGCGGACTCTTCTCATTGGCTTTGATGACGCGCATCGCCCGGACCTTGGGCGCCCCGGTGATCGAGGCGGGCGGAAACGCCGCGCGGAAGAGGTCGAAGAGCCCGGTTCCGGGCAGGAGTTCGCCATGCACCGTGCTGACCATCTGGTGGACGGTGGCGTAAGTATCGACATGAAACAGCGGATCGACGGTGACGCTCCCCGGACGGCAGACCCGGCCAAGGTCGTTGCGCACCATGTCGGTGATCATCAGGTTCTCGGCCAGGTTCTTGGGGTCGCGCGCCAGTGCGGCGGCGGCGGCGCGGTCCTCTCCGGCAATCGGGCGGCGCGGCGCGGTGCCCTTCATGGGGGAGCTGGCGATTTGCGTTCCGTCCGATTCGAGAAAGAGTTCCGGCGAGAGCGACAACACCTTGATTCCACAGAGGTTGACCCATGCCGCGAACGGCACCGGGTGACGCGAAAGCAGACTCAGGAACAGCGCCTCCGGTTCGGCGACGAGCGGCGCGCGGCAGCGGAAGGTGAGATTGGCCTGATAGATGTTCCCGGCGAAGAGTTCGGCGCGGACCGCGGCGATCCGTTCCCGGTACTCCGCCTCGGCCAGCTCCGGCTCCAGCGCGGAAACGAACGCGCCGCCGCAGTCCGCCAATTCGAGCTCTTCCGGCGGACGCTCGTAAAGGGCGAAAGCGAGAAGCGGAAACCCTTCGGGAGAATGCGTTTCCATACAGGAATCGAAGGCGGATGCGGCCTCGTAGGAGACGAATCCGGCGGCGTATCCGCCGCGCCCGGTCCATGCCTCCAGCGCCCGGAACGCCGGTTCGACCTCGGAAACGCTCCGGGCGGCGACGACCTCGACCGGAGCGCAAAAGAGCCCCCAGCCGGAACCGGGAAGCGACGCAAGCACCGTCCCCGTCTCCCGCAACCGGGCCGTCAATTCGTCACGTTCCATCGCACCTCCGTCCGCACCATGCGTCCGGAGAATATACCATCCGCCCGCCGGTTTTGCCAGACGGACGGACGGATTTCAGCCGATTTTCACCGCAGCCGTCCGGCGCAACGGGACTTTTGGCAGGAACTCCGTCCATGAAAGCGGCCGGGCTATTCCGCCCGGATCAGCATGACCTGAAGCGGCTCCAATTTGAGTTCGGAAGAAACCGATTCGTCGCGGATGAGATCGCGGTATGCGCCCTTTCCGGTCAGCTTCACTTCGGCCGGCTCTTTCTTATAATTGATAAGCGCGACCAGCGTTTCACCCGGCTTCACTCCGGAAACCACGCGACAGAAGACGCCGGGAACCACCGTCGCCGGATTCACCGGCAGCGGCTCCACCGAATCGAAGTACTTCGCCTTCAACTCCGTTGCCTTGATGAAGTCCGGAAGCGGTTCGGTCGCCACATCGGCTTTGATATCGCGGTCGAGCTCATCCCGTTTCAGGCTGAACCGGTCGGCGACGATGCGTCCGCCCTGTTTGACGAAGTTCCGCATTCCGGCCAGCGCCTCGGCGGAGACGTTCGGAGCCCCGACGACGAAGAGCAGTTTCACCTTGCCGAATTCCCCCTTCGCCAATTGCCGTTCGCTCAGGAAGCGCACCCGGTGCCCGGTGAAAGCGGTTTCCTCATAGAAGCGGGCCAACGCGTTCTTGTACGCCGATGCCTGAACCCCGAGGGTGCTCGGGCTGTAAAAGAGCGCGATCACCGGCTCCGCTTTCGTAAACTCAATCAGCTCGGGAGCGAGCCGCATCGCGTCCAGTTGCGCAAGTCCCTGCGCCGCCACGTTGCCGGGACGCAATGCGATGTTGTCGCGAAGCGCCGGGTCAACCTTCGCCTCCTGCTCCGGCGGATAGATGTTCCAGACCCAGGTAACGAGCGCCGAGGCTCCGGCCAGGTGCTGAAGGAAGTTCGCGGCATAGACCTGCGTGTTCGGGATCGGGCGCTTCTCGCTGTCGCGGATGATGTGGTTCTCCGCATTGACAATCGAATTCGGCCGCATGGAGTACTGAAGTTCGCTCCCCAGCGCAAAGCCGACCCAGTCGGAGGCGTAGCCGCCCTCCATGTAATTGCCGTAGTTGTCGTTGCCGTTGTAGTCGCCGACAAGCGCGAACGCCTCCGGGTCGATGCCGTGGTCGGAGAAGGTCGAATTCATGATCATGATCTTGGAGTGAACCGGAATCCCCGGCCACGCCTTCCGGACCTCGGCGGCGAGAAACGCGTTCCAGTCGTTCATCGCCTGCTTGCGGAACTCGATCCAGGCGGCGTTCACCGCTTTGTCGGAGATCCCGGCGGCGAGGTTGAACTTGTCGGCCGAGCCGTACTTTTCCTTCAGGAACGCTTCAAACTTGCCGCGGGTGAACGGGTCGCTCCAGTCGGCGGCGTAGATCGGCTCGTTCTGGAGGCAGATGCTGTGGATCACCTCCGGGTGCGGCAGTTTCCGCAAGCGCCCCACCAGGTCCCGGATGTGCGCGGTCAGCATCTCGCGCGCTTCGGGACGAAGAATGTTGTATTTCAGGAATCCCGAGGAGGCTTTGACCTCCGGGTGTTTCGCGAGCCACCAGCCCGGCGCATAGTGCGGCGAGATGAGGAAGCAGAGCTGAAGATTGTCCTCCCAGCAGCGTTCGACCAGCGGCAGGCGGTCTTTTTCGAATCCGGAAAAGTCGGCTTCGAATTCCTGCTTCGCCCCTTCCTTCGGGTAGAGATGCGACGGCCCCTGCTCGAGCTGAATGATATTGGCGCCGTAGCCGGGAAAGCGGTCCAGCGAAGAACGCATATTGGTGAAGTGGCCGTAGCCGTCGAACATGGCCGGGCGGGTTTCGCGCGTTCCCGCCGAACTCTCCAGCTCGGCATAGGGCCAGCCGTCGCGCAGTTCGACCGGGCCGGAAACATAACGCCAGGTTTCCGGAAGCTTGCGCCCGGCCTTGAGTTCGCCGAGCAGTTTTTCGAGGCCGCCAAGCGACTCTTCCACGCTCGGCATCACCATTTCGAGCCGGGTCACGCAGAGCGCTTCGGCCCCGCGTTTTCCGGCGGCGCCGGTGATCCAGTCGCGCAGTTGCGGCAGCATGTCGCCGAGCACCGCCAGCGGAATCGAGACGTAGGCGGAAGGACTCTTTTCGCCGTAGAACGCGGCGAACTCCTGCTTGAGCCGCCCATGCCGCGCAATCGCGTCGGCGAGCCGGGCGGCCTGCATCTTGACCGGATCGGATTTGACGCCGCGGAATCCGGCAATCGGCTTTCCTCCGGCGAGGAATTCCACATCGACCTCCCCTTCCCCGAGACGGTCGAGCGGGAGCGCGTAGTCAAGTTCGAGAACATCGTCCTGTTTCAGGTTCGCAAAAGAGCCGAGGGGAACGGTTTGCGTTCCGCCCTTCGCCCCCTTCAGCACCGCTTCGAGCGAAAACGCTGCATCGAGTCCGGTGGCAATCAGACACCCCTTGAACTGTTCCGGCGCAACGGAATCCGCCATTTTGACGCCGCCGACCGGCTGCCCCGGAGAAGTCAGCAGCACCCGGACGTAGGAGGCGGCCGACTTGGTGTCGTGCAACCCCGGCGTCAGGAAATAGACGTCGCGGTGTCCGGGCCGGTCGGAGGAGTTGAACACCGCGGTGAAGGTGAAATAGCGCTGTTCCGGAAAGCGGATGGCGCTGAGGAGCTTCCAGTCGAGGCGGATCGCGGCGAAGTATCCCGCGTTCGTCCGGACGCCGACGGCTTGCGTCAACTCGGGCGGAAGTTCCGCCGAGCGGCTCCAGCTCCAGGTGTGTACCCGCGAATCGGTCCCGACGGCGAGGCCGAATTCGAAATCGCTCTCCTGTTCGCCCGGAGCGGACTTTCCGGCCTGGTCGATACGAATCTGAACGCTGTCGCCGCGCCACATCGCGTCCCCGGCTTCCAAGTGAACGGTCGGATCTTTCGCTTCCAGGAAGAAGATCAACCCCTTTTCGTCATAACTGAGGGCGACGCGCCCGGAAAACGTTTTCGGCATTTTCCCCGTGGAACAGTTCGCGGCGATAAGCACCGGCAATCCCGCCGGAATCGCGGTCAGCCCGTCCAAAGAGCGGTTAAACGGCTCCACCCGCCAGACATCGTTTTTCTGGAACGCGGCGGGAGCAATCACCTTGGATTTCTCTTCGCGAAGCACGAGATCGTCGAGATACAATTCTTCGGTCAACCCTTCGCTGATGATGCGGAACGGAACCTTGCCATCGGCTTCGAGCTCATCCGGCGTCAGGGTGAAGGTGAGGCGGAACGGTTTCCATTCCGGGGTCGCGGCGGCCAGGCGCAGCCGGATGTCCCACTTCTTCCCGATGAGGAACAAAACCGGCTCGGCGTTCTTCCCCCGCGTCCGCCCGGTCAGCTCATAAGAGACGCCGGGCTTGAGCTCCGTGAACTGAAAGAGCATTCCGTAGACGTTCGGCTTGCGCGGCGAACGGTTGACGACGGAGAGCGAGCGTTTGCCGTCGGCGGCGTCCGAATCGTCAACCCGCATCGTCACCTCGGCATTCCCCGACGAGCCGAAGTGCCAGCCGGACGGAATGCCGCCCGCCGGACCACTTTCGAACGAACCGTTTTCCAGATAATTGTCTTTGGCGGCGACCGGCGGCGCGATGAATCTTTCGACCGCGAGGCCGCTCAATTCAAGGCCGTCTGCGGGAGATTCGGAGAGGACCGCGAGAACCGCCTTCCCCTTTTCGAGCTGGTCGGCTTCGAGCTTGAACCGGAAGCGGAACTCCTGCGGCGCTTTCGCCGCAAAGCGGGTGCGCCAGCCTTTGCCGAGGACGAACGTCAGTGAGCCGTTCCCCTTCAGTTGCCCGGCGAGAACGTATTCGACGCCCGCCTCCGCCGGAAAAGACTGCTGAAGCATGCCATAGACGTTCGGCGCTTTGGCGCTGCGGTTGGAGATATGCAGCGCGGCGCCCACCTTCTGCATCTCGACGTTGGCGCCGCCCTGCGGGGCGAAGAACCAGCCGTCCGGCACATGCCAGTCAACCCCTTTGGAGAAATCGCCGTTGACCAGCAGGCCGCCGGCAGCGAAAACCGGCGCGGCGAACCACAAGAACGCGGCACAGAAAACGATTTTGCAATTCATGGAGTCCATCCGTAATTAGAGGTCGACCGCGCCGCCGGTCGCGGAGAACAATTTGGTGAACCGCCACTCGCAGTTGCGCAGTTCGCCGCGGTTCATGCTCGAAACATGGCCGTCGACAAAGGCGACGTTGGAGAAGTCGTTGTGCCAGAGTCCGAGCCGGGTGCTTTCGCCCATGTCGCCGTCGGGAATGAACCGCCATGCGCCGCGGATGAGGGGCGTCTGCATGGTGTCGCCGTACAGGATGAACCGGCTGGCATTCTTCATCTGGTTGATTTTGATGGTGCGGTCGTAGCTTCCGGAGGCGCGGGTCACGTCGCCCCAGATGTTCTTGCTGCCGGAATAACGTCCGGTGGCTGCGGCATAGAGCATCCCGTAAGTATAGAAGAACGTGCTCGCCAGATCGACCTTGGCGGAAGTGGCAGGACAGACCAGAAGTTTGCGGGGAACGTATCCCGGCGAACTCTTATAGTCCATCGCGCCGGAATTCGAGCCGCTGTGGGTAAGCAACGTAATCCACGGCTCGTAACCCGTTCCCCACGCCAGGGTCACCGGCACCGAGTCGGCATTGTCCCCGGCATAGCCGAGGGTTCCGGTCATCAACTGCTTCATGTTGCTGGAACAATTCGCCGCCTTCGCCCGTCCGCGCGCCTGATTCAGCGCGGGCAGCAGCATGGCGGCCAGGATGGCGATGATCGCGATTACGACCAAGAGTTCGATCAGAGTGAATTTCGATTGCTTTCTCATAACGTTTCTCCCAGTTGCGTTTGTTTGCGGTCCGACACGGACTTGCGAATGACCATCTGAACTTTCAAATCGATCGCGCCGGTGGGAAGCGGACGCTTTTCCAGCTTCGCCACCAGCAGATTCACCATATGCTCGACCACCGTGTCAAGCGGAAAGCGCGCGGTGGTCAGGGGCGGAATGATCGTCGCCGCCTGCGGCACGTCGTCGTAACCGATCACCGAAAGATCCTCCGGGATGGAGAGCCCGCGGTCGTAGGCCCAGCGGTAGACGCCGAACGCCATCTGGTCGTTCCCCGTGAAGACCGCCGTCACTTTCCGGTGACTGTAAATCGTTTCCATCGCCGAAATTCCGGTTTCGATCGAATCGTCGCCGAGCATCACCAGCCCCGGATCGAATTCGACGCCGTGCTCCTCCAGGAACTTCCGCATCACCGAAATGGAGGAGTCCAGACTGCCGAACACCCGCGTCCGGGAGGTGATGTAGCCGATGTCGCGGTGGCCGCGCTGCCAGAAATAGTCGAGAATGTTCCGGGTGAGCCCGTTGTAGTCCAGATTGACCGGGAACGCCGGTTCACGCAAATTGGTCACCACCGGAATCCCCCCGCAGATCTGTTCGGCCTCTTCCGGTTCAATTTGCGGGAGCAGATTGATGATGCCGTCCACCATGCCGGTGGAGAGGCGGCGGAGCATCTCCACGCCCTTGTCATGGTTTAATCCGGTGATGGCGACCACCGGTTTGTAGGAGAACTTTTCCAGCTTCTCCGCCAGACAGTCGAGGTAGGAGGCGGCGCTCGGATTGCGGCACTCGTTAACCACCACGCCGATCAGCCGGGTGGAGTTGCTCTTGAGCGCCTGGGCGTAAAAGCTCGGCCGGTAGTCCAACTCCTTGATTTTGTCGAAGATGCGTTTCTTGACCGGCGCGCTGATGACCCTTTTCCCGCTGAGCGCGTGGGATACCGTGCTCGGCGAAACTCCGGTCGCCCGCGCCACGTCGATGATCGTCGTCGTTTTCTTCTTCATCTTCCCACCTCGAAGTCACATCCCCCATCGCCGCCGCACGAAACAGTCAAATGCCGCATAACAATGGATATGTTAAGGTATTGTGCGGGCATCTCAGTTTTGATGCAGCCGGAAAGCCATGCGGGCTTTTGACAAACTTTTTGACTTTTTTTGATCAATTCACTCATATTTCTTTCTTGACAGAACAACCGGTTCCGGTTGCTCTCCGCAACGATTGCTCTTTCTAATCCGCTGTATTCCGGATTGTTCCGGAAAGCGGCAACCCGCTTCCTTTGTTCTTTCTCCATCGGGTCATTCCGATCAAGCCGCTGATTCAGAATCGTGATTCCGGCGGCTTTATGTTCCCGAATCACTTTAACATATCCATTGTTATATGTCTCTAGCTCAATTCCGGACAAGGAAAAACGTTTTGATTGACGCTGTATATATTATGACACAATCAAAACGTTTTGTCAATAGCTGAAAAGGGAAAAAAGAAAGAAAATCGGAGTTTTCGGGGATGGACGGCACTGCCAAAACGTCGAAAGCGCTGACGCGTCGGCAGGGTCTCGCCGCAACCGACGCCCAGTGCATTGTAAATCTGGAATGTCCGGATATGCGACAGGGATTTCGAACGGGATTTGCAAGGTTGCGAGCCCGTTTGAAAGACCGGAGCAGAGCGAACAATGAAAGTTTACAATGCACCAGTCCGGCAAGTCAATACACAAATAACCGTTCCATCTTTCCATTCTCGCAGGCGCGTTCTGACAAGCTTGCTTGTCGCTTTCCTTTGGCCTTTCTGTCCAAAACGTAGTAACTGATAGGTTGGCCTTTTTGAGCTTAGTTTGCAGCGGCCTGAATGACGTTTTTCCATGAAAGGTTGAATAAAAGTGGCTTCGCCTCAAGGGGGCCTTGATGAGTGAAGCCACTTTTATTTGCCGTGAGCGCGTCGATGCGGAAATTTGCAAGCATCATGTTTGTCGATGTCCTCCAAACCGTCTTGGGCGCTCGCCATTTCGGGTATTGTGAAGCCTGGTCTGACGCCGCCAGTAAGAATAATGAATATGCCGCAGCTACAAAACCAGGAAATGATTCCACGCTATTCGGAGTCCGAACTTGCGCTTGATGAATTCCCAGGATGCTTTTTTCGTCTTTGAAATTGAGTTCAATCTCCCAACGCCAGAGATAGTATTGAAGAATCTTTTCATTCGGCATATCCGGATCCGTGCAAAGCAGATATGCAGCATTTCGATAAAGAAGCGGACTGTGACTGGTGAGTCGATAGCGTAATGGTTGAATAATAATTACCTTGACATTCCTGTCTCCTGTAACCTTACTTCGTACGGGTGCGACTGCTATAATCCTGAACGTATGCATTCCGTTTCCGGTGCAAGCAGTAACTTCGCTCCAGTCGGTTGCTGTTTGTCGAATTTCTTCCGGAGTAGGCAATTGATCCCCGTAATATTTCTTGCGGCCCTTGCCTGAATTTTGCTCGCACGGAGAAGCGAATAATTTTGCATCTTTGCGCATTCGGCCGATATACACATGTTCCCCGACTATGCTGCGGCAGACGGTTTGATTGGTATAACCGCCATCGGCAACGACGATGAGTTTCCGATCAACGGCACACTCTTGCAATTTGGAGACGGCTTCCGATGCCCGTTGCGGCAGACGCATTTTCTTCTGCAAACGTTTATACTCTTGCCATAATTCCGGCGATGCGTTTTTCCCCGGTTTTTCAGGAACCGGGCAATGCTGAAACAAAATCGGGATTCCGCGACAATGCCCCGGCTCTTGTTTTTGTGCCAGAGAAATTTGCATATATCGTTGCGCCCATATGAAATTATTGCTGAACTTTGGTCCGAGCGGATCCAATTTCCAGCTTGTCCCGTGAACTTTTCTTCCCCGTTTGCGCAACACGGTATCATCGATAAATGCAACCAAGGGTTCCGCGGTTCCATTATGCTCTTGTACATGCTGACGAATCATAGTTTGAATGATCTTGAGATTGACACGGTTTCGTTCAAACAAGCGATATAAAGCCGACCAATCTTGCTGGGCGTGGTCGATGGTTTCGATTGCCCGGCTGATGGTATGACGCCCCATATTCAGCAAAATGCCGATCATTAGTTGACCGGCATTTTGCCAGCAACGTTCCTGGGAAAATGCAGCCTTACATTCGTTCCAATGATTCCAGAATTTCTGGATTATGGTTCCTTGGTTAGAGGGATCTCCTTCCGCAGCCGAATGATTCGGGATTTTTTTTTATTAGGACGATCAAGTACAAGTTCTCCGCCTTCGGCAATTTCCCAAGCTACTTCTTCGCCTTTCTCCAACCCGATTGCTTCTGCCAAAACTCCAGGAAAATTCACATAGTATTGATCGGAACCCTTCTGTCGTTTGATCAACTG
>Ga0209800_10004639_pt1 | contig 10038 bp, 8 predicted proteins | sample Higcelweek8metaG_FD_187174 | JGI IMG/M metagenome (GOLD analysis project Ga0209800, IMG submission 187174) | Freshwater pond sediment microbial communities from the University of Edinburgh, under environmental carbon perturbations - High... | ecosystem: Environmental > Aquatic > Freshwater >... | reverse complement strand
CTGCAGAAGCTCATTATGCCCCGGATACTTTGCCTACCCCCGCCCTTTTGCAAATACTGACCGATCTTTTCATAAAACAGAACCTGAAGCGACACGGGAATATTAAAACCGTCCCGGAAAACCGACCAGTCAACTTCTTTTTTGTATATGTAGGCTGGAGTGAGCATCATTTTTGAAATCTGTGTTTATTATGATAATCCAGAAATTCTCTTGAAGGTAAAAATCTTTTTGGTAAGATTATCGATGAATTGTCATACTTAATAAAATATTCTTTGATTATTTCGTTTTCAATCTGACCTTTAACTGCATCTGATACTTTGACAATGTAATCCGGTGTAATAGTCAATAATCCTATATCAAAAGCTTTATCATGCAGAGCATTCAGACATATACCATTCTGAGGATTAATTCTAGTATCTTTTCTTTCTTTCCAGGGAATAATGTGGCTGGCGATTAACAATTCCGGAACTTTCAATCCTGTGATGGCACAGGAATAGTTATAAGAAGATAGGATCATTTTTCTAAAAAAAGATTGATTCACTCTTGCTTGAATTATCGCTTCCCGTTCTTTACCTTCAATTGCAAATTCTACCGGTTCAATTTCTGTGGATTGTTCTATCGGCTCATTTTTATATTTAGCTAATAGTTGTTCACTCTGCCAAGCTAACTCCTCCCAATTACCATGAAATTCATCCCAGACTACCTTTTCACCTTTTGCGCCATTGGAGAGACCTTTTATATTTCTTGCCTTTAAAGCAGGATCAAGACTAGCGAAATTACATAATTTCATAGACACTGAGCTAGGTGACCTGTCTAATATCATGGCCAAATCAATAATTTGTGGGTTCCGTGATGTCAATTTTGAGAAAGGAATCTTACAATAAAGATTAAAAGCTAAAATATGCTCTTCTTTTGTCCAGTTATTTTTTTTCATATTATTTCCAAAAAAAGTATGCCCGTTTAATCTACCAAATAAATCCTTCATTCACAGCTTTGCAGTATAATTTATATAGTACTTTTGATTGAAGTTCAGTTGCCAATTTAATTCTTCCGTTACACATACCTTCTAAAACACCCCAATCAGTGCTAGATAACAGCTGGTTATCATCTTTATCTAATTTTTTAAAATATTCGTGAAGTTTTTTCCATTTCTGAACAGGATTACTAACTACAAAAGACTGCATTTCTATACCTGATAATAATATTTTGTCCTTAATATCAACTTTTCTATTATACTTCTGCTCCTCGGCATCCAATAATAATTCTTCATCTATTTCAATCTCATAATCAAGTTCTTTTACACTTTCCCAGCATGCTGATTTTTTACACCATTGACCAACGTTAGCGTTGCCTTCTGGAGGATTATTAATCTCATTATAAATTATCTCTGCAATGTCTTCTAAAATAGTGATAAGAGCATCTGGAACACATTGGCTGTCCCAAATCAAGTTAAAATTCAAATATTTTTTCTGCTTCTTTATAATATACGACAAGTAAGATATTGTATAAGCTACAGCCTGAGCTCGATACCCGCCATTGTACCAATCAGCTTTAGAGATAATTCTTTCAACAGTTCTAAATAAAATTACTCTTGATATTGAATCTCTGTAATAGTTCTCTGTAATCGCAAGACTATCTTTTTCCAATTGGTCAGTAATAGTATCAGCAAACTCAGAAAAACTATACTGTGCACCTTTTGAAACAATATCTGGCTTTTGTCGCCAAACATTTTCACTTTTTGATAAAAATGTCTTATCGAGTAATTGTTCTTTAGGATTCTCAATTTGGAACTGCCTTTTTTCTGATGGTTTTAAATAAGCTTGCTCATTCAAATATTCACCGCGTACTCTTTCATAAAACCAATGTGTTCTCTTTTGAGAACCTCCTGTCGCAGCAACCCAAATACGTTTGGAATAATTTTTGAAATCTTTATGAAATGGACTATTCGAAAAGAAATCTGATTTATTGATTTTATTTTGAGTATTTGCATATTCGGATACTTTTGATACAAAATCATTTTGTTTTTCAGTATCACGTACAACAGATAATTTCATCTGCACAAAAATATCTGAAACATCAAGTTTAGAATTTCTTTTCGCTGCATATATAGCTGATGTAGTTTGTCCTCCATTTACAATTTGGAAATTGATAATTTTTGTTATATTACTGTTCTTATCGACTTCGACTTTTGATGCTGTTGCTGTAAGTCCATTATTATATGCAAAAAACATTTTAGGACTAAATTCAATAGTATTTTTAAGTCCTTTATTAACATTTCCTCTAAATTGTAAGAATGTCCTAACGTTTTGCTCAAACAATTTCTGTCCATATTTTTCATAGATTTCAACTAGTTTATTTCCATTCAAATAAGTCATATACGATTCATATTCATCAGACATACTATCGATTACTAGGCAGGGAATGTTTACATCTATTTCAAAATCACCGCCACTATTTTCTGACATATAAATTTTGTATAAATATTCAATATCAATTACTCTATATTCAACCTCCACTTCATCTATAGATTCATTTGGAATTTCTAGTAAATTTCTTGTAGCTTTGCCGTCTGATAGAATAATCAGCTTTACTTTATTAATTTTATTATTGTTTTGGTACTCAAATATATTGTAAGCCATAGAGTAAGATTCGAAGGCTTCCTCCATACTCTGGTAAAATCCTTCAGTGCATTTTGTGTAGAATGCTTTTAATTTTTTAAATTTAATATCAATCTGACTCTTTGATAGAGTTTGTAATTCTTCATCCTGAAAAAAATGATGTGCTAATAAAGTCAAAATTTTTCTCTCTTCGTCATAATCATATCCGTAAACTTCAAGTCCTTTTTTTGTATATTCTGCAGCTGTATAATTGGAGGTAAGATCTCCTGTAGATGTTAGTACTTCGCAGACATTTTCGAAAAAAGCTTGCGGCTTCATTAATCCACGGCTATCTGCGTCTGATAGTATAGACTGCAGAAAGTCTTGATGAAATTCTTGAATAGTAATCACAATTCACCTCTGATTTTTGAATTCATAGTATCTTTTGAAATTTCGAAGTCTTTACATTTTTCTAAATCTATAGAATATTTAACATCGCTAATTTGGCTTTTAATATCAGCTGGTGAGATTTTAGGAAAATTTTCTGTTACATGATAGACTTTAGATTTATCAATAATAAATTTAAACAAGGGTGATTTAAAAATTTCAGGTATATATCCGTAATCAATTAATTTGCTTTCAAATAATTCTTTGACTTGGTGGATTTCTTTTTCCAATAATTCGTTTATTTCTTCAACTAAATCTTCTATAGACCTACCGTTATCTGATTGAGTCAGCTCATAAACTAACAATAATATCGGTTCTTTATCGCTAAAAAGCTGATAAATTGATGAAATATGGACGACAGGATTTTTTGAAGTCCGGTATGATTTTACTTCTATAATGACATTATCAAGCAAGAAATCTTGCTTATCAAAATCAGCACCTACCCAAGTTGTAACAGCATTAGAAGGACTGACATTTTTTATTATAATCTCTTTTAAGCAGGTCAACTCACTAAACAACCCCATTTGCCTTTCTAGAGTCATTTCTTGATTTCGATTTTGTTTTAATAATTTCTGCCATCTTTTTAATCTTATTTCTACGGCACTCAACATTTCTGACTCATCACTATGTTTGTTTGCAATTGAGATCAAATCTTCACATAAAATGTAAAACATTTGCCAATCTTCTTTACTGTTTAAAATTAAAAAGAGCTCTCCATATCTTTCTGAGTTTCTTTTTAAAATATAAATTCCTTGTAGATCACAAATTGGGTACAAATTTTCGTATAATCCAGATCTTATAAATAATCCATATCTGCCTTCAAGATCCGTAATCCAAAATAAATCTAGATTTGATTCTATTCTTCTTTGAGTAGATCTTTGCATATTAAGCCAAGGATTTGAATCAGTCATCTGACTTGTTCTCCGTTTCAAATTCATCTAATAAATTTTTAAAATAAACTGTATTGATTTTTAGATTAATAGTATCGCTATTACTTAAAACATTACCAGGGAAACTAACCCCAAAGGCAGCCAGCCTTTTATCAGGATCTGTTTCAAGAATGTGTAGCATTAAAAGTGGATTTTTCAACTCTTTCCTAATAGCTTTCCTATTACTTCCTAGCCCATTCCTTATAGCCTCATTCAAAGATATCGATTCTGCGTTACCTGTGGATATCTGTCTGTTTTTTATCTCATAGTAGTCATTTTTAACTACTACTTTTCTGCTTTCTCTCCTAAACTCAATCCCTTCGATTACCTCTTTTGTTCCGCTACCGCTGTATAACGACACATCCCACTTAGTATTTCTTTCCGTAACATATTTTTTAATAAACGCAATTGGCATCCTCGAACTTATCCCGAATGGATCATTCTGGTAAACTTTAAAACTATTCAAAAATATCCCAATTATTTCTTTTTCTATTTCTGACCATAAATAATTGTTACCAACATTTTTTGGTTTTTTATTCAAATTAAGATCTTTAATCAATTTGAGCAAAATATTAAGATTATTATTTTTGACATTTGACTCATTCCAAAGCCAACTTGTTTCTTTTGACTGTCCATCCAATTTCATATTAAAAACAAATTCTCTTACATTTTTTTGCTTATTTCTAGCTGTTACTTGTAGAAAGCTATCAGGATGTTGTTTGACTGCTAAACCGAAATCGTTTGGAGTCTTTTTTGCCTCTGCCATAAGCTTGAAATCGTAAAATAGATCGTCTGTGGCTTCTATGATGCGTGCAAAACTATCTATAAGCGTCTCTGGTATATAAATTTTGCAGATATCTTCATAGCCTGTTCTGTACCCAAACCATCTTGCCATCTGCATCAAAGTATCATAAAATAAAGTATTTCTCAAGAAATAGCTTACGCTTAATCCTTCAAGTGTAAAACCTCTTGAAAGACTTGTGCCTCCAATGACGATTGCATTTGTACAAATATCTTTACGGTATTCTAACGGAACACTTGTATTTTGATGGACTTCTCTAACTACAATGCTTTGTATTATTTCACAAACACTCTTTAATACTTGGTTCCAATCATACTCTATTTTAGTAAATCTTAACTCAAATGTCTCTTTCAATTGCTTAATAAGACTGCTATGAACTTTCGCATTTTTAAGCATGCCATAAGAATTTAGTTCAATTCTTGTATCAGCGACATAATTTTCGACAAGCACGGATATTTTTTTATGCACATTTGTAAACCTTGTAGCATGTATCAGCATACTGTTATGATGGTTCCCTTGTCCCCGTAACTTTCTTACTGCAACATTTAAAATAAAAGACCTTATTGCTTCTAGCATGCTTGTTGGCAATGATCTTACTTTATAATCTTTTTTATGATCAGAAGGTATATCTTCTAAGTAGTCATCAACAGGTATTACAAATTCATCCTTTGAATCAATAAAGACTTTTCTAGCTCCAAAATAATTAGAGGGCGTGTCGAGTGCGTATATAAAATCTTTTGGGAATAAATCTCTTCCAACCTCTTTATGTCCGGCTTCATGATCAATAAAAATATTAGCATATGGAGTAGCTGTATATGCCACATAACAGTTCTTTCTAAATAAACTTAATAATTTTCTCAATTTAATATTTATAGCCGTAGGATCTTCTTCTTCATTAGTATTTATCGATGCATAGTCTGACTCGTCATCAATCATCAGCATGGCATGGTGTTCTATCTTATTTTTGTATTGACTTTCAAGCCATTTTATGACATTTCTTAATGTACTCACATTTTTCTTGATCACAAGTATTATTGGTGTGTTTGTGTTTTCGAAATTAGAACCTTGCGAATTTCTGTCGGCATCCTGTTTGTTAAAATCTCTCTCTACTGTAGTCAGGCTAATAGGCAATCTTCCTAAATCAGCATTTCCAATACCTGCCCCCGTCTGGTTACCATTATTATCCTTGCAAACGAAAGCATCAATAATTCTTTGCTGTGTTTGATTCCTTAAATTGTTTATACCCCCGGCAATTACAACTATAAATTTATAGCCTGAATCTGCAGCCTTACATATTAAGGATGAATAATTAGCTGTTTTACCAGATTGAACATGTCCGACGACCATTCCGTATCTGGAAAAAGTGTCTTTTTTTGGATTTTCAATATTATTCATCACAATATCTGTGTCGACATCAAAAGTTTTTACAACTTCATCAGGTAAAGATTTTTTTAAATACTTTTTATAACGCTCCCAATAATATAGTTCTTCTTCCTGTTTTGCAATACTAGTCCACCAAGTTGTATCTCTGTCTTGCTGCTCCTCTCCTTGGATCAGCACACCTTCTGTCATTTTCACATTGAAATGTATTTCAAGCTCTTTTTCTATTCTAGAAAATTCATTTTCAGAAAGACTAATCATCTCATCTCTAAATAATATTTTTTTTACTTCTTTTTGAGCTTTCAAGAGTAATTTGGTCGCTTCAATTTCTTTTTTTATATCTTCATTATCCAAAACTGACTTTTCTTCTTGTTTGTTCTGCAGTCTTGAAAATATAAAATTTTTAATCGTCTGGTATTCTGTTATCAATTAAACAATTCTCCTTTATTCTTAAAAATTTCTGTCTTAAGCAAACTTTCAATAAATTCTTTATCAAGACCAATGGATTTTAAATTATCGACTATTCTTTTTATGTCGTCTTCAGATAAAGCTTCAACCTGCTTGACCAGATGAGGATTCTGCTGCAATGAAGACTGGATAGCCTCTAACGGCAAATATGCCTCAAGTCCCTTTAAATACGAATCTAATAATTCTATGGTATCATCTTGAAGATTCTCAATAAGTTTATAATAAATTGGGTGCTCTTTATTAATTCCAAAATGAAATTCTTTATCTTTGGGTATTATTTGCCAAAATTTTGTAATAGTTTTATCATTAATCTTTCTTCCTCTAACTGAAAAAGGTTTTGAGCCTTCTTTTGTAACTTCTGCAATTATTCTTTTCAAATCGTTTTTTAATTCAATTAATGGATTTGCTGTTGATTTTTTTATGTCTATTCCCCAGTATTTATCCTGGTCATTAGAGATATCTATTTTGATTCTAACCAATTTATGCTCGTCAGTAGCTTTATGCAAGCCCCACCAAGTACCATGAATTAATAATCGATTTGCTCTATATAAGTAAAAACCTTGAGATTTCACATAGCCTTCTTGAGTACTATATTCTTCCCATTCTTGCTGTGAGAGGTTTTTGTGATGTGGTAATATAAAAGGAGTAATTTTTATTTCGGATTCATAAATTTTAATTTTTTCAGTAGCTTTTTGAAGTGTTGCGTTATGATTTGAATTAAAAGGATCAAATGGTTTAATTGGATTATTGTTTAGTATAATTTTTAGTTTACAATTAAACTCAGTTCCGTCTAAAAATCTATGAAAAACTAAAGCTAAATGGTTTCTGAGAGTTTCTATGTTATGTGAAAATAAATTTTCTTGGTATCGATCAATATTTTGCCATATTACTAATGTCCCACTTTTTGAATTTTTTAGCTCATCAAGTAATGCTATTTTTTTGAAATCATTAATATCTGGTGTAATCAAACTCCATTCGTTAGTATCAAAAATATAATCTAAATCCCATTGTTTTAGTGATATTTTATTATTTATTTTTGAAATAACCGTTAACTTCTTACATTGAGAAAATGATGCCGTCTTCAAACCCAATCCGAACCTACCTAGGTCTTTACTATCCCTTTCAGAATCCGGATCTTTCGTAGCTAGTCTCATAGCTTCGATCAATTCTGTTTCTGACATTCCCTTTCCATTATCAAACATACTGAATACAATTTCTGGATGAGCTACACAATGTATCATAACTCTAGATGCATTTGCTGTTATGCTATTATCAATTATATCTGCTACCGCTATTTCAAAAGTGTATCCAACATCTCTTAAAGATTTTATAAAATTCCTAATATTAGGATTAACGATTTGAGTTTTCATCTAACACTCTTACAATTTCATTAGCAATTTTTTGAACCATTGGAACGACAACAGAATTCCCAGCCTGCTTATATAGGTGTATCCGTGCAATATTGCTAGGGAGTTTAAAATCTTTTGAGAACCCTTGCAAATTAAAACATTCCTTTGGTGTTAGACGTCTAGGCACCCCGTTATCAAGTATGATTGGAATATTGTGTCCGCCTCCACCCATATTAGCTGTAAGTGTAGGGCAAACATTTGATTTGTTTTTTCGAATATAATACCTTCTATATTGATAAACAGTATTCTTTTCTCTTACATGTTCCAGTATTATCCTGTGTATTTTATTATCAGTATCGCTATAAAGATCGTTTTCCTGAACAGAACTCCTGTCCAGAAAATATTCAATACTTTTTGCTTTATTAGCATTCTTAATTGGGATATTAAATAATTGTGATAGATTGGCATTCGTTACTTTACAATTTTTATTGATCTTTACAGGTTTCTCGAAGGTATAATTAGCCTCATTTCGGAATCCAACAATGTAAATTCTTTCTCTGCCTTGTGGTATCTCAGTGTGCTCAGACGATTTTAAAATAAACGGAATAAAAGAATAACCTGCATTTGCTAATTCACTTTTTATTATACGGAAAGTATTCCCTGCTTTGTGAGTTGCCAATGTTCTAACATTTTCAAGAAAATAAGCTGCAGGTTTTAGTTCTTTCAACAATCTAACAACTTCAAAAAATAGCTGTCCTCTTTCATCATCAAAGCCTTTACCATGGCCAGCTTGAGAAAAAGGCTGGCAAGGGAACCCCGCTGTTAAGATATCAATTGGTTCTAAATTCTTTTTTGAGAGTTTTTTAACATCGGTTTCAATCAAGCGTACATTAGGATGGTTTAATTTATAAGTAATACAAGCTTTGGGATCAATTTCATTAGCCCATACAATCTCGCACTTAGAATTTTTAAAAGCTTGGCATATGCCTCCAATACCGGCAAATAAGCTTCCTACTGTTATTTTTTTACTCATAATATTTCATTCTGTAATTTCATCTCAATTATTTGATAATTACTTTTTCTTACTTCACATTCCCATACTACAATAGTTTTCCATCCTAGTTGGAATAAAGATTCAATATTTTCCTTGTCTCTTTTTATATTTTGTTGAAATTTATTATTCCAATATATTTGGTTTGATTTAGGTGTTGTACATCTTCTACAATTAGTATGTCTATGCCAAAAACATCCATGAACAAATACTATAGTTTTATACTTCGGTAAAACAATATCTGGATTACCGGGCAAGTCCTTTCGATTAATTCTAAAACGATATCCTGATTGGTGCAGAAATGATCTTACTTTAAGCTCAGGTATCGTGTCCTTTGACTTAATTCTGCTCATGTTCCAGCTTCGGTGTTCTTTCGAAATACTATCCATTATTTCTCAAATATTAAAAGTAACTGACATATCTATGCTTTATAATCAAGTAAAGCTGGAGGATTTATGCCCAAAGCTTCAGACAGTTTGATTAGGTTCAATAATGCAGGATTTCTCTCTCCTCTTTCCAGCATACCGATGTAGTTCCTGTCAAAACCCGCTTTGAAAGCTAATTTTTCCTGTGTCAGTTTTCTTTCAATTCTCAATTTTCTCAGATGTTTTCCGAAAGATATTAAATTATCTCTATCCATAGCTTTTAAATATAATCTAAAGGCATATAATTATTAACACACAATAAGTATCACTCCAAACAAATTTCTGCCTTTATTTTTTGTTAATTCCTGTCTTTATTCGTATCTTTGTTCTGTATTGCCTTAAATTATCGGGAGTGATGTATGAAAAAACTGTATGTTGTTATTTGCGTCTCCGCGCTTGTTCTTCTTTCGGGATGCGCTGAAGTTCTAAATCAGCTTGCCAAGTCTGCGGCTAAAGGGGAAAGGGGTCTTTCTACGGAGGAGGTTGTCAGAGGGCTTAAGGAAGCTCTTGTTGTGGGTGCGGCGAATTCGACTTCCCTGACTTCGAAAGAGGACGGTTTTTTTAAAAACCCGCTTATTGTTATTCCGTTC
>Ga0209800_10004633_pt1 | contig 10044 bp, 7 predicted proteins | sample Higcelweek8metaG_FD_187174 | JGI IMG/M metagenome (GOLD analysis project Ga0209800, IMG submission 187174) | Freshwater pond sediment microbial communities from the University of Edinburgh, under environmental carbon perturbations - High... | ecosystem: Environmental > Aquatic > Freshwater >... | reverse complement strand
GAAATGAAGTCGTAACCAGCCAGGGGCGCTGCCCCTGGACCCCGCCGGGGGCCTGAGGCCCCCGGACCCCCCAGTACGCGAAGGGTTCCTGTCGACGCAAAGCCGCCGACAGGAACCCTTCGCTTTGGGTAAGCCAGGGGGATCTTTAGAGGGAAAGGGTTGGTTGGCAAGTCAGTGGGAAGGCGGAACAGGCCGGCAGTAATCTGAAACCTGAATACGACACCCTTGAACCCCCGAAGGGGCGGCCAACCGCGCGCGGGCTTTTGAGCGTCTGCGCTCAAAAGCCCGCGCGCATTGCCAGGGCCAAGCCAAGCCGGGACATGGACATGGCTGCGCCGGTCCAGGCCAATGGGGATTCCAAAGGGCCTCAGGCCCTTTGGCCGCCGGAGGCTCCTACTCCAGCATGGCCAGGCGCAGGAGCAGGTTGCCGGCGACTTCGCGGCGGTAGTCGGCGCTGGCGCGGACATCGCTGATGGGCTGGACCTGCGTGCGCACCAGGGTGGCGGCTTCGGCCAGGGCGGTGAGGGACAGCCTGCGTCCGACCAGTGCGGCCTCGGCCTCGGGGCAGCGCCAGACGGTGGGCGCCACGGAGCCCCAGGCCAGGCGCGCCTCGGCGATTTTTCCGCCGTGCCCCAGGCGCACCAGGGCGGCCAGGCTGACCACGGCCACGGCCAGGGCATCGCGGCGGCCGACCTTTTCGAAGTGCTGCCGGGTGTGCAGGGCCGGGACAGGCACGCGCACGGCGGTGAGGACTTCGCCGGGCTGCAGGGCGGTGCGCCCCGGTCCGAGGAGGAACTGCTCCAGGGGCAGGAGGCGGGTTTTGGTGGCGGAGGCCAGCTCCACCTCTGCGCCCAGCACCAGCAGCGGGGGCAGGGTGTCTCCGGCGGGGGAGGCGGTGCAGATGTTGCCGCCGAGGGTGCCCATGTTGCGGATGGGCGGCGAGCCAAGGTCGGCCAGGGCCTGGGCCAGCATGGGCAGGCGCGCGCGGACCAGGGGGTGCGCCAGGAGTTCGGCGTGGGTGCAGGCCGCGCCAAGGCGCAGGATGCGGTGCAGGCCGCCGGAGGGTTCATGGCCTGCGCCCTCCTCGGTCACGCCGCGCAGGGCTGCGAGCCGGTCCAGGCTGACCAGGGTGCCAGGGCCGTCCGGACCGTCCGGTTTCGAGCGCAGGCGCACCAGCAGGTCCGTGCCGCCCGCCAGGATGCGCGCGCCGGGCTCGGCCAGGGCCTTGAAGAGCTGCTTCAGGTGGCGCGGGAAGAGCACGTTCATGCGTCGGCCTCGCCAGCGGGCGTTTCGGCAGGCGCGTCGGCCAGCTCCCTGGCTGCGGCGCGCACGGCGTCCACGATCTTCACGTAGCCGGTGCAGCGGCAGAGGTTGCCGGAAAGGGCGCGGCGCACGTCAAGGCGCGTGGGGTCCGGGTTTTGGGCCAAAAGCGCGGCTGCGGCGATGGTCATGCCCGGGGTGCAGAAGCCGCACTGCACGGCCCCGTGCTCGGCAAAGGCCCGCTGGATGGGGTGCGGCGCGGCCTGGCCGCCCAGGCCTGCGGCGGTGGTCAGCTCGCGGCCGTCAAGCTGCGCGGCGAGCAGCAGGCACGAGAGCTTGTGCACGCCGTCCACCAGAATGGAGCAGGCCCCGCACTCGCCGGTGCCGCAGCCCTCTTTGACGTCCAGGGCGTTCAGCTCGCGCAGCAGGTCCACGGCGCGCATGTCCGGGTCCGCGTCCGCGCGCACCAGGGTCCCGTTCAGGGTGAAGGAGAGCTTCATGCGCGCCTCCGGCTGGGCGTCTTGCGTTTCTTGAGGGCCGCCAGCACGCGCTCCGGGGTCAGCGGGAAATCGCGCAGGCGCACGCCCACGGCGTCCTCCAGGGCGGCGGCCAGGGCCGGGGCCGGGCCGTTTAAGCCCACCTCGCCCACGCCCTTGAGGCCGCGCGGGCCGGTGGGTTCGTCGCCGTCCACGGCCAGGGATTCGATGTCCGGCAGGTCCAGCGCCGTGGGGATCAGGCAGGTGGACAGGTCAGCGGTCTGGATGAGGCCGCCGCGCGCCTGGAAGTCCTCAATGAGGGCATAGCCGATGCCCTGGGCCGCGCCGCCCTGGGCCTGCTGGTCGAAGCAGGAGCGGTCGAGCACGCGCCCGCCATCGGTGACGGCGACGTAATCGCACACGCGCACGCGGCCCGTGAGCCCGTCCACCTCGATGCGCGCCAGGTGCGCCCCGTAGGCGAAGAACAGGTGCGGGAAGCCGATCTGGAAGCCGCGCCCGGTGTCCGGCGGATTCTGGGCCACGGGCATGAGGAACTCGGCCACGCTGATCCGGTCGTCGCGCGGGAGGTAGCGCGCCAGCACGCCGAGTGGCATGGTCCGGCCCGAGGGCGTGTGCCGCACCCCGCCGGGGATGAGCGTGAGGGTCTCCAGGTCGTCGACGAAAAGCGGCATGGCGGCGCGGGACAACAGCTTCCCGCGCATGGCCGCGCAGGCGCGCAGGAGCGCGTTGCCGTAGGTGTAGGTGGTGCGCCCGGCGCTGGACGAGCCCGAGGGGTGGCAGCGCTCGGTGTCGGGTTGGACGAGGCGGATGGCCCCGGGCTGCTGGTTCAGCTCCTGGGCGGCCAGGATGGCGAAGGCTGCGGCGTTGCCCTGGCCCATGTCCGTCACGCTGTTGTAGACCAGAAAGTCGCCCGCTTCGGTCAGCTCCACCTTGGCGATGGCCATGTCCGGCAGGCCCCGGCCGTAGCCCATGCCGTTGAACACGGCCGCAAGCCCCACGCCTCGGAAGGTGAAGGGCGGGGCGGCCTCGCACCAGGCTGCGCGGCCGGTCCAGAGCGGGTGCGCGGCCAGCTCGCCCAGGCACTCGTCCAGGCGCACGGAGCTGGTCAGGACCACGCCGGAGCAGTTCTCGTCGCCGGGCAAGAGCGCGTTCTTGCGCCGCAGCTCCAGCGGGTCCAGGCAAAGCTTAGCCGCCAGGGCGTCCATGAGGCCCTCGAAGGCCGGGCTGACCTGGGCCACGCCAAAGCCCCGGAAGGCCCCGGCGATGGGGTTGTTGGTGTACACGCAGCGGCCCTCGATGAAGGTGTGCGGGATGCGGTAGGGCCCGGCCGCGTGCTCCATGCCCAGCTCCATGACCTCCACGCCCAGGTGCGCGTAGGCCCCGGTGTCGTAGGTCAGGCGGCAGGAGAGCGCCAGCAGCGTGCCGTCCGTGTCCGCGCCCAGGGTGTAGCGCAGGCGTACGGCGTGGCGCTTGTACCCGGCCAGGATGCTCTCCTCGCGCTCCCAGGCCATGCGCACCGGGCGGCCCCCGGCCTTGAGCGCGGCCAGGCCGAGCAGGCACTGCACCGTGGCCCCGTCCTTGCCGCCAAAGGCGCCGCCGAGGTAGGGCGCGCGGATGCGTATCTTGAGCGGGTCCAGGCCCAGGGCGTGGCCGATCTCGAAGCGGTCGCGGAACGGGGCCTGGGTGCTCACGGTCATGTCCAGGGTGCCGTCGGGCAAGGCCTGCGCGAAGCCGCACTGGGTCTCCAGGAAGGCGTGCTCCTGCATGGGGGTGGAGAACTCGCCGCGCACCACCACCGGCGCATTCTTCAGGGCTGCGCGGGCCGCGCCCTTTTCGATGACCGCGCGCAGGAGCAGGTTGCCGCCCTCGCGGCCCGCATGGACGAGCGGCGCGCCCTTTTTCAGCGCCTCCTCGGGGTCGAACACGCCGGGCAGGGGCTCGATGTCCACGCGCAGGGCGGCGAGCCCCCGGCGCAGGGCCTCGGCGGACTCGGCCAGGACCAGGGCCACGGGGTCGCCCGCATGGCGGATGACCTCGCCGCAGAGCACGGGCTGGTCCTTGTGCACGATGCCCTGAAGGTTCGTGCCCGGCACGTCGGCCGCAGTGAGCACGCACACGACGCCCGGCACGGCCAGGGCTGCGCTGGCGTCCACCCCGCGCACCCGGCCGTGGGCGATGTTCAGCGCTTTACCGGGGCGGCAGGCCCCGGCAAAGAGGCAGTCCGCAGGGGCGAGGTCCAGGGTGAAGCGCTCCGCGCCCGTGGCCTTGGCCAGGGCGTCGGCCCGCAGTCCGGGGGGAGTGCCGGCAGCCATGCTGTTGGCCTGAGGTGTCGCCGTCACGATGCGGATGGCCCGTCATTCGACTGCTCGGCCAAAACGCCCACGGGCGCGCCGAATTCGCGCCCGGCGCGCGCCATGTCCGCCAGCACCATGCGCACCACCCCGGCCCCGGCCTCGCTCTGGGTCAGGATGGGCCCAAGGTCCACGGGCCGGAGGAAGCGCTGCGCGAGCAGGGCGTCCGGGCCTTGGCCCGCCGTGCCGAACCACAGCGGCGCAAAGCCCCCGAAGAAGCACCCGGCCTGGCGCAGGACCTCGGCCGCGAACCCGCAGGACGGCGAGCCCAGGGGCAGGTAGAACTGGATCAGGTCGTGGCCCAGCGCCACGGATTCGCGGATCTCCTGGGCCGCGCGTTCGGCGAACTGCGCGCCCACCTCGGCCACGTTGCAGCGCGTGACCCCGGCAAAGGAGAACTGCTGCACGGCCATGTCCGTCACCTCATCCCCGGCCGGGGCATGCCCGGCGCGGCCCGGCTTGACGCTGCGCTTGAGCGGCCAGGAGGGCAGGATGGCGCGCACCTGGGCGTCCCAGCACTCCGGCACGAAGAGGTCGCCCTGGTGGTCGTGGTCCACGCGCACCTGCAAAAGGCAGCTCACCCGGCCGGTGACGCCCTCGCCCGCGTAGGCGGCCTCGGGCATGAGCCCGACCTCCAGGCCGCACTCGAGGAACGCCACCCCGCGCGACATCTTCTGGGTCACCAGATGGTGGCACACGGCCTCGCCGAACAGGCCATCCACGCCGGGGAGCCTGCCGAACATGTTTTCCGACGCGTACTTGTGCATGCGAAAGGCCGCGAAGGAGTTGCGGTAGGCCTTGTCCACCAGGATCTGGCCGTATTCGTACATGCGCCTGTTTGGCGGGGAGCTCTGGTAGGCCGCCGCCTGGCCCACAATGGAGCCGTCCGCCGCGCGGGCCACGAGGGTGTGGATGCGGCCCGTGCGGTTGGCCTCGATCAGAAGCTCCGGGACGTAGGGCTCGTCCACGGGGTAGTCCTCCCCGTAGATCTGCAGGAACAGGCGGCCCACGCCGGGCGCGTCCCCGGGCCGGAAGGCGTCGGCCTGGACCATCTGGCCCGGCACGAGATCGTGGGCGCTGGCGCGCAGCGCGGCGATGGCCTCGGCCCGCGTCATGGCTTGCCCCCGCTGTGGTTGATGCGGGCGGTGAAGTCCTCCAGGGTGCGCAGCTTGAGCGCCTCCGCATCGTCCAGGCGCAGCCCGAAACGCTCTTCCACCAGGGCGCAGAAGGCCGGAAAATCAATGGAGTCGAGCCCCTGTTTGAGCAGCGGACCAGCCGGGTCCAGGGCGCGCACCACCTCGGGCTTCACCCCGATCTCCTCCAACATCGCCTTGAGTTCCAATCCGGTGACGGCCATGCCATCCTCCTTGTTGCTCGAACAGCCTACACGCTACGCAGGCGGAAACGCTGGATCTTGCCCGTGGGGGTCTTGGGCAGCACGGCGTGAAAGTCCACGCGCACCGGGCACATGTATGGGGGCAGCAGCCCGCGCGCGTGCCGGGCAAGCTCCAGACCCAGCCGGGACTTGTCCTGGCCGGGGTCCTTCAGCACCACATGGGCGCAGGGCCGCACCAGTCCCTCCACGCGCAGCCCGGCCACGGCGCACTCGGCCACGGCCGGGTGTGTGCGCAGGGCGTCCTCCACCTGCACGGGCGAGACCCAGTGCGCGCCCACCTTCAGCATGTCGTCGCTGCGGCCCTGGTGGGTAAACACGCCGCCCTCGCGCACGTAGACATCGCCCGTGGCCAGCCAGCCGTCGGCCAGCATGGTCTCGGCGGTCTTCTCCGGCCGGTTCCAGTAGGCGCGGCACAGGCCCGGCCCCCGGATGAGCAGGTTGCCGGGCGTTGCATCCGGGACTTCCGGGCTTTGCCCATCGCCGCCGTCCGCCACAAGGCGCGTCTCGAAGCCGGGCACGGGCTCGCCGCTGGTTCCGCAGTGCACGCGGCCCCGGCGATTGGACACGAACAGGTTGAAGGCCTCGGTGGAACCGATGCCGTCCAGGATCTCGACGCCCGTCTGGCGCGTCCACTCCCGGCACAGGCTGGCGGGCAGGGCCTCGCCTGCGGAGTAGCACAGCCGCAGGGAGGACAGATCGCTCTCGGCGGCGCCGGGCTCGAAGGCGCGCAGCATGAGGTTGTACAGGGTGGGCACGCAGAAGAACAGGCTGGGCCGGTGCCGACCGATGGCCTCGAACAGCTCGTAGGGGCCGGGCTTGCCGGGGAAAAGCACACCCGTGGCCCCGAAGAACAGCGGCAGGGTCAGGCTGCTCATGAGCCCGTAGGCGAAGGACATCTTGCTGGCCGAGAAGAGCACGTCGCCTGCCGTGACGCCCAGGATCTCCGAGCCCCAGGGCTGTGCCGGGCCGAGCAGGTTGGCGGCGGCGTGGGGCACGCCCTTGGGGCGGCCCGTGGAGCCGGAGCTGTAGAGCATGAAGCCCGGCGAGCCCTCCGGCGGGAGCGCGGGCTGAAACTCCGTGGAGTGGGCGGACAGGCCCCAGGGGCCGTCCAGGGCGCAGAACAGCACGGTCTGCACGCCCGGCACGTCCCGCGCGCCCCCGGCAGCGGGGGAGTCCTCCCAGGTCACCAGGGCCGTGGCCGCACAGTCGGCCAGGATGAAGGCGTACTCCTCCGGCGTGAGCATGGCGCTGACGGGCACGGGCGCGGCGCCCAGCAGCATGGCCCCGAGAAAGGCCTTGGGATAGGCGAGGCTGTCGGGCAGCACCAGCGCCACCCGGTCGCCGGGGACCACGCCGCGCGCGCGCAGCAGGTTGGCGAAGCGGGCCGAATCCGCAGCCAGGGCGCGGTGGGTCAGGGTGTCGTCGCCGCAGAGAAAGGCGGCCTTGTCCGGGCAGCGCGCGAGGTTGACGGCCAGCAGGCGCGCGGCAACGTTTTCGGGCTGGGGCATGGCTGGTCTCCTGTGGCGAGAGGTGGCGCGAGAGCTTGTCCAGGGTCAGTCTCGTGGATAGCAGACCAGGGCGGCGGGGGTCAACGCCGGGCGGCTGCGGTCCTGTCTTGCCAAAGCCTGTCAACCGGGTGTTTTTGTTTTTTTACCGGCCAAAAGCAGGGCAACTTTGTCCGGGGTGGAATCCCAGCGCCAATCGCCCGCCTTGCGCCCCGGCCGGGCCTCACGCCTGGACACTTTGCGGCCTTCAAGCTACAGAGAAGCATGGCGAAACACATGTCCCGCGCGCTGCGCCTCGCACCCCTCCTGCTCCTCACCCTCTGCCTGGGCCTCCCGGCCCGGGCCGATGAACTCAAGCACGCCGCCCTGGCCCTGCAATGGCAGCCCCAGGCCCAGTTCGCCGGGTTCTACGTGGCCCAGGAAAAGGGTTTCTACCGGCAGGCCGGGGTGGACCTCGCCATCATCCCCGGCGGGCCGGACGTGGTGGCCTCGAAACTCCTGGCCGAGGGCCGCGCCCAGTTCGCCACCATGTTCCTGGCCACGGGCATCGAGCGCCGCGCGGGCCAAGGCGGAGAGGGCCTGCCCGTGGTGCTGCTGGCCCAGCTGGTGCAACGCTCGGCGCTCATGCTCATCACCCGCGCCGACTCGCCCATCAAGACCCCCAGGGACTTGGCCGGCAAGCGCGTGGGCCTGTGGGACAACGAATTCCGCCTGCAGCCCCTGGCGCTGTTCCAGCGCCTGGGCATCCACCCGATCATCATCCCCCAGGCCAACACCTTGAACCTGTTCCTGCGCGGCGGGGTCGATGCCGCCTCGGGCATGTGGTACAACGAGTACCACAGCCTGCTGGCCTCGGGCCTGGACCCGGAGGACCTGCGCGTGTTCTTCTACCGCGACCTGGACCTGAACTTCCCCGAGGACGGCCTGTACACCCTGGAGGACACGCTGGCGCGCGACCCGGACCTCTGCCGGGCAGTGACCGCCGCCAGCCTGCGCGGCTGGGAGTACGCCTTCGCCCACCCGGACGAGGCCCTGGACATCGTGCAGAACCGCATGCGCGCGGCGCACCTGCCCTTCAGCCGCGCGCACCAGCGCTTCATGCTGGCGCGCATGCAGGACGTCATGAGCGCTCCGGCGCCGGGCAGGCAGGCCTTGGGCAACCTGGACCCGGCGGATTTTGAGCGCGTGGTGGGCGCGCTTCTGGCGCAGAGGCTCATCGACACCCGGCCCAGCCTGGACACCTTTTTCCGGGACCAGCTGCGGGGGGCGGGCAAATGAGCGGACCAGCCAACGCTTCCCCCGGCGGGCCCGCCTGCGCCTGGACTCCGAGCCCCATCCGCACCGGGCGCGGCATCGCCTTCCGGCTCTCGGCCCTGGTGCTCTCGGCGGTGGCCGTGATCTTCGTGGCCATGAGCGGCGCGACGTATTTTCTGGCCCGCGAGGCCCTGCTGAAGAACGCCGAGCAGAGCGCCCGCACCCAGGCCCAGGCCCTGGTGCAGCGCATCGAGGCCCGGCTGGCGCCCATCAGCCGCGTGGCCCAGGGCCTGGGCTACGACTTGGAGGACGGCCTGCTCGACGACGCGGGCATCCTGCGCCGCCAGCGCCAGACGCTGCTGGACAACCCGGAGATCTTCGGCACGGCCGCCGCCTTTGAGCCCTTCGGCCGGCACCCGGACCAGGAGCACTTCGCGCCCTACACCTTCCGCGCGCCGCTTGGCATCACCCACACCAACCTGGGCGGAGCGGCCTACCGCTACCATGCCATGGACTGGTACCAGATCCCGCGTGAGCTGAAACAGATCGTCTGGAGCGAGCCCTACTTCGACGAGGGCGGCGGCAACACCCTCATGGCCACCTGCTCGGTGCCCTTCTACCAGGGCCAGGGCGATACGCGGCGCGTGGCCGGGGTCACCACGGCGGACGTGTCGCTGGAGTGGCTCACGCGCCTGGTGGCCTCGGTGCAGGTGCTGGACACGGGCTACGCCTGGCTTATCACCAAGAACGGCACCTACGTGACCCACCCGGCGCAGGGCCTGGCCTTCAACGAGACCATCTTCAGCCGGGCCGAGGAGAACCACGACCCGGAGCTCAGGCGCATCGGCCAGGACATGATCCGCGGCGGCTCCAGGCTGGTGCCCCTGAAGAGCCTGCACACGGGCAAGCCGGGCTTTTTGGTCTACGCCCCCCTGCCCAGCACCGGCTGGTCGCTGGGCGTGTTTTCCCCGCGCGACGAGCTGTTTGCCGACGTGAACCGCCTGGCCCTGGTGAGCGCGGGCCTGGGCGGCGGCGGCTTCCTGCTTTTGGCGGGGCTGGTGGCGGTCATCGCCCGGGGCATCACCCGCCCGTTGCGGCGGCTCTGCGGGGCCGCGCGCGAGGTGGCGGGCGGGCACCTGGACGCAGCCCTGCCCGAGGTCAAGAGCCGCGACGAGGTCCATGACCTGGCCCGCGCCTTCGCCAACATGCAGGCCTCCCTCAAGGAGCACATCCGCGACCTCACTGCGGCCACGGCCACCCGCGAGCGCATCCAGAGCGAACTGCGCATCGCCAGCGAGATCCAGCTGGGCATCCTGCCCAAGACCTTTCCGCCCCTGCCGGGCCGCACCGAGTTCGACCTCTACGCCAGCCTGACCCCGGCCCGCGAGGTCGGCGGCGACTTCTACGACTTCTTCCCCTGCGGGCACGACTGCTTCTGCTTCCTGGTGGGCGACGTCTCCGGCAAGGGCGTGCCCGCCGCCTTCTACATGGCCGTGGCGCGCACGCTCATCAAGGCCGTGGCCGAGTCCGTGGCCGGGGCGGGCCGACGGCGCGGAGCCGACGCCTCCGGCTCGGAGCAGCGGCGCATCCCGGACCCCGGCCGCATCCTCGCGCGGGCCAACGAGGGCCTGTCCCACGACAACGACTCCTGCATGTTCGTCACCGTGTTCTGCGCCGTGCTCGACTACGCCACCGGCGAGGTGCACTACGCCAGCGCCGGGCACAACCCGCCCGTGCTGCTGCGCGCCGGGGCCGCGCCGGAATATTTGCCCACCCACGGC
>Ga0209800_10004632_pt1 | contig 10049 bp, 11 predicted proteins | sample Higcelweek8metaG_FD_187174 | JGI IMG/M metagenome (GOLD analysis project Ga0209800, IMG submission 187174) | Freshwater pond sediment microbial communities from the University of Edinburgh, under environmental carbon perturbations - High... | ecosystem: Environmental > Aquatic > Freshwater >... | reverse complement strand
CCGGTCCGGTTCCAATCGAAACCACCGAAGGCTGGCTACTTTTCTACCACGGCGTTTCGGGAACCTGCAACGGTTTCGTTTACAGCTTTGGTGCGGTAATTCTCGACATAAACGAACCGTCAAAAGCTCTTTACCGTACCCGCGATTACTTGTTGACACCCGAGAAAGCTTATGAAACTACCGGATTTGTACCAAACGTGCTTTTCCCGTGTGCCAACCTGTACGATGCTGAAACCGGACGCATAGCCATTTACTATGGAGCTGCCGACACTTATACGGCCATCGCCTTTTGCCAGGTTGATGAGTTGATAACGTACATTAAAGAGAACTCAGAAGTTTTCTAAGCCGGAAAAAGTCATTGGTCATTAGGAAAAAGGTAGATAATTTGACTTTCCTTTTTCATTTCTAATGACTAATGACTTTCCTTTTTTCTAATGACTTTTTTCTAATGACTAATGACTAAATAATATGCAATACGGACATTTCGACGACCTCAAAAAAGAATATGTAATCGACAGGCCCGACACGCCAAAATCGTGGAGCAATTACCTCGGAAGTACCGAGTACGGAGCCATCATTACCAACAATGCCGGGGGCTACAGCTTTTTCAAATCGGCTGCACAAGGCAGGTTCATGCGGTTGCGCTTCAATGCCATCCCGCTCGATCAACCCGGAAGATATTTCTACATTCACGACCGCGATAAAAAGGATTATTGGTCTGCATCGTGGCAACCGGTTGGCAAACCACTCGATCAGTACAAATCGGTGTGCCGCCACGGTACGGCTTACACCATCATCGAATCGGAGTACGATCAGATCAAAACCGAATCAACCTACTTTGTTCCGCTGGGTAAAAACTTCGAAACATGGATGATGAAGGTTACCAACAACGACAAGGTAAAACGCAGTTTGCGCCTTTACACCTTTGTGGAATATGCCAACAACTGGTATCAGGTTCAGGATTTTATGAACCTTCAATACACCCAGTATATCTTGCGAATGAATGTTGAAGATGGCATCATCGATCATGGCATCAACGTGAATTTAGCTGACGATTCGGGCGATTTCCAACACCACGACGGCAACCGCCACACCTTTTTAGGTTTGGTTGGCGCTAAAGCATCCGGTTTCGATACCGACCTGAACAAATTCCTTGGCGATTACCATTCGTACCACAACCCACTGGTGGTTGAAAAGGGCGAATGCACCAACTCGCTGGCTTATGGCGACAATGGCTGCGGCGTTCTTCAAATCGATGTGGATCTTGAACCCGGTGAATCGAAAGAATTTGCCGTACTAATGGGAATTGGCAAAGCTGCCGTTCAGGGCAAACAAGCAATCCAGGAATTCAACAACGTGAACATACTGAAAGCTGAATTTGAAGCAGTGAAGAAAAGCTGGCATGCCCGATTGGAAGGCATGTGGATTGAAACCCCCGATGCAGAATTCAACAGCATGACCAACATGTGGAGCCCCTTCAACTGCCTTATGACCTTTGCATGGTCGCGTGCAGCCAGTTTGGTTTATAGCGGCGAACGCGACGGGTTGGGTTACCGCGATACGGTTCAGGATATGCTGGGCGTATTGCACACAATACCAGAAGAAGCCGGCGAACGCCTTGAACTGATGATTACCGGTCAAGCCTCAACCGGTGGCGCGATGCCGGTGGTGAAACCTTTCGCCCATAACCCTGGTCAGGAAAAGTGTCCCGACGAAATGGAGTACCGCTCCGACGACTGCATGTGGTTGTTCAACAGCATCCCTGCCTACGTGAAAGAAACCGGCAACCTCGACTTCTACCATAAAGTATTGCCTTTTGCCGATAAAGGTGATGCAACGGTATTGGGTCACTTGAAACGTGCCATCGAATTCAGTTTGGAACGTAGCGGAACACATGGGTTGCCTTGTGGATTGCAGGCCGACTGGAACGATTGTCTTGAACTGGGCCACGATGGCGAAACGGTTTTCGTTGCCTTGCAGTTGCGTTTTGCACTGAAAATCTACATCGAAATCAACGAGAAATTTGGTACAAAGGAGGAGATTGAATGGGCAAAAGCACATTTGTCTACCCTTGATGTAAACATTGAAAAATGGGGTTGGGACGGCGAATGGTACATGCGTGCTTACCGTGTCGACGGTTTAAAATACGGTTCAAAAGAGAATGAAGAAGGGAGTTGCTGGTTAAACCCACAATCATGGGCTGTACTTAGCGGACACGCATCAGCCGACAAAGCAGAGCTGGCCATGAAAGCCGTTCGCGAGAATTTGGCTTCGGAATACGGTATCGCGATATGTGCTCCGCCCTACGCGAAGACCGATCATAAAATTGTGAAAGCTCCGTTGTTTAACGAAGGGATGAAAGAAAACGGCTCAATTTTCTCGCACACTCAGGGTTGGGCTGTTATTGCCGAAACTCTGCTGGGTCATGGCGATCAGGCATTCAAATACCTCAGGGCATTTATGCCGGCTGCCTACAACACCAAAGCGGAAATCCGCCAGATTGAACCTTATGTGAACTGCCAGTTTACCCATAGCAAATTCAGTCCTCACTTTGGAGCAGCACGCCTGCCCTGGTTGACCGGTGCTGCAACCTGGAGCTATTTTTCAGCCACTCAATACATCATGGGCGTTCAACCCGATTATGAAGGATTGTGTATAGATCCTTGTGTGCCGGCCAGCTGGAAAACCTTCAAAATGACCCGCCGTTTCCGTGGCAAATTCTTCAACATTGAAGTGAAGAACGAAAACGGGGTTCAAAAGGGCGTTTCGAAACTGGTCGTGAACGGTGAAGAACTCAGCGGGAATTACATTCCACTCAACAAGATGAAAGATCAAAACGAAGTTATCGTGATTATGGGATAAACGTTTTTGAAGATATATTTGAAAACCCGTTGGTGAAAGCTGGCGGGTTTTTTTGTTTAAAAATTGCATTATCCTGTTTTTCTGTAAATTACCATCACAACACAAGGAGATTGAACAATTCAATTAATCTTCGCTTAATCATTTCATAATCTTTGCTTATTCGTTTTGTAATCGTTTTGTAATCGTTTTGTAATCGTTTTGTAATAATGTTTATCAACTTTTGTGAAATAAATTGGGATAACCGTTGTAAAATAGAAGCATAAAACAATCAACGAATTAGCAACTATAAAATAAAAATTAAAGCATGAATATTCTGAAGTATTTTTCACCAAAGGAAAGGAAGTTTTATGGGATGTTTATTAACGTTGCTGATAACCTTATTGATGCGTCTGACGAGTTTATTAAATTGATGACTGCCTCAACTTTTGAAGAACGAAAGACCATTGGAATAACCATCAAAAATTTTGAAAGAAAAGGAGATGAATTGACCAACGAAATAATGGAAGAACTTCATAAAACCTTTATTACCCCTTTCGACAGGGAAGACATCGCCAAATTAACCTCCACATTGGATGATGTGTTGGATTTGATCTATGGTGTTTCAGGTAAAATGGAATATTACCACTTTACCGACATTAGCATCTATATGAAAGATATGGCGAAGCAATTACAACTGGGTTGTGTGCAAATTCAAGTCGCGATGACCGGACTTGAAAAAATGGGGAAAGAAGACAAAATTCTCAAAGCATGTAAAGAGCTAAGTAAGATTGAAAGCCGGGTTGATGTTATTTTTCACGATGCCATTTCAAGTTTATTCGACAACGAGAAAGATCCTATTGAATTGATTAAGCAAAAAGAGATACTTCAAAACATTGAAAAGGTTGCTAATAAAATAGAGGACGTTTCTAAAATCGTTAAAACGATTCTTATAAAATATGCTTAACTTCAAGCAAAAATTTAAAAAAAACAGATCCGGAATATGCTTACACTACTGATTGTTGTTATTGTTTTAGCCTTAGCATTCGACCTGATCAACGGATTTCACGATGCTGCGAATTCCATTGCGACGGTTGTTTCTACAAAAGTTCTTTCTCCTTTTGCGGCTGTTGTCTGGGCTGCTTTTTTTAACTTTCTTGCATATTGGGTCTTCGATTTGAAAGTTGCCAATACGGTTTCCAAAACAGTTGAAAGCGGGTCGATAAATCTTAACGTTATTATAGCTGGTATCGTTGCAGCCATTGTCTGGAATCTTATTACCTGGTGGAAAGGAATCCCTTCTTCTTCGTCGCATACTTTGATTGGAGGTTTTGCTGGAGCTGCTGTTGCCCATACCGGAAGCTTTTCTGTAATTAACCAAGCTGTTATTCTCAAAACAGTTGGTTTCATTTTTATAGCACCCTTAATTGGTATGGCTATTGCATACTTTCTTGCTGTTGCCCTTCTTTGGATTTGCAGACGAACAAATCCTCATAAAGCGAATCGTTGGTTTAAAAGAATACAGTTAGTTTCATCCGGATTATTCAGCTTAGGACATGGTGGCAGTGATTCACAAAAGGTTATCGGGATCATAAGCGCGGCAATGCTTGTTTATATTGCTTCACTTCAATCGCAGGGTATTGATATACCCGCCTGGACCCATGTAACCCAAACGGTAAATGCCGCAGGGAAAATGCAGTTACATGTTCCCGCCTGGATTCCATTATCATGTTATACCGCCATTGGATTGGGAACAATGATTGGTGGATGGCGTATTGTAAAAACCATGGGAACAAAAATCACCAAAGTAACCCCATTCGAAGGGGTTGTGGCTGAAACTGCCGGTGCAATTACTCTTTTTGGTGTTTCGCAAGGTTTAGGAGTTCCGGTTAGTACAACCCATACTATCTCGGGTTCAATTATGGGTGTTGGAATGACCAAACGTTTAGGTGCTGTTCATTGGGGTGTTGCCGGAAACCTGATGGTAGCCTGGATTATAACCATTCCGGCCAGTATGCTGATTGCAGCAGTTGTTTACTTCATTATGAATCTATTCGGAGTAGGATAAAGCTTATTCTCTTCATCAAATTCCATTGCAGTAAAAGAAAAACCGGAATACCCAATTGAATCTGAACCAAACCAATGGCAGCTTCGCAGTGCCGGGTTGAAATGGTATTGTACTGCAGGTAAAGACAAAAGAGAATAAAAATAGCAAAATGGCCGTCAGCTTCACTCCAAAATCCTGAAAAGGAAAAATTACTTAGGTGTTGGCAAAACAAAACCGGGTAATTCTTTGAAAAATATATGAATCAAATTAAAATAGATATTAAGCAACTTGAAGATTACTCTTTGATTTGCGGTAGATATAGGAATGAAAAATGTTCCGTTTCGCAAAACGCATTTGTTGGTCGGAATTGTCAAATTTTGTAAAAACATTTTTTGGAACACCAAAGTATTCATAAACCGATCCATCTAAAAAGACAATCTCAAGTAAAAGTCCCTTGTGCCTGTAATCGGCTATTCCTGTTTGGCTTAAGATATTGGTGTATTCATCAAAATTCGCATCTCTTGTTTCGGGTGCGATGCTAACCAAAAAATGATAGGCTTCAATGATTTGGCGGCTTTTTAGTTCAGCCTCGATAGCCATTTCGTCCCCGTCCTGAAATTTATCGGGGTGCCACTCTTTAACCAAATTACGATAGGTAGTTTTTAAATGTTTCAGATCGAGATCTTGTTCAACATTAAATATCTTCTTGTATTCATTAATACGCTTCATGTGCAATTTTTTTAAACGACTGTCAGATTGATAATGGCTTATGGCAGCTACGCCCCTTTTTCTAAAGAAGGCGCAAAACTAAGCCTATTCTTGAAAGGATAGGCAACTTGCAGTATTTTAGTTGATCTGAAATTAATTTAATAATGTTCGCCGGAAGTATATACCCATTTGCCATCCTCGCGCACAAACAGCGATTTTTCATGAATTTCCTGAAGTTTCCCGTTTTCGAGATAGATTGCACGAAACTCCACCATACCATGACTGTCAGCTTCTTTGCCTGCTTCGGAGCTTAAAATAACAAGTCCCATCCACGTTACCGATTTTGCCCAGCGCTCAATATTTTTTCGATCCTTCATTGGCCGGGTTTTAGAATGATGACTTCGCATCAAATAGTTAACGTCAGCTTTTGTAAAAGCCACATAACGCGAACGCATCAGTTCTTCAGCAGTTACTGCATTTCTTTTGCCGCTAATAATTGATTCACAACATTGATGTGCTGCTTTTTGGGATCTACATGAACATATATCACTCATTGTCAATATGAAAGATAAATTTTACAAAATCTTTACAAGATGCAAATATAAACACTCCGCCGATCTCTTCAATAAACTTATTCTTGCGATTTCTGACAAAAAAAAGCAACTTATTCAACTCCATTTACGTAAATTTGGAAGAAGACGTCATAAAAACTTCTAAAAAAGAAGGAAAATGTCAATTTTTTTTGTCGATTGATCGGTTAAGTGTGTTAAATTTTTAAAAAAAAGGTATGCATAAAACTAACGATGAACTCATCGCCGAGTTAAATGAGTTACAACAAAAGTATTCGGATTTGGATGCGAAATATACCGAAGAAATAAGTTGTTTGAAGAAAAATGAAGAAGAACTTCGCTTGCGTTTAATGTTTTTTGAAGGCATAGCAAATTCTACTTTCGACGGATTTCTTGTTATAGATCCTAACGGACAAAAGATTCTTCAGACTCAACGCACCATTGATTTATGGAAAATACCTCAAGAGGTTGTGGATGATCTTAGTGGACTGAAACAGGTTGCCCATATTATGCACATGACTGTTGATCCTCAGAAATTTATTGCTGAAATTCAATATCAAATGGGACACATCACCGAAGAACGACATGATGAGGTTGAACTAATTGACGGCACAATTATGGAACGTTACTCATCACCCGTCTTTGGGGCAGACGGTACTCATTATGGCCGGATTTATACTTTTCATGATATTACTGATCGTAAAAATTTCGAAAAACAACTGATTCTGTTAAATTCCGATAAAGACCGCTTTATCTCAATTCTTGCCCACGACTTGAGAAGTCCGTTTAACAGTCTGCTCGGACTTACGGAACTTTTATCACAAAATCTGCAGGAACTACCGGCTGAAGAAATTGAAACCATTGTAACATCGATTAACAATACGGCCCAGAAAACTTTTGCACTGCTTGAAGACACGCTACTATGGGCAAGTGTTCAATCAAAAAAGATAACCTATTCACCTGTTTTTACCAACATAGCCGCCATAATGACGGAAGTAACAGATATTCTCGAACCAGTTGCCCAGTTCAAGAATATTACATTGGAAAACAAAACAGAAGAAGAACTGAATGCCCATGTCGATATCTATATGTTTAAAGCAATTTTACGCAACCTTATTTCGAATGCCATAAAATTTACAAACGAACAGGGAAAAATTGAAATTTCAGCCTCACAAATTGACTCCAATACAGTTATATGTGTTAAAGATAACGGCGTTGGAATGAAACAAGAGGTGATAGATAAACTCTTTAGCTTTTCCCCTGCTAATTCATCAATAGGTACCGCAAATGAAACCGGGACAGGTCTTGGTTTGATGCTCTGCAAAGATTTTGTTGATAAGCATAGTGGAAAAATTTGGGTGAAAAGTATAATCGACAAAGGGACAACAGTGAGCTTTTCTATACCAAATCCCTCTTAAATTTGACGAGATATTACTGTAATTTGGTTTGCAACAAATGCTTCACTTCAAATTGAAACGATTGGGAAAAATCAATCTTTAACGATTGAAACTCCTCGTCGGGAACAAGTTTATACCCGGTAACCTTCAGGTTTGGAAGCGCTCCCTTTTGCTTGCCTTTATTGGTTTTCCAGTAGGTTGAAACCGCTTTTCCGTTTTCAGCATCAAGTGCAATGAGAATATCTAATTCCTGATGATGAAAGAATTCGTAATCGCTTTTTATGGTACGTAAAATGGGCATGATAAATATAATTTGTAGAATTAATGATAGCAGCTCTTACAGAACAGAATTTTCGTTAATTATTCTCTTTCTTTTCGCCTGTTTGTTCTTTAACAAGGATTCATTATCAGAAAGTTTCTCCTCTTTGTCTTCGATCCTATTTTCATTTATTGGTATAAAATTGAATTCAGGGATTTTACCAATCGCCAAAGAAAGCTCAACCAATTTCGACAATTTGAAATCAAAATCACCATTTAATACTTGTGACACATAACCTTTTGATACCCCCAACTCTTTGGCAAACTGAGTCCTTGTAATTCCTTTTTGATCAAGATAATCAGCTAATTGCCTGAAAAGTTCATTCTGAATCTTTGTTACATTATACCCTTTGCTCTTAATTAAATCTTCACGGTTCATACTTTTAAGGTTTTAAAGTATTCGTTTTTTGTTGCTCTAAATTTCCGGATGTCATTCTTCTGATTGTTTTTATACCCTCCCAGAATAACAATTTTTCTGCCCGGACCTTTCATTGCATAGACTCTCAAATGTTTCGATTTAAATTCATACTCTTTGTTCCGGTCTTTTGAATAAAGGGTAATATCCCTGAATTTGTTCTTTGGTAAAAGTTTGTCGTTAGATACATCTTCCATTAAACTGAATATTGAATTCAGTTCGATGGTTTACTATTGAATTAAATAAATTAATTCCTCAAGCAGCGCACAGAAACCCCAAACGCCTTGCTGAAGGGTCCGCTGTTCACGTAACTGCCATTGGTGGTAAGGGGTCGAAAAAATGCGCTATGGGCACTGCTCTCAGTAGCACTCCAAAAAATACCGAGATTTCCAATATCTAAGAATGAACAATTCACATTACATTGGCCACTCGGAAGAGCGGTAAAGCCGCTTTCGTTCGTTGCTCCAGTGTTAGGGTTATTCCAGTGGGTTATACCCGTTTCTTTTAATTTACCCCCAGCGACATCGTCTCCTCCTAAATAATCGATTAATGTTGTCCATTCGTCATCAGTGGGTACATGCCAGCCTGTAGGGGCAAGCTTTCCTGTATTTACAGCATACCAATTGTACATCCGCCCAAAAGTGACTATTGTATCAATACTGGTCGTTTTGTTGTAGTTACAATATGCCCCTGTCGTTAGAGCTCCCCATTCATCGCCGTCAGTAACATTAGGTATGGTGGCACCATCGTTATACTTGGTCGCACGCAGGTTTTCGGCCATCCACGTTTGTGCACCTATGGTAACTGTTTTATACACGTTGCCATCCTGATCAGTCATTGTACCATAGGTCACATCGGGATTAAACACTGCTGTTGTTTTTCCATTAGGCTTATCATCATCATCTTTCTCACAACTGCTTGCAAATACTATACACACACACATTATAAGCATAGGGTAAATGTGAATATTTTGTCTTTTTTTCATTATTCTCAAGTTTAGTCGTTATTACTCATTTAAAAATTAGTCTTTTTCAATTCTTCAAGGCTGCTGTGGGCTCCTCCAATGAACGCCAACGTCAACATATTGTTGCTTTTTTTTCCAGCTCATCAACATATTCATCAAACTGACAAGAATCATCAATTGAACGTTTGAAAATTTGATGTTTACCTTCAATCAAATCTATATTCCTTAACGTATATATTACCATAATATTTAGTTTGAACTAAACTTTTGTAAAAAAGGAAAAATACTTTGTCTTTTTTTTGGATTCGTTCTCAATGCAGGTTGATAATCTGGAATAGTAAAGAAATTCAAACTTAACAAATTATTGAATGGATTAAAAATGGAATGCTGGGTTTTGACAGGATATATTCCCTGTTAGGAAGCTATGTTTGGTAAAATAAAAACCCCGGTTGCCCGGGGTTCGTTAATGCAGTTGATTCAATTAAAAATCAATATTCGGTTACAAATTCTTTTTTGCAGCAATCTCCAAATACTTTGCTTCATCTGTATAAACTTCTTCTTTCAGTGGATTCCGTTTTAACCTGATTATTTTATACGCATGAAATACCAAAATAGCTATATTGACAAGCAGGGCCAACCCGCTTACAACCAACAAAGCGGTTGTATTATGCGACGACTTCACCGCATACATAGAATCATCGACAAAAACCGGGAAACACATGGTAAACATCATCCATATTGCAAGGGTTTGTGCCCTGTGTTGCAACCAGGCGCCTTTCCCCATCAGGAATGC
>Ga0209800_10004631_pt1 | contig 10051 bp, 7 predicted proteins | sample Higcelweek8metaG_FD_187174 | JGI IMG/M metagenome (GOLD analysis project Ga0209800, IMG submission 187174) | Freshwater pond sediment microbial communities from the University of Edinburgh, under environmental carbon perturbations - High... | ecosystem: Environmental > Aquatic > Freshwater >... | reverse complement strand
TATAGTAGTACTCTATATTCACTTTGGCAAATGTTCCCCAATATGCCGGGTTAGGGCGGAAATATGCCACCGAGTTTTTTTCAAGGGTTTCGAGAATGTATGGGCCGTTTCCAACCAAGTTTGCCGGGTCATTCCACCAGGAATCACCGCCGGCAGAAATTAATTCTTCGCGGGCAGGGTAGGCAATACTCATGGACAATATCGTAGGCAATGAAGCTATCACATCGTTTGTTCCAATTTTCAGGATCAGGCAATCCTCCTGTTCGTAATCGGTACATACCTGCCCATTTAAGTCGTAGGCATGCACAAAAACAGCGTTTCTTAGCGTTGTTAATTGTTCCGGAGATAGTTTCCCGGGATCCGCAGTACGATAATCATATGCCCCTACAATATCGTCAGTCATTGAGGCAAAATCCCCATTAAGAGTTGGATCCATGTTGCGCAGGAGTGAGTCTTCAAAACGTTTGGCATTTAAAAGAGCGCCATCGCTGTATCGCAAATCCTGGCGCAACCAGAAGGTCAACTCGGTCCCATCAGCGTTATACTCCCACCTTTCCGCGGCTCCTGGAACGGTCTCCAGATCGCTATTTAACCTGGTCAACCCTTCGTAAATCAATTGAAGATGAGCAATATCATTTGCCCAGGAAGTTCGTTGGGATCAAGAGTGTTTGGAAAACCGCCAATGTTAATACGCAAAGTCTCAGTAGGAACTATAAATGGCTCCCGGGTTGAGGTAGGGGTAGGGTTTGGTGTATCCGTGAAATACGCAAGACGTGTTGGGGAGGTAAGAGTACTAGATGGTGCGAATCGATCAACTCCCAAAATATTTGCCAACCCTGTTGCTTTGGAAAACCCGCTTTGGGGAAAAAGGAATGTTATCCCAACTAGTACGGCAATTGAAAATACGAAGACGGAGGTAATAAACCAGACCAACTTTATGGGCTTTCTTGCTTTTCGCTCAGGAGCAACCCTTTTTTCTTTTAGATTCAATGGTGTTTTTGTTTCTAAATGTTGTTCGGTTTCGGTTACAAAATAATCCGTTGGTTTTTCGATTTTTTCATTTTTGACAGGAGCTTGCGTGGGGAATTCCAAATGTGGGGTAAAAACTTGCGATTTTTGGCATAATCCCCCAAGGACGTTCTTGAAGTCCTTCATGTTAGCATAACGCTCTTCCGGTTCTTTCGCCATCGCCTTAAGTAACACTTGATCCGCCTCATTGCCAATTTCGGGAATAATCAGCGAAGGCTTTTTCAAAGGGATTGTGCTTTGTTTAAGAACGATCTCCATGGGTGTATTTGCGGTATAGGGTTTTTGCCCGGTGATCAATTCGTATAAAACTGTACCAAGGGAATAAATGTCGGTACGTCCATCCACTTCATGCCCCAGCCCTTGCTCTGGAGACATGTATTCCGGTGTACCAATTCCCATACCCGTGGCAGTGAGGGTGACACCACCCTCCTCATTTGAGAGTAAGCGGGCGATACCAAAATCGGTCAGCATTGGCTGACCTCCTTCGGTGAACAATATGTTTGCTGGCTTTACATCCCGGTGAATGATGCCTTTTTGATGGGCATATGCCAATGCATCTGCAATCGGGGTTAGTAGCCCAGCAGCTTCTACCAGGGGCATGGGTTTTCCCAGAAATTGCTTGAGGGTACCGCCATGCAGGAAGGGCATCACCAGGTAAGGGATGCCTTCGTATTCACCATAATCGATAATATTAACAATATTGGGGTGGGTCAACTTGGCAAGTGTTTTAGCTTCGCGGTCAAACCGCATGCGCATTTTTTCAACAATTGCTGGACCAAATTGCTCCAGGCTGATCAACTTAATGGCAACGTCCCGCTCCAATTGAGTGTCAAAAGCTTTGAAGACAGTTGCCATGCCGCCCTTACCCTGGGGTTCAATGATTCGATATTTTCCGATGGTTTTTCCAGTCAAATCCTGCATAAAACCCTCGCAAAGTAATCTATTGAATCGGATTTACCACTAGTATACATATGTAAATGCCATAATTTACAGCCGATATTTACAAAAAAACTGAAATTCCTTGTTGACATTGACCAAATAATTCCGTATAATGAGTCTGTCCTTTGGGAGCGCTCCCATAACAATGCGCTAAAATCACCCAATATTTGCACGGAGTTGCCGCTTGGCAGAATTAACCCTTGAGAGCCTTGCTAAACAGATAGGAGTATCGCGATCCACGATTTCACGTGTGATCAATGGTTCCCCCAATGTAAGCAGTGAAGTTCGCGAGAAAGTCCTGAAAGCCATTCAGGCGACTGGCTTTCATCCAAATGCTGCAGCCCGTTCGTTAGCTTCACAGCGTTCCTGGATGATCGGGCTGGTACTCCCCCGAAGCGTTGCCTCCTTCTTTACTGATCCATATTTTCCCCAGCTTACACAGGGTATTGCTTTTTCCTGCAACGATCATGACCTTTCTTTATCCCTTTTCCTCGTCGGTAATAAAAAAGATGAGGAAAAAATTTACCCGCGGATTTCCCGCAGTGGTATGTTGGACGGTGTTCTTGTCCAATCCGGTGAAGCGGGTGACAAATTGATCGAGCAACTTACAAAATCCAATCTCCCTACGGTGATCATTGGCCGCCCCTGGGAATCCGAAAATGTGACCTATATTGATGTGGATAATGTCAATTCCGCCTTCAATGCCACCCGCTACCTCATCGAATTGGGCTACAAACGCGTTGCAACCATTACCGGCAATATGACCAGCACTGTGTCGATTGACCGTTTGGAAGGATATCGTAAAGCTTTATCGGGTGCCGGGATAAAATTTCAGGCTGCGCTTGTGGCAAAAGGCGACTTCACCGAAGGCAGCGGCTACGAAGCAATGAAAAAATTATTGGCGTCTATGCCCGATGCAGTTTTTTGTGCTTCCGATATGATGGCAGTGGGTGCGATCAGAGCAATTAACGAAGCAGGGTTAACTATTCCGGGTGATATTGCCCTGGTCGGGTTCGACGATATTCCGTTGGGCACATTAACCAATATCCAGCTCACAACCATGCGTCAGCCGATTATGCAATTCGGCATCAAGGCTGTGGATCTATTGATGGACCTCATTGAGAACGGCACAACTCCAGCCCGGCGTATGTTCTTGAATACCGAACTTGTCGTCCGCGAGTCGTGCGGTGCAAGGTTAAAAGAAAATAATAGTCACAGGGAGTAAATTTTTTAGATCGGTATGAGAGCGCTCCCAATAAATAATATAAGAAATTGAAGGAGGTGAGGTTTCAGAAAATTTTAGGTGTCGGTTACAAGCAAATTGGTAATAATCTAAAAAGGAGATAAGGAAGAAATGAAAAAAATAACGATCATCTTTTCAGTACTAATTATCTTGACCATGGTTCTAACCGCATGCGGTAAAACCGCCGGTGAAAAAACCGTCCTTAATGTATGGTCCTTCACCAATGAGATCCAGACCATGGCAATCGCTTTTGAAAAGACCCATCCGGATGTGGATGTCGTTTACACCATGATCCCCATGACCAATGGCGAATACCAAACCAAGTTGATGGCTACCCTCGGCACCGACCAGGTTCCTGATGTAATTGCCCTCGAAGCTGCATTTGTCAAGCAATATGTCGAAAGTGATTTCCTGGCTGATCTGAAAAGCCTAAATGCCGATGTCAAAAAAGCAGATGTTTACCCCTTCGTTACTGAAGTAGGCACATTTGATGGTGTTCTCAAAGGACTTTCATATCAAGCTACCCCAGGCGCTCTCTTCTATCGCCGCAGCCTTGCTAAAGCCTATTTCGGCACCGATGATCCTGTAGAGATGCAGAAGATCCTGGGTGACATGGACAAATACCTGGCAGCTGCTGCCGTCGTCAAGGAAAAATCCGCTGGCGATACCTTCATGGTTGCTTCAAACGGCGATTTCATGAACCTCTTCTATGCCAATCGCGCAAATCCCTGGATCGTTGATGGTACTCTCACCGTCGACCCAATGGTTAACAAGCTCATCGAAACCGCTAAAGCTTTCCGCGACAATGGTTATGAAGCCAAGGCTACCCAGTGGCAAGAAGGTTGGTTCGCTGGTATGAATGACTCTCTGGTTGGAGCCGACGGCAAACCGAAACAGATCTTCTCTTACTTCCTCCCCACCTGGGGCCTTCCCTATGTTCTGGCACCCCATGCAGCCTCGGCTGATGGCACCAAGACAACTGCTGGCGACTGGGCAATGATCACCGGACCCCTCCCCTATCAATGGGGTGGCACCTGGTTGGGTGTGATGAAGGATTCCAAGAACCTGAAACTTGCCAAGGAATTCATCCGCTTCTGCACATTGGATGAGACTAATCTCACCAACTGGGCAACTGGCGTCTACACCAATGCTTACCTGAAAGCCATTGACCCCAATACTCCAGAAGGTCAGGCACAGGCTGCTGGTGACTTCGTTGGCAGTAAGGTTGTCGTTAACAAGATCACTGCTGGGTTTGATAATTCTGAACTCAGCAAGTTCCTCGGCGGACAAAACTCCTATGGTGCCTTCGCATTGGCAGCACCTTCGGTTAATGCTCGCCTAATGCAGGGCTCAGACGATGCGATTCAACGTGCCTTCAATGATCCCCTTGCCTCATATCTTGATGGCAATATCACCCTGGATGTTATGTGGCAGACTTGGAAAGACGCTGTTCATAACGAATTCCCTGAACTGAAGATTCCATAGAAGGTTGATGCTGTAAAACAAATGAGTCAGTGTATAAATAATATACACTGACTCATTTAAACGGAGGCGCGATGATCAAATCCAGATTGAATAAAAACAACTACGGTTATATATTTATTGCACCTTTTATCATCGGATTCATGATCTTTGGACTGTATCCGGTCCTCAATACACTGTGGTTAAGTTTTACCAATACTACCTTGATGACCTCGCATGCCAAGTTCATCTGGTTTGACAATTTCAAGGCATTATTTGCAGATGAGATGTTCATAAAAGCTATGAAAAATACCTGGCTTTTGTGGCTTCTCAATTTCATTCCTCAACTGGGAATGGCCATGCTGGTTTCAGTATGGTTCACCAGTACCAGGCTCCGAATTAAGGGAGTTGGTATCTGGCGCGTTATCTTCTATTTGCCAAATTTGATGATGGCGGCTGTAGTGGCTGCCCTCTTCTTTAGCTTGTTTTCTTATTATGGACCAGTTAACCAGTTACTCGTACGGGCAGGCATCATTCCAGAAGCAATTGACTACATCCGCGACCGCACCGTTATGCGCGCGCTGGTGGTCTTCATTCAATGGTGGCTTTGGTTCGGGCAAACCATCATCATTCTCATGGCAGCCATGACTTCGATTTCAGTATCTGTATATGAAGCAGCTCTGGTAGATGGTGCCAACGGTTGGCAAATGTTCCGTTTCATCACGCTGCCCCTCATCAAGCCGGTTATGATCTACGTTCTGGTGACTTCATTGGTTGGCGGTATGCAGATGTTTGACATCCCTTATTTGCTTACAGATGGACGCGGCAGCCCTGCCAATGCCATACTTACCAATAACATCTTAATGTATATGAAGTTCCGCAGCAACCAAGGTCACATTGGCGCAGCCTCCTCAGTAGGGATGATGGTTTTCGTTATGACTTCATTCGTGGCGCTTCTCATCTTCTATTTACTGCGGGATAAAGACGCTGCCAAAGCCAGTAAGAAGGTCAATGGAGGAAAAGACAATGCATAACTATCGCTTAAACACAAACCTTACGCGTGCCTTCATTTACCTCTTCCTGGCAATCCTTGTTGTGATCACTGTTACCCCAATCTGGATGCTGGTGGTCAACGCCACTCGATCAACGACTGAAATCCAAAATGGGGTCAGTTTAATCCCGAGCACTCATATGTTGGAAAACTACCGGGTTTTGTTAAGCAAAGGGTTAAACCTTCCGAGGGGTTTTCTAAACAGTCTACAGATTTCTGTCCTGACAACCATAGTGACCGTCTATTTCTCCATGTTAACTGCTTATGGGATAGTCGCCTATGAATTCAAGGGAAAGAAAATCATGTACAACGGCATCCTTGTGCTGGTCATGATCCCAATGCAGCTCTCCATTATCGGATTCTTCAGGTTTATGTCTAAAATTGGTCTGGATGATTCTTACGCTTCATTGATCTTGCCAAGTATGGCTTCGGCCGCATCGGTATTCTTTTCAAAACAATACCTTGAGTCTATTTACTTGCAAGACCTGATCGACGCCGGCCGCATTGACGGTTGCGGCGAACTGGGAATTTTCCATAAGATAATGATGCCCATTGCAGCCCCTGGAGCTTTTACCCTGGGTATCTTCGCATTTGTGGGATCCTGGAATAACTTTTTCAACGCTTACATACTAATCACCTCGCGAAACAAATACACCTTGCCAATGCTGATCCAAACCCTGCGCGGTGATGTTTACCGGCCCGAATACGGTGCCATCTACTTTGGCTTGGCAGCCTCAGTTGTTCCAATCATCATCATTTACTTCCTCTTCTCGCGATATATCGTCAACGGTATTTCAATGGGAGCAGTTAAAGAGTAACAAGTAACTGCGCGTTATAACTGGCAACTCTATGTAATTCAGAGGCACAAACATGCGTTTTGGGCATTTCGACGATGTCAACCGGGAATACGTTATTCACCAACCCAATACTCCCCTCCCCTGGATCAATTACCTTGGTTCGGAGGATTATTTTGGACTTATCTCGAATACTGCTGGTGGATATTCTTTTTATCGGGACGCCCGCTTACGCCGTCTGACACGATATCGTTATAACAATGCCCCGCTGGATGAGGGAGGGCGCTATATTTACATCCGGGATGATGCTAGTGAACTGCCCGCTTATTGGTCTCCGACCTGGCAGCCTACAAAAATACCTCTCGATCAATATGAATGCCGGCATGGTTTAGGCTACACGAAAATCCATTCTCTCAAATCCGGTATCGCCTGTGATATCAAGTACTTCATCCCCCTGGGAGAGCTCCTGGAAATCTGGGAGGTGGTCGTCACCAACAACCGTCCACAAGCTGCATCTCTTTCCCTGTTTTCTGCAGTTGAGTTTTGCCTGTGGGATGCTGTGGATGACTCCAATAATTTTCAAAGAAACTACTCAATCGGCGAAGTGGAAGTCGAGGACGGGGTCATTTATCACAAGTCCGAATACCGTGAACGCCGCAATCATTTTGCCTTCTTTGCCTGCTCTGAGCTGCTGGCTGGTTATGACACTCAGCGGGAGGATTTTCTGGGTGCTTACCGCGGATGGGATGCCCCCCTGTGTGTGGAACAAGGTAAATCCAATAACTCCCTTGCCCTGGGCTGGCAACCGATTGGTTCGCATCATGTAAAAACTACACTCCAACCTGGTGAATCTCGCAAGATCATTTTCCTATTGGGTTATCACGAAAATCCGGTAGCTGAAAAGTTTACTTCTCCAGGCAACCAAATCATCAATAAGAAATTGGTTAAACCTATCATTGCCCGCTATTTGCAGCCTCCTGTGGTCGACCAGGCTTTTGAAAAATTACATGCCTATTGGGACGAATTGCTATCACGGCTGCAGATTCACACTCCCAGCGCGGATACAAACCGCATGGTAAACATCTGGAATGCTTACCAGGTGATGACCACTTTCAATTTCTCGCGCTCGGCTTCTTATTTCGAATCCGGCATCGGGCGTGGAATGGGTTTTCGCGATTCTAACCAGGACCTGCTCGGGTTTATGCACCTGGTACCCCAAAGAGCCCGTCAGCGCATTCTGAACCTGGCAGCTACTCAATTGCCCAGCGGCGGAGCCTATCACCAGTACCAACCCATGACCAAGCTTGGAAATAACGATATCGGCGGAAACTTTAATGACGATCCTTTATGGCTGGTTTTATCCGTAGCAGCTTACCTTAAAGAAACCGGGGATTGGTCGATACTGGATGAGAAAGTTCCCTTTGACAATAAAGTTGGATCCGAAGTCCCTCTCTATGACCATTTGCAGCGTTCAATGGAATACACGGTGGAACGCCTGGGTCCGCATGGTTTGCCCCTGATCGGGCGGGCGGACTGGAATGACTGCTTAAATCTCAATTGTTTCTCAGATACACCCGGTCAATCTTTCCAGACCACCACCGGCAAGGATGGCAAGGTGGCTGAAAGTGTTTTCATCGCCGGTCTGTTTGTGCTTGCTGCCGCCGAAATGGAAGAAATCACAAAGCGCCGCGGAAACATTGAGTTGTCGGATAACTATCGATCTGCCCGCCTGGAAATGGAAAAAACCATTGGCACCGCCGGTTGGGACGGCAATTGGTTCCGTCGTGCCTACGACAATTTCGGTGATCCTGTCGGTTCCAGCGAATGCAATGAAGGGCAGATTTTCATAGAACCGCAAGGCATATGTGTCATGGCTGGGGTCGGGCTTGAAGACGGAAAAGCGCAGAAGGCGTTGAATTCAGTCTCAGAACGCCTTGCCTTCAAGCACGGAATCGTCCTGCTTCATCCGGCTTACCAGCAATACTATCTTCACCTCGGTGAAATATCCTCATACCCACCCGGATATAAGGAAAATGGCAGCGTCTTTTGCCATACCAATCCCTGGATCATGATCGCAGAAACCCGGGCTGGCAATGGTGACAAAGCCTTTGATTATTACAGTCGCATCAATCCATCTGCCCGTGAAGACCTAAGCGAAGTTCATCGCTGCGAACCCTATGTGTATGCGCAGATGATTGCCGGCAAAGAAGCAGTGAAACCTGGTGAAGCCAAGAATTCCTGGTTGACTGGGGCTGCTGCCTACAATTATGTTGCCATCAGCCAGTGGATCCTGGGTATACGCCCGACATATGACGGTCTGATCGTTGATCCAGTGATTCCTTCGGCATGGGACGGTTTCTCTGTCACCCGGCAATTCCGCGGTAAAGTATTGAATATTCAAATTGAAAATAAATTTCACGCCGGTAAAGGCGTCAGCGAGGTCACTCTCAACGGGAATACAATTGCTGGCTCTCTAATTCCGGTAGAGCTGTTAAACCTGACCAACCAGGTAATCGTCAGGTTGGGTAGGAATTAGGAGATTATTTGATTTCCAACTTGATCGAGATTAAAGGATTTGAAGGACAAGGATACCGCCCGCTGGTTTCTTATGGGAAATGGCGCGTGGCTGCTTTACGCTATCTGGATGAAATTGCACCGGACCGGATCAATTCAATGGAAAGACATACTGCCACAGATGAAGTGTTTTTACTTGTTACCGGGATTGGTATGCTGGCACTTGGTGGTAATCAAACGATGGTTGACGAAATTCAAACTGTTGTGATGAAAATTGGTGAGGTTTACAACATCAAGAAAGATAGCTGGCATAACATCATTCTTAGTGAAGATGCGCATGTTATCGTCGTTGAAAATGATGATACAGGCGATGACAATACCGAGCATTGCCAGTTGTCACCTAAATTTCAGCAGTTTTTGCAACAAAAAGCGAATTCCTTCCTGATCAGCCATTATCAGTAACGCACAAACTAAAATGAAAAATCCCGAACTCCTCTTTTCCACCTTCCAGCCGCTTAACGCGGCTGGAAGAAAATGGGAGGAGATCTTAATCCCTTCTTCGCAATGCGAACACCTGGAGTGAATATGGACCTTAAAAATAAAACTGAGATCAACCTGAAGGTAACAGAACTGATCTCCTGTATGACAGTGGATGAGAAGCTCGCCCAATTGGGTGCTTATTGGGTTTATGAACTCCAGACACAAGGAATACTCGATTCCGGCAAAATATCTAAAAATCTTAAAAATGGAATCGGTCAAATTACCCGCAATGCAGGCGCCTGCAACCTGATGCCTCTGGAGACTGCCCTATCTGCAAACGTACTCCAAAAATTCCTTAAGGAACAAACGCGGTTGGGCATCCCAGCGATCATCCACGAGGAATGCTGCGTTGGCTTGATGTCTGCCGGCAGCACCATTTTCCCGCAGATTATCGGGCTTGCCAGCACTTTCAAGCCAGAATTGGCAAAACAAATGACCACTGCCATCCGGCACCAGATGCGCGCTATTGGATCCCACCAG
>Ga0209800_10004630_pt1 | contig 10052 bp, 8 predicted proteins | sample Higcelweek8metaG_FD_187174 | JGI IMG/M metagenome (GOLD analysis project Ga0209800, IMG submission 187174) | Freshwater pond sediment microbial communities from the University of Edinburgh, under environmental carbon perturbations - High... | ecosystem: Environmental > Aquatic > Freshwater >... | reverse complement strand
CAGGATGGTTGAAAATGACGGAATTATAAGGTCAGTGGAAGAGTTTGTGAAGGATGTTATGAGCGTATATGACAGCGGGCACGGATGGTCGCACATCGAACGGGTTGTGCGTATGGCACTGCATATCCATGATACTGAAAAGCGTGGCGACAGGTTCACAGTGGAACTGGGAGCCCTGCTTCATGATGTTGGTGATCACAAATTTGCCGCGCATGACGGCCCCGCGGAGATCCGAAGGTTGCTTGGGGAGCTGAGGGTGGATGAAAATGTAATCAATGAGGTAGTATCCATAAATGAGAAGATATCATTCTCGAAAGGGGAGTCCGGTTTAGCAAAGAGTTTTGAACTGATGACAGTTCAGGATGCAGACAGGCTGGATGCCATGGGAGCCATTGGGATAGCCAGGGCCTTCAATTACGGAGGTTATAAGGGCAGGGAGATCTATGACCCGCGGGAGGGATTTGCCGGTCCCGGCAATCTTGGTGCAGGGAGAGCTCCTGCCTCAGGCACTGTAAATCATTTTTATGAAAAACTCCTGCTGCTTAAAGACCTCATGAACACCCCAACAGGTAAAAAGCTGGCTGAGGAGCGGCATAATTTCATGGTGAAATACCTGGAGCAGTTTTACCGGGAATGGGATCCCGGGGACATATAGTATCAAAATTAAGGTGTGAGGTATGAGGTGTGAGGAATAAAAGTCAGGGTGTTGGCTGGGTCATTTCTGGTTTATCACCTTGTGTCCCCTGCTCGTCCAGCTTGTTGGCACACGCGAGTGTTCCATGTAATAACGGTTCTCCTCATCTGGATTTTTGCTGTCGACATACCAGGGGATGTGCCGTGCCATATAGGGCCAGGCAGTGCGGAACATTTGCGCGTGGAAATTTGCGGGCCGTCGTCTGGCACGCGGCCTGTAAAGAGCAAAGGTGGTGTCAATCGGTGCCCGGAAAAGTACTTCGTCAACCTTGATTTCAAAAAACTTTCTCTCCCATTCAATTACCTGCTCCTTCATTGCATAACAGTCAGGGAGATCATCGATCTTCAGTGAGAAACCTGCCTTCCTTGCCATCCTGTGTTTCTTCAGGGCATTCAGAAAAACAAGCATGAAATCTTCAGGACACTCCTTCACCGGTACAACGTCGGAGTCTGTATAAACGAAGTATTCACCCCTGAATTTCTTATGTATGCCTGATATCCAGAGGGCGTTGATGCCGGTATTCCTTTCCAGCCTGAAAACAGGGTACAGACATGTATCGTAATATTCGAGAAGTGGCGGGTACGTTGAGAGGTTATCAATAATATATATGTTTCTGTATCCCCTTTCTTCCATGGCGGCAATAAGCTGCTTCACAGATTCCAGTCGGTTGAAATTATTAATGATGACGGGTATCTGCTTATGATCCCTGTTTTTCGGAGGGAAAAGAGTCTCCTGAATCATGAGCAGCAGAGAGCCGGCACCGTAGTACAGTTTTTTTAAAGGCCTTCCGGAGTTGTCTTTCATGGGGCTGTAGCGAGGAGAATTTGAAGTAAAATCCTGGATTAAATCAGAATGTGAAAATAACGATCTCCGCTGATTTAAACAACCCCGTTGCCAACTTCGAAGAATGTGACATATTTTGTATCTTTGGTTACTAATAATAATTGTATGAATAATTTATTCAGAGGACTGTTGGCAGGTGTCGGGGCCTGGAAACTTGGAGGCGGTTGCCTCGGAACTGTGGCGGTTTTTATAATCATCTGGCTTATTCTGGGTCAGTGCAGCTGAATCCTCCTGCCGGATAATCCCGTCCTGCCCTATTCCGATATGCCAGATTCATTGTAAATCGGATTCTTATTTCCGGTTTATTAATGATGCCGTCTGATTGTGATATTATTGTACATTAGCAGGACAAATACTAAAACATACTGACATGTTAATCGGATTGTTTATTATCCTTGTCGTCGTGGCCCTTTTTGCCGTCGGACTCTACAACAGGCTTGTTAAACTAAGGAATAACCGTGAAAATGCATTTGCTGACATAGATGTTCAGTTGAAGCAGAGACTTGATCTGATTCCTCAGCTTGTCGAGTCGGTGAAAGCCTATATGAAGCACGAGAGCACTGTGCTTACTGACATTACAAATGCGCGTGCAAGAGCACTGCAGGCTAACGGAATAAATGAGAAGATTGCCGCTGATGCAGGCATGACCTCTGCTCTGCAGGGACTTAGAGTGGCTGTGGAAGCATACCCGGATCTTAAAGCCAGCCAGAACTTCATGCAGTTGCAGGAAGAGATCTCGGACATTGAGAACAAGCTCGCTGCCGCCCGCAGGTTCTTCAATTCCGCAACCAAAGAACTGAATAACGCCGTTGAGACATTCCCCTCAAATCTGCTTGCCGGCATGTTCGGGTTCAGGCGTGAAACGATGTATGACCTGGGCACTGACAGGGCCAAGGCAGAGGAGACGCCTACCTTAAAATTCTAGTTTAAGATGAAATATGTCGGTCTTAATACGCAGATTTGGACCAATAACTTCAAATCGGTTGTATTGCTGATTCTTTTCCCACTGGTTGTTTTCGGCCTGGTGTGGCTGTTCCTTTACTTTGTTCAGCCCCAGGCTGAATACAGGATTGCAAATTCCAACCGGACCTTTATGCAGATAATACCCTGGGTTGCCACCGGGATACTTTTGTGGTTTCTTATCGCATTTTTTTCACATTCAAAAATGATAGAAAGCGCTACCGGTTCTGTACCTCTGAGCCGGAAGGAAAACAAGCGGATCTATAACCTTGTCGAGAACCTGTGCATCGGCAGCGGCATGACGATGCCAAAAATCAATGTCATAAATGATGACTCGCTGAATGCTTTTGCCAGTGGCATAAATGCATCGACCTTTACTGTTTCTCTCTCCAGGGGAATAATAGACAGGCTTGACGATGATGAACTGGAAGCCGTGATAGCACATGAACTTACCCATATCAGGAACCGTGATGTCAGACTGCTGATTGTATCAATAATTTTCGTGGGTATTTTTGCTTTTATTACCGAGGCCCTGCTGCGTTCAATGAGGTTCAGCGTCGGAGGCCGGGGGAAAAAGGACGGTCGTTTCGTGCTGATTGCCCTTCTGTTGGCCGGTCTTGGCTACCTGCTCTCAACGCTATTCAGGTTCGCTATCTCAAGACAGCGTGAGTATATGGCAGACGCGGGATCCGCGCAGATGACAAGAAGACCTCTGGCACTGGCGGCCGCACTTGAAAAAATAGCTTCAGACCCGCGGATTGAGGCAGTTGAGCGCCACGACGTGGCTCAGCTGTTCATAGAAAATCCCGGTGAAACTGAACAAAAAAAGGGACCTTCATTCTCAATTTCATCACTGTTCAAAACTCACCCTCCTATCGAAAAGAGAATTGAAATTCTGAAGCAGTTCTGATAACTGAATCAAAAAAGGTTGCTTGCGCAGCCTTTTTGTTTGAGCGGGAAAAGGGATTGCTTAGCCTGCGCTAAGTTTTCCCTGCCGGGGTCGGTATCAAACAAAAAGAGCCACTGTCGTGGCATTTTTATTCTTTATCCTTCCCTCCCTCTGATAAATCAGGGTCGGTCAGTATTGATAAAAGAGGGATTGCTGCACCTGCGGCGCAGCGTTCCCTAAAGGAGGCGCTATCAAACAAAAAGAGCCACTGTCGTGGCATTTTTATTCTTTATCCTTCCCTCCCTCTGATAAATCAGGGTCGGTCAGTATTGATAAAAGAGGGATTGCTGCACCTGCGGCGCAGCGTTCCCTAAATGAGGCTCTGTCAAACAAAAAGAGCCACTGTCGTGGCATTTTTATTCTTTAGCTCTCCCTCCCTCTGATAAATCAGGGTCGGTCAGTATTGATAAAAGAGGGATTGCTGCACCTGCGGCGCAGCGTTCCCTAAAGGAGGCGCTGTCAAACAAAAAGCGCCACTGTCGTGGCATTTTTATTCTTTATCCTTCCCTCCCTCTGATAAATCAGGGTCGGTCAGGCTAAATAATAAAAGGCTGCTTGCGCAGCCCTTCTTGTTTGAGCGGGAAAAGGGATTCGAACCCTCGACCCTCAGCTTGGGAAGCTGATGCTCTACCCCTGAGCTACTCCCGCCTATTTACTCTCATTTCAACACTCAGCTTGGGATCCGCCAACTGGCGGACTACCCCTGAGCTACTCCCGCTTATTTACATTTATCTGATCAACAGGCAACTCCTCCTTACAATGCCTACCACTACTGCCTATTGCCTACTGCCTACTGCCTATTTCTTTGCCTCCCCACTGTCTGTCTCAGACTCCCTCACCACTACTGCCTACTGCCTATTGCCTACACTATCCCGAGCCTCCCATGGGAGTTGAACCCACGACCTGCTCATTACGAGTGAGCTGCTCTACCACTGAGCTAAGGAGGCATATATAATGAAAAAAGCAGGGCGCATAAGATATAAGTGTGGAATAATTATGTCTCGCTGCATTTCCTCGTGCTTGAGGGAATAGCGCCCTGCCGGTGCAAATATAATAAATAAATTAATCGCAAAAATAATTTTACATCACCATGCCCCCGCAGACATTAACTGTCTGTCCGGTAACATATGACGACAAGTCTGAGGCAAGGAAAAGAGCTATGTTCGCAACATCCTCCGGGGTACCTCCCCGGTGAAGAGGAATCTTTGATATCCACTCATTCTTTACGTCTTCAGGAAGTTTATCTGTCATCTCCGTAAGAATGAATCCCGGTGCAATTGCATTGCATCTCACATTCCTTGAACCAAGCTCCTTGGCAACACTCTTCGTAAAACCGAGAATCCCTGCCTTTGAAGCCGAATAATTAGCCTGTCCAGCATTACCGGTAACCCCTACAACTGAACTCATATTGACTATGGACCCATACCTCTGCTTCATCATGGGTTTGATGGCAGCCTTAGTCATATTAAAAACCGACTTCAGATTGACTGTCAGTACCTGATCCCACTGCTCCTCCGTCATTCTCATCAGAAGCGTGTCACGGGTAATTCCAGCATTATTTACAAGAATATCGACTGTTCCGAAATCAGCAACTATCTGATCAATTATCTTTTCAGAAGCCTTGTAGTCCGAAGCATCGGCAACATATCCCTTTGCCTTCACCCCAAGTGCTTCTATCTCTTTGACTGCAGCAGCAAATTCTTCATTGTCAACGATGTTTGTAAGCGCAATATTTGCCCCCTGACCCGCAAACCTGAGGGCTATGCCTTTGCCTATACCGCGTGATCCACCTGTGATAACAGCGGTCTTTCCTTCCAGTAATTTCATCATTTAAAAATTTGATTTGTTTGGTAAGATGGAACATCCATCCTTTTTTGAGGCACAAATATAGAAAATTATTTTTTCAGGGCTTTTACCACTGTAATCCCTATCTCGGCAGGAGACTCCACAACGTGAATTCCGCATTCGGCCATGATTTTCATCTTTGCGCCGGCTGTGTCATTCTTACCGCCAATGATTGCCCCCGCATGGCCCATTCTGCGTCCTTTGGGTGCTGTCTGACCGGCAATAAACCCGATCACTGGCTTCGTCCCGTGTTCCTTCACCCAGTGCGCAAGATCGGCCTCCATTACCCCTCCTATCTCTCCTATCACAACAATGGCTTCTGTCTGAGGATCATCCATCATAAGTTGAATAGCATCAAGCGATGTTGTTCCGATGACCGGATCTCCGCCTATTCCGATGCAGGTCGATTGCCCAAGTCCAGCCTTGGTCAGCTGGTCTACAGCCTCGTATGTAAGTGTGCCCGATCTTGATATTACTCCAATAGAACCCTTTTTATGAATGAACCCGGGCATTATGCCCACTTTAGCCTCCCCGGGGGTAATAACTCCGGGACAGTTGGGACCAATCAGTACAGTCTTAAATTTCTTTACATATTCTTTTACTTTTACCATGTCTGAGACAGGTATTCCTTCAGTAATCGCCACTATAAGACCAATACCCGCTTCAGCTGCTTCCATGATTGAGTCAGCAGCGAATGCCGGCGGGACAAAAATGACTGATGTATCTGCACCTGTTGCGGCCACGGCCTCACGGACAGTATTGAAGACCGGAAGATTCAGATGAGTCAGCCCTCCCTTACCGGGGGTGACACCACCTACCACTTTTGTTCCGTATTCAATCATCTGTGTGGCATGGAAAGTCCCTTCACTGCCGGTGAAGCCCTGAACGATAACCTTTGATTTTGCCGAGAGTAGTACACTCATATTGATATGGTTGTTTTTATTACCTTTAAATCAAAAGTAAATTTTTTTTTATCCTTTTACTAATTTTGCTCATAATTGTCATTCGGTGGAATTTGTCGAGCCCATACTGTATATCGGAATTGCCCAGTCTTTTTTCGCGGGATTGCTTATCGCAACCCGCAAGCCATTTAATACCTCCAACCGGCTGATGTCAGCCTGGGTATTTCTGCTCTGCACTGAACTCATCTTCGCACTCATAAACAGGACTGTCCTTGAAATGTATTCTTTTCCCTTTATTTCATTCACTTACGGACCTCTTCTTTATCTGTATGTAAGACATCAGACTGATCCTTCGCTGAAGTTCTCGCCCTTGAACTACCTTCATTTTATTCCCTTCATCGTTTTTTTTACGGTTTCAGTCATTTTCAGGGCCAAACCCATGTTTGACGACCTCACAGGCTTCTTCGTTGTGGACAGGTTCATCTCACTCAGGATTGTGTACAGTATCAGCTTTTTCCTCTCCATAACCGGATACAGCATCCTCTCCTTCCTGGAAATAAGGCACCACCAGTCGAGGCTCCGTGATATAGTCTCCTACACCCCTTCGAAGATGACGCTTAACTGGCTGAAGATACTCTCCACAACATTCTATATCGGTTACCTGATTGTATTTTTACTTGGTGGATTTGAAATGGTGGCGGGACTTCTTCCCTTCGATCCCTATATTACAGTCTTCATCTTTATCACTTTCTTTTCATTTGCATACAGTTTCTATGCAATAAGACAACCTGTAATATTCGATGTAATTGCTCATAACGAACCTGATAACCAGGAGAATGCTGAAGTGTCAGAGAAATATGCCCGAAGCGGGCTGAGAGATGACCAGGCAGAGGAATACCTGCGGCGACTACTGGAATACATGGAAAGAGATAAGCCTTATCTCGACAGTGACCTTACAATCCATGACCTTGCAAGAAGTACCGGTATCCAGAGACATTATATCACCGAGGTATTGAACGAAAAACACGGGAGGAATTTCTTTACATTTATAAATGAATACAGGGTTAAGGAGGTAATTTCGCGCTTCAGCGATGCAAAATACCAGCATTATACAATTATTGCAATCGCCTTCGACTCCGGGTTCAATTCAAAATCAACCTTCAACTCATTCTTCAAGACATTTGCAGGCAAGACCCCAAGTCAGTACAGGGAGGCCCTGATTTCATAATATCAGAGTGTCAGCCGTGTGGCGCAAACCAATCCCCGAATTTTAACCTGTCCGTCCTGAGCGGTCCGGTCAGTTAGCTTCATCCACTTTGCAAACTTTGTGCAAAACGGAATCTGATGAAGCGCTGGACAATATTATTGTTGATCATACTCCCCACATTTGCCCTGCAAGCCCAGGACAAGATGTTCACTCCGGGAGGTTTCATAAGAGGAGGCCTGTTTATAAGTACGGGCGATTATAGTCATGATGTAAACGCAATCTTCGCTGATGCAGCCTTCTCCCTTATGGCATCAGATGAAAACAGTTACAAAGGATTTGCCGACCTGAGGTTCAGAACCGGACAGCAATACGGTGAAGAGGTCAGCAGCTTTTACCTCCGCGAAGCATGGGGATCATATTATAACAGGCTATTCAGGGTATCGCTGGGGAAAAAGATAATCAAATGGGGGAAATCCGACTTCTTCACTCCCCTCTCAAGATTCAATCCGACCGACTATTCATTTCGGAGCCCTGACCATGAAGATTCTGACCTTGGCAACCTGCTGGCTGAAATAGAGTTTACTCCCACCCCTTCGTTCAGACTAACTTTTGTTGGAGCCCCACTATGGAATCCATCTGTCTTAATGACCGCACCCCTCGCTCTTCCTGAAGGTATCTCCCTTGACCTGCCGTCAGGCCTGCAATCCGGCAACGGATTTGCTTCTTACGGAATCCGCACAGACTTTATTCTTAAAGGCGTTGACGCCGGACTGCAGTGGTTTCACGGTCCTGATCTGATGCCGGGACTGTCATTATTGTCAGCAGATTTTACAAATCCGATGAGCCCGCTGTTGACAATAAGGGGTGTACCCCGTATCATCAACAGTGCCGGTATCGACTTTGAGGCCGTGCTTTCAGCTGTAGTTGCGAGGGGAACTTTTGCATGGTCCGCACCCGCCGGGGAAAAGGCCGGAAATGAAGAAATACCTTTTCCCCAGATCGAGTGGGTGGCAGGGATGGATTGGACACCGGGGATATTCCGCATCACCGCTGAATATTCAGGAAAAAAGATACTGGATTTTTATGAGGCTCCCTACCCTCCATTTATCGGGTCGGAATCAGACCCGGCTGCTCTTGCGGAATTGTTCGCGACGCCGGGATTCAACCCTGTGGAGTATGTCAGGCTGCAGACTGAAGCCTTTAACAGGCTGTACAACAATCAGCTCAAAGCATATTATCATTCCGCCGGACTGAGAATAGAAGCGGAAACATTTTATGGCAGGCTGACACCCTCGCTTTCAGGAATATACAATTTCACATCTCATGACCTGGTTCTGATGCCTTCACTTAAATACAGAGCTTCTGACGGAGTGGCACTGATCGCCGGACTTGAGTTTTATTCAGGATCTGATGGTGGTTTGTATGACATCGTGGATGACTTCATGAATGCAGCATATTTTTCATTAAGAATTGATTTTTAAGTATATGGCAGCTTTTATATTAAAATACAGATGGGTTATTATTTCAGTCTCAATTTTACTGGGAGCCGGCTTCGGATTGCTAATCCCGTCGGCTGAGACGGATCCGGAGATACGTAATTATATACCCCGGTCTATGCCTTCAAGGGTCGCCACAGATTCAATTGAACAACAGTTTGGTGTACAGGATATGATTGTCGCCCTATTTACAGATTCCTCTGTAATCAGCGGGCCCGATCTGAGGCAGATAAAGGAAGTAGACAGGGCATTCAACAGAATTGAGGGGCTGGGAACAGTCAACTCCATATATACGGCCCGCGATATTCGGGGTGAAGGGGGCATGATGATTGTTGATCCTCTGGTGGGTAAAATTCCTGAAAACACTGAGGAGATAGCGGTGCTAAAGGAAAAGATACTTTCAAATCAGTTTGCCCGTGATATTGTTATCTCTTCTGACTTTACAACTGCAGCTATTACAGGCACTGTTAACCCCGGTGTTCCTGAAAGTGTTACTCTGGGGAAAATCGATTCAATAATTGCATCTTCCGGCGGTGATGCTGAGACACTCACCGGGGGTTTGCCCTACATAAGAAGGTATATAATTAAGGATGTCAACCGTGATGCAGTGGTACTTGTGCCGCTGGCTCTGCTCATCATGCTGGCCATACTGAAGGTGACCCTTGGCGACTGGAAGAGTGTGCTCATGCCATTCAGCGTCGTAGTACTTTCAACAGCTCTGAGCATGGGCCTCATTCCGTTGTTCGGGTGGAAAATATCAATAATAAGCCTTCTTGTCCCGATAATAATGATTTCCGTGGCCAACAATTACGGGATATATCTTGTCACCAGGTACCAGGAACTGACAACATCTGAAACCAATACTGACAAAAGTGAAATCCTTCACGGGATATTAGGTTCACTCAACATGCCGATACTCTTCAGCGGACTAACTACAGTTGCAGGCATACTTGGCCTCCTCTCCCATTCGATAATTCCTGCCCGTCAGCTTGGGGTGCTGGCTGCCATAGGGATCTCTGCTGCGTTGGCAATGAGTCTCCTGTTTATTCCGGCAATGATCTCCTTTATAAAACCCACCCGAAAAACCGACACCAGACGAAAGGAACCGGGAGCATTTCTCCTGAGGATTACAGGTGAGATTTCAAGAATTGTCATC
>Ga0209800_10004626_pt1 | contig 10055 bp, 7 predicted proteins | sample Higcelweek8metaG_FD_187174 | JGI IMG/M metagenome (GOLD analysis project Ga0209800, IMG submission 187174) | Freshwater pond sediment microbial communities from the University of Edinburgh, under environmental carbon perturbations - High... | ecosystem: Environmental > Aquatic > Freshwater >... | reverse complement strand
CTCCATCCGTCGACAGCCATTCTTGTATTGTCAACATAAGGAAGTGACCGTAAATAATTAACCCCAACCATCTGGTCTTCCAATTCGGCTGTACCAAGATTTCTATGTATAACCTGTTCAAAATCAGCTCCTCTGTTAGGCGTGCCCCTATTGTCCAGCGAAAAGACAATGTAACCCCTCTGTGCCCACCTAAAATCCCATAAACCCGCGCCACCATAACTTTCATCGGTTACCATCTGGAGATGTGGCCCTCCATATACATAAAAGAAAACAGGATATTTTTGGGAAGAATCAAAACCTGGAGGTGTCACCATCCTATAATAAAGCTCCTCACCGTTTTCATTTTCTAATGTCCCTATAGTTACCTTCCCCAAAAGATAATTTTTAAGGGGATCCTCCGCATTGAACAGTGTTTTAACGACCTTCCCGTTGGCATCAACAATGTCATATCTGTTAATTACTTTGGTACTCGAATAATTATCGATAAGATACTCGGTACTACCTGAGAATATCGCTTTGTGTACTCCATGGTCACTAGATAGCCTAAATATCTCTCCTGTTCCCAATCCAATAGAATAGATATTGTTTTCAATTGGACTTTCTTTGGTGGCGGTGAAAAGTAGCCTTTTATTTTTTTTGTCCAATCCAATAACGCCGGTTACCTCCCATTCGCCCTCCGTGATACGTTTCAAAAGGGTTCCTTCGGTGTTATATTGATACAAATGGTTCCATCCGTCTTTTCTCGACTGCCATAGAAATACTGATGGGTCGTCGAATATAAACAATGGATTAAACTGGGGTTCCACATACTCTTTGTCGCTTTCCTCAAAAAGAGTTTTTACCAGATCTCCCGTTGTAACGTCGTATTTGTTGAACTTGAGATGGTTCTGACCCCTGTTCAATATACCAACATAAATATACTTCTCGGATGGATCCCATGTAACCAAAGTTAAATATTGGTCGGCTGGTTCCCCTGTTTTAATATATACCGTTTTTGAGCTTTTCAGGTCGTATATCCCCAACGTTACCTCATGGCTGGCCATTCCCGCCATTGGGTATTTTGTATTTTGTACCGTGGCTATCCTGCCAGTAATGTCAATCAATGGATAGTCGGTTACCATACTCTCATCCATCCTGTAAAAAGCAAGATAATTGTCGTGACCCGACCAAAAAGTACCTTTTGTTATGCCAAATTCATTCCGGTGGGCCCTTTCTGTACCGTATATTATCCCCTCCTTTTCTGATGTAGCTACAACTATCTCCTTACCCTCTTTCATTATTCGGAGGTCGTTTCCTTTTGTAAAGGCAAAATAATTTTTCTCGTTACTTTTGTCGATGTTTTCACCGTCAGGTATTGAGTTAATATATTTAACATCATTGGTTTGAGTGCTATAACTACATAAGTTGGAACCAATATTAAAAAGAAATGATTCATTGTCAACCCATGTAACTTGCGACAATCCTGGAAATTTCTCTCCAAGCAGATGCGATTCACTTTTTATACTCTCCGATAATCCGGTGGATGTCACCACAATCGCATCTTTTGTTAAGCGGACTGTTCCCGAGAAGAGAGTGTCGTTTTTGATATAAGAATAACTGTTGCCTCCGGGAATCCATTGGAGGTTTGCGATACCCTTGGGTAGAACCTCGCGGTTCATACCTATACAATCTTCAAGTGTCAATATCCTGTTTTGTGGAAAAACAGGGGGCAACATTAATGTCAGTAACAATAAAGAGGTCAATACACGCATACTTTCTTTTTTTATTGTAAAGTTAATCCATAAACAAATCAGTACTTAAAAACGACATGAAAAATTGGCAGTATATTTTTTAATGGAAAAGAGTGTTGATTTGTTGCTATTTCATGTTCTTTAATACTTAACATCGTAACTATCTTAAATACAAGTAAATAACAATTTTATTGAGTTAAGAAATTGTTACATGTTGCACAAAGCAGGATAAAAAGGAAACATTAGCCTTATTTTTGTAGTGTTTATTATAGCAGAAACAAAGGGGATTTTTAGAGGTTGGTTTTACATTCCCGGATTAGTGACAGTTACTTGTAATGTGTTAGTTAAGGATTAGTTGTTTACTCATATATTGGATTGGTTTTAAGGTGGAAGGGGTTGACATTTATTGTCTACCCCTTTTTTAGTTCTACATTTTCCCCAAATACTTCCCAAACACTTCCCAAATATTTCCGGTTAACTTCCCAAATATTTCCGGTTAACTTCCCAAATATTTCCGGTTAACTTCCCAAATATTTCCGGTTAACTTCCCGAATACTTCCCGAATACTTCCCGAATACTTCCCGAATACTTCCCGAATACTTCCCGAATACTTCCCGAAACTAAAAGATATAGTTGTATAACTATAAAATATAGTTATCTTTGTACGGACAGTTGGAAATGTTATTCAAGTAAAATAGTTCAGTCTACTTGTGTTGTGGATATGTATAAAGTAAAAAACTGTTCACTTAAATTAATAAAACTATATGATATATGGACGATCTGTTTAAATTGACGGCCAAAGAAGAGGAGATAATGAACTTTTTTTGGGAAAGGGATTCTCTCTTTGTAAAGGAAATTCTTGGGTTTTATAACAATCCAAAACCGCATTTCAATACTATTTCAACGATTGTTCGCGGGCTTGAAGAAAAAGGATTGTTGACTCATCGTTCTTATGGCAACAGTTATCAATACTATGCGGCAGTTTCAAGAAAGGATTATGGTAAAAGTAAGCTTAAATCGATAATTATCAAATATTATAATAGTTCGGTGATGTCGGCTGTTTCAGGATTGGTGGAAAACGAGGAGATTTCCGTTGATGAACTAAAAAAACTCATCAGCGACGTAGGAAAAGGAAGCAAATAATGATTGGCAATTTTGTTGGCTATTCCGTTTATATTCAGAAATAACAACTTTCCAAAAATAATTAATATTAAAAAAATATCATGGGACAAAAATTTTTATTGATTTTTATTTTATCGTGTGCACTATCGTCTTGCTATAGGCGTGAGAAGGTATCAGAAATAAATTTTGAGATAATTGATATTAAAAGTGCGTTTGACTATAAACGTCCAATTAATATTGACGATATCACCAGTGATTATGAATATATTATTTTGGAATCAACGGATGAATGTCTTGTTGGCAGCAATTCTATGGTTTATTCCGATGAACAGAACATAGTAGTGATAGATAGGACACAGATTTTATTGTTTGACAGGAATAGTGGGAGTTTTGTGAGAAGTATCGGAAATATGGGGAACGGACCTGGTGAATACTCCCGGACCTATGCGAAGATGCCTTATAATTACGCTAAGAAGACGGTATATGCCCGTAATAATACAGAAAGACTTGAATATAATCTTGAAGGAGAGTTCCTAGGCAGTAAAAAACCTCCTGATGTGGTTTATGATTTTATTGACCTTGGTAATGGAACATATGCCGCCTTCATAGATAATTATATGGGTGACGAAAAGAACAAGATTTTAGTATTTGATGGGCAGGACTCAATTATTAATATTTTCCCCAACTTTCTGTCATTCCAGTTTAATGGAAGCGTAAATATGTATTCTTTTAATTCTTGGTTTTACCAGCTAGACGGTAAAACCAGTTTTTGTGAAAAGTTTAATGATACCCTCTTTTATATTTCCCCTGAACACTTGGAGCCTCGTTGCCTATTTTATAAAGGAACTTACGCTTTCCCCTATGAGTTGCGCGGCGACCCTATTAACATGGGCGATAATTATTTTTTTTCAGAAAACGTACTTGAATCCACGAGGTACATATTTTATGTTTTTGGATTTAAAAATGGGATCTATACTGCCGTATATGATAAAGAGAAAAGGGAAACAGTTGTAAATGATTATGTTGGAGAGACAGGGAGAGGCTTTATTAATAATGTCAACGGTTTTGTACCCCTTGAACTGTCGAGCATCAATGATTCAGGGGAACTGATCTGCGTTATTGACGCTTTCAGAATTAGCCAATGGTTTGGGGAACACGGGGAAGAGGCAGGACAATTGCCTGAATTCCTGACGAAATTGGATCATTTAAACGAGATGGACAATCCTGTGGTAATGATTGCTAAATTAAAAGAGTAAATTAGCTTTATAAATTATCTGTATTATGGGGATCTTTTTGGTATACACGATAAAATCGGCTTTTTTGTTGTCGTTGTTTTATCTTTTTAACAAGGTGCTTCTTGAAAAAGAGACATTTCATAGGTTAAACAGGGTATTATGGATACTAATTATACCACTGTCTTACTTGTTGGCTTTTATCGGTTTTAAAAAAGAGATGGTCGATTCAACCTCATTAGGGGAGAACCATTTGGTCCAGATTGTTGACCCCGTGTTAATTCCGTTTGATTCGCCCGGTACCCTATCCGTACTGGCGGCAACAGTTATTCTCATACTTATTTTTGGTTCGTTGATAATGACGGTTATATGGGCTACAAACCTAATCAGGTTAAAACTGGGGCTCACCCAAACTTCATCATTTTATGCTTCTCTTTTAGATGAATGCAAAAATATTGCTGGAGTTCATAAAAAAGTCAATTTGTACGTGGCAACAGGACCGGTAGTTCCTTACAGTTGGATGAACAACATTATCATATCCGAGGCCGATATAAATAAGAACGGAAGAGAAATATTGTTACATGAACTTTCACATATCAGATTTGGTCACTCTTGGGACTTGCTTTTAGCAGATTTTTTGATAATTGTCCAGTGGTTCAATCCCGCTTCATGGTCGTTGAAAAGATCACTTCTACAAGTACATGAATATCAGGCAGATCACGAAGTAATAAGATCTGGAATAAACCCCATGCAATACCAATTATTATTAATAGAAAAAGCTGTTGGCAAGAGTCTCTACACAATGGCCAACAGCTTCAATCACAGTAAACTAAAAAGGAGAATAACTATGATGTTAAAAGAAAAATCGAACAAATGGGCGTACGCAAAATGCCTTTATGCCCTACCATTGGCGTTCTTCGCCACTTCTATCTTCGCGCTACCCCCAGTTGATTCCGCAATAAACGGGATATCGGGAGTCAAATTTACATCTTTACAAGGTAAAGAGAAAACAATTATCGAAAAACAAATCGAACCGATCGATAAACCCCCGCTCTATATCGTGGATGGGAAAGAGGTCGCCAGTTTAGAAGGAATAAATCCAGGTTCCATAGAGATGTTTAACGTATTAAAAAACGAAGAAGCCATAGTTAAGTATGGTAAAAAAGGTGAGAACGGGGTTGTTGAAGTTACCCTTAAAAAGGGAGAATATGAAATTGCCAATGAGGAGGCAAAAATTGAGGTAAGGGTTATTGGTTACGGTGAAGCGAACAACAATGGATCAAACAACCCTAATTTTATAACGGTCCGACGAACTGGATCAACCACCGAAGCGCAAAATGGTGAAGAGATTGGTTTTGGGACATCGGGACAAGATAAACCCCTATTTATAGTAGATGGAGTTGAGGTGGGGACAATAAGCGACATCCCTAGCGAAAAGATTGAGTCTGTTTCAGTGTTAAAGGATGTGACGTCTATAGAACTATATGGCGAGAAAGGTAGGAATGGGGTAGTTGTAGTAACTACAAAAAAATAAGAAATTACCGCATAGTCGAAAAAAAACTTCCACAACTTAATTGTGGAAGTTTTTTTTGTTTGTCGGCCCGGAGGGGCTCGAACCCTCGACCCCATGATTAAGAGTCACGTGCTCTACCAGCTGAGCTACGGGCCGCAAAGCTTTTTTTGAGGTTGCAAAGGTAATAATTTTGTTCTTCAAGAAAAATAAATAGACCATTTTATTGGAGAGAGTCCCCCAATATTCTTTTTCACTTGATGGGTTAACAGGCTAATTTCCAAAAGCCGAACTTTAAAAGGTGGCCAAGTTTTTGGTTAAGAATGCGAAAAAATTATCTATTTAACAGTAATTCAAGGATAAGCAGCGGATTTTGCGTTATCGAAAAAGCAGCCCCATAATCTCGTCGGTTCTCTCTTCAAGAAAATCTTTGTACTTCTCTTCACTTATTTTATAGATTCTTAGCTGTAATGGACGCATTAGAAATGGATATACAGAAAGTGAGAGAATATTTGTCAAAAAATGCATGGGACTGGAAGCTTTGAGGTTGCCCTTTGAAAGTTCATGTTCAACCTCCTTGTAAAAGTGGTTAAAAGCAAATATTTTATCCTCGGGAACTGGTATTGACAAGTTGTTATCTAAAGCAATTTGCACGACTCCTGTAGATAGGTAAAGTTCCAAAAAAGGAAACTCCTCGTGTAGTTTTATTATACTTTCAATAAGCAATCTGACCTTTTGTCTGAAAGGTATTTCTAAAAGATATACTTGGTCGAAACAATCCCTGTATATCTTGTCGGCTACATCGTTAACCTTGTTGAAAAGGGAGTCCCTCGACTTGAAATAGTAATGTATAAGGGTACGGTTCACGCCGGCTGTATCGGCAATTTCCTGTGTTGTGGCGTTTATTCTTCCCTCTTGAAAGAACACCTTCATAGCAGTATCTATGATTAGTTGTTCGGTTTTACAGTCTTTGACGGGCATGGTTTAACGTTGTTCTATGTGTAAGCCACGAAGATAGTGTTTTTGTTTCCAAACAACCAAAATATAATTCGTAGAATAACCGGTGTATTTAAAAAAGACACATAGGCTGATTATATACATATTACTGTTTATGAAGAAATATAATTTTTGGGTAATTGTCTATAATTGTATCTTTGGGCCACAGGAAAAATCAAAATTGCGCACATGGAAGAGGGATACTTCAAATCAGATAAATATCACACTCCGGTAAAAAATAAACTCAGTATAACGGATAAGATTCTGTTAAACAACAGGTTTTATTTTGCCATAAAATATGCCACAATTAACTTTAGATCGAGGCGGTTGGCGATTGACGGGGTATACCGCGACAAGGAGTGGGCAGATTCATCGTATTACATTTTTAAGTTTATAGAGAGGTGCGGGGGCAAGTTCCATATCACCGGAATGGACAACATAAACAAAGAGAAGGAACCGGTACTCTTTGTTGCAAACCACATGAGTACACTGGAAACCATGATCCTCCCGTGTATTGTCTCCCCTCTTAAAAAGGTGACATTCGTGGTCAAGGACACTTTGGTAAAACACCCTCTGTTCAAAGATGTAATGCTTTCAAGAGATCCAATAGTGGTTGGTAGAACCGACCCGCGAAAAGATTTTGAGACGGTAATGGGCAAAGGTGTTGAGCTGTTGAAAGGGGGTACCTCGATAATCATTTTTCCGCAGAGCACAAGAAGCCTGGTTTTTGACCCGGAGAAATTCAATTCAATGGGGATCAAACTCGCCCAGAAAGCCGGCGTTAAGGTGGTGCCAATAGCGCTTAAAACAGATTTCTGGGGTAACGGTAAACTTATAAAGGAGGTTGGCCCACTCGACAATAAAAAAGAAATCTACTTCAAGTTTGGCGAACCGTTTTCGGCCGACGGCCCGGGAAAGGTTGAAAACCAAAAAATAATAAATTTCATACAGGATTCTTTGGAAAGTTGGAGATAAAAAAAGATGTTAACATAGGGTTACATCGCTTTCAAGGGTGTAGTGAATTTTGTAATTTTACGGATATTTATTGAAGCAGGAAACATTTACTGATGATAGATAATTTCGAAGCAAAGGGGAAAAGACAGCGGTTAGTTAACGAATTGAGAAGCAAGGGAATCGATGATGAAGAGGTTCTTAGGGCGATAAACACGGTTCCGCGCCATTTCTTTTTCGACGATGCCTTCCTGATACACGCTTACGCCGACAAGGCTTTCCCGATTTCGGCGGGACAAACGATATCCCAGCCATATACTGTTGCTGTTCAATCATCACTGTTGAAGGTGGGGCGAAGGGATAAAATTCTTGAAATTGGAACAGGTTCCGGCTACCAAGCAGCAGTTCTGGCCGAAATGGGGGCAAAGGTTTATACCGTTGAACGGTTTAAGGAGCTATATGTAAAAGCCCAGTCGATTTTGGGCGAACTAAAATATAATTCGGTACAGTTTTTCTACGGCGACGGGCATGAGGGAAGGCCACAATATAGCCCTTTTGACGGGGTGCTGATAACCGCGGCTACAAAAGAGATCCCACAAAAGTTGCTGGATCAACTCAAAGTGGGCGGTCGGTTGGTAGCCCCTGTAGGAGATAACGGTTCACAGACAATGACCCTCGTTGAAAAGACCGCCGAAGATTCTTATGAATATTCGACACATGGTAGTTTCGCCTTTGTGCCGATGCTAACAGGTACAAAATGAGCAATTATGGAGGTATTTAGTTTTGTTTTTTCCCCAATGGGGGTCAATACATATGTCCTTGCCGATAAATCGGGGGATTGCGCGGTTATAGATTGCGGTTGTTTCGACGATGAAGAATTCCAAAAACTGGTCGCTTTAATCGACGGGAAGGGACTTAAACCTGTTTTGTTGCTCAATACCCATTGTCACCCCGACCATGTTTTTGGCAATGGAAGGATGCTTGCAAAATATAATCTCAAAACACTTTGCCATAAAGGGGAGGAGTTCAACCTTAAGAACGCCGTTAAATATGCGGCGGTTTTCGACCTGGAAATCGATGATCCCCCATCTCCCGAGAGGTTTTTGGGGGGAGGAGAGGTTTTGACCTTCGGCTCTTCAGTATTAAAAGTCCTTTTTATTCCGGGCCATTCCGCCGGAGGACTAGCTTTTTATTGCGAAAAGGAGGGTTTGGCCTTTACTGGTGACGCGTTATTCGAAGGTACAATTGGTAGAACCGACCTACATGGGGGCGACTATAAGCAACTTTTGAACAGCATCCGCAACGAGTTGTTCTCACTTCCCAAAGAAACCGTAATCTGTCCCGGTCACGGAGGTGAATCAACAATTGGCATGGAAATAGAATCTAACCCTTATTTTAACCAGATATGACAAACTTTATTGATCGCCACAACGGACCCCGCAAAAGCGAAGTGGCTGAAATGCTGAAAACAATTGGTGTAGGGAGTATCGACAGGTTGATAGGAATGACCGTCCCGGAAAATATTCGGCTCCCCAAACCCCTAGATATGCCAAAGGCACTGGGAGAAAACCAATATCTTGAAAAACTGCGGTCAATAGGGAGTAAAAATAAAATGTTCAGGTCTTTCATAGGCCAAGGTTACTACGGCGTTGCCCCACTATCGGTAATCACCAGAAACGTACTTGAAAACCCCGCTTGGTATACCTCATACACCCCTTATCAAGCCGAGATTTCACAAGGCCGTTTGGAAGCACTGCTCAACTATCAAACAATGATCGCCGATCTTACAGGGCTGCCTATCTCCAATGCGTCACTACTCGACGAAGCAACGGCGGCGGCAGAAGCTATGATCATGTGTTATAACGCCCGTTCAAGGGCAATGGCCAAGGCCGGAGTAAACAAATTTTTTGTCGACGCGAACATCTTTCCCCAAACGCTAGATCTTCTGGTTACAAGGGCAAATCCTTTAAATATTGAACTGGTTAAAGGTAATTATGCCGAAAGTGGGGTCAACGGCGACTATTTCGGGGCTTTTATCCAATACCCCTCCGCATCTGGTGAGATCAGGGATTATAAAGCATTCGTTGATCATGTCCACTCTTTCGGTGCATTGGTAGCCGTTGCCGCCGATCTAATGAGTCTAGCCCTACTAACACCCCCGGGTGAATGGGGCGCTGATATCGCGCTCGGTTCGAACCAGCGATTTGGTTTGTCAATGTCTTTCGGAGGTCCCCACGCCGGCTTCTTCGCCACAAAAGAGGAGCTTAAACGCAGTATGCCGGGCAGGTTGATAGGTGTTTCGGTGGATTCCCGGGGTAAGTTGGCATTACGACTGGCTCTGCAAACCCGCGAACAACATATAAAACGGGAAAAAGCCACTTCAAATATCTGTACCGCACAAGCACTCCTCGCGTCAATGAGCGGCATGTACGCGCAGTACCATGGATCAGATGGGTTGAAAAATATTGCGATACATATCCACAACGCGGCAGCTGAAATAGACAAAGCATTGAA
>Ga0209800_10004625_pt1 | contig 10055 bp, 4 predicted proteins | sample Higcelweek8metaG_FD_187174 | JGI IMG/M metagenome (GOLD analysis project Ga0209800, IMG submission 187174) | Freshwater pond sediment microbial communities from the University of Edinburgh, under environmental carbon perturbations - High... | ecosystem: Environmental > Aquatic > Freshwater >... | reverse complement strand
ATTCCCGCCGCCGTCGAACCCGACAACTGAAGCATGTTGCTGTCCACAGCCGTCATGGCGACACCGGACAGGATGGAGGTTCCGGCGATCAGGCTGTTCGTCGCCTCCGCATCGAGTGCGGTATTGCCGACAACGGTGAATTCGGACAACTGGAACAAATTGGACATGCCCGTCCCCGTCGCCACCGCCGTAACGCTGCCGCCGATCGATCCCTTGCTCAGCAACGCGGTATTGTTGCCGCCGTTCATCGTCACGGAACCTCCGATTTCCGCACCGAAGCGGGTGAAGTTTCCGCCGAGGTCCGGAGTCGTGTCGGCTCCGGCGGCGACCAGGATGTTGGCCACGGTCGAAGTCATCGTCACGTCGCCGTCGATACCCGCGCCGAAACCGACTTCATTGCCGTCTGCGTCGGTCACGATCGAGCTGAGGATGCTGAGGGTGTTCACTCCGGCGGACTTGGCGGCCCCCATCGTAACGTTGCCCTCGACCACGCTCTCCTGGCGGGCGTTAAGGAGGTCGTTGTCCCAATCGGCCTGGGTAACGCCGCCGACGACCACCTGATCGCTGTTGGCGCTGGAGCCGGTGAGGATGTCTCCCGTGACCAGCCCGCCGACCACCTGGAAGGTATCGTCGGCGTTGGTCGCGCTCGAATCGATTCCGGCCGCCTTGCCGTAGAGCGCCACCATATTCACGGTGTTCGCCAGGATGGTGTAGCCCTCGGTGCCGATCAGGTCGGCATCGACGATATCGCGGAAGACGATCGGGGAATTGACCTCGACGTCCTTGCCGATGGAGAAGATATTGGTCCCGCCCTGGATCCCGTTCACGGTGCCGATGGACCCCTGTCCGTTCAGCGTAACCAGGTTGGTGACCGCCGTCATCGACAGCGAAGTGAAGTTGATGTTGCCGACGTCGGCGACGTTGAGAATGTTCTGCAGCGACAGATCGTCGCCGTAGACTTCGCCCATCGTCACGTTGCCGGTGTAGTAGGTGTTTTCGCCGATGTCGAACATGTTGATCGCGCCGGTGCCCACCATGGTGATATCGCCGTTGACGACCACCTTGGCCTCATGGCCGTTGAGCTGGATCACGCCGCCGCTTTCGCCCGGCAGGGCCGCCGGGGTTTCGGTCAGGGTGGCGCCGAAGGCGATGGTGTTCGTACCCGATCCGCGCATGGAGATGTTGCTGTCCATCGTGATGACGACGTCGCCCTGCATTTCGAGCACGGACTGGGTTCCGGCGGTCAGGTTCGCCTGCGCGACCAGCGCGTTGGCGGGGCCTTCCATCGAGATGTCTCCCGAAGTGTTGACCGCGATGCCGGAAGTGACCAGGTTGCCTTCCTCGGTCGCGGTCAGGTTGATCGCGAGGGTCAGGTTGTTGGCCGAACTTCCGTCCATGATAACTTCGGCGTCCAGCGTCTGCGCGATGGTTCCGAGTTCGAGGCGGCTCTCCAGGTGATGATTGTCCACATCGTAGAGACCGTCCGCGAGGGCGGAAACGCCGAAGTTGATCCGGTTGGTTTCTCCGCCCATCATCAGGGTCTCGGCGGCGATGCTCTGGCTGACGGCGCCGACCTGGAGGGTCCGGCCTTCCGTCGCACCCAGTTCGACGCTGGCGTCGTAGGAGGCGGTGGCGTTGATCGTGTTGACCGTGCCGATCATCCCGAGATCGGCGGCGGTGAGCGAAGCGGTGACCGCGCCGGTCTGGACCGCGTCAACCGCATTCGCCGTCGACAGATCGATGGTGTTCTCGATCGCCGGTGAGAGCAGCACCGGAATCCCGGCCTCGGAATTGATCTGGCCGGCCATCAGCAGGTCTCCGGCCACGCCGAGCGTACCGCCCGCATTGTCGCCGTCGACGAATCCGGTGAGCGTAACGGCGTTGATCGAACCGGCCATCGACAGGGAGTCGGCGGTCATGGTTCCGAGGTCGGTGATGCTGTTCAGATAACCGGAACCGGTGACCGCACTGCCGTCGACGAGATCAATGACGGTATTCCCGCCCATCACGATGTCTTCGGCGGCGGCGACGCCTCTGTTGACGATCATGTTTTCGTTGCCGAACATGGTCGTGTCGCCGGTATTGAGAGTGCCGGTGCCCTGATTGTTGATGAAGTTCACGGCAGCGGCGCCGAAGGTGTCAGAAGCGTCTTCGACGAACGTCTCGCTCCCGGCCATCAGGAGATTCCCGGCCTGGACGCCGCCCGCATTGACAAGCGTGTTGTTGGCAGCATACAACCGGATGTCCTCCGTTGTCTGGAGAGTGCCGCCCTCGGCGTTATCCACCGCAATCCGCGCGCTTCCGTCGATCTGGTAACCGGTTCCGGTGTCGGTAACTCCGCCGTTCGCCATCAGGGCGCCGAAGGAAGCCGTTCCACGGTTGTTCACCACGGTGGAGTTCGTCGCGGCCAGCAGGACGGATCCGGCCAGCAGCGAACCGTCGTTTTCCACCACGTTATCGACCGCGCCAACAATCGCGGCCTCGTCGATCGTCCCGGCCATCCCCAGCGAAACGGTCTGGATGCTGCCGGTTGCATGGTTGACGATGCGGTTGAGATTGCTGGAAAGCATCTCGACGGATTCCGCAACCGTCAGCGTGCCGGAGTTTTCCACCAGATTGCCGGAACCGGTCATGACGACCGTGTCCGCCGTCTGGCTGGTGGCGCTGTCGGAGAGTTCGAGGGTGTTGACCTCGCCCGTCATCTCCAGCTCGCCCAGTCCGGCGACATGGCCGCCGTTGGAGAGGACCACGCTGTTCTGCAGACCTTCGAGCTCCAGCGAACCGGCGACGCCGAATGCCCCGCCGTCGAGCAGGACCTCGTTCGATCCGGTGGCAACAAGCTCGACCGGATTTTCGACGTTGAAGATCGCCCCGGTCTGTACTTCGATCGTGTTGTTGGCGGCGGCGGCGTCGAAGGAGATTGCTCCCGCGGTCAGCGTTCCGCCGGTCACTTCGACCGTGTTGTCGTCGGCGCCGAAGATGATCTCGGAAACGCGGCTTACGCCGGTCGAGGTCAGCAGGTCGTCGCCCGCTCCGAATGCGACGCTTCCATTGACCGTCGCTCCGGCCAGCGCGATTTCATCGTCGCCGTCGCCGAGCTCGACCGCCGGAATGCCCTGATTGATCGCGGTGTTGATCGTCGTTCCGTTCAGCGCGACCGTGTCGTCGCCGGTGCCGGTCAGGATCCGGCCGTTGATCGTCGCAACGCCGACGGTGACATCGTCGTCGCCGCCGAGGGTCTGGATCGCGGCGTAATCATACCACGCGGTATCGCCGTTCATCACAACGCCGTCGTTGATCACAACCTGGTTGGCCTGATCGTCCATCTGGATATAACCGTAGATTTCGGCTCCGGCAACCACGTTGAGGTTTTCGAACACCAGGCTGGGCGCATAGGCCGGGCTGCCGTAGATGTTCTGGATACTGACGATGTCGAATGCGTCGTTCCAGTCCTTGATATAGACCCAGTCGCCCAGGCCGAGTCCGGAATTCTGGCCGAATTCGGTCGAAGCAACGATGCTCGCCGCGTTGGCGGTGGGGCCGACAAAGCCGTCCAGCGCGAAGAAAGACTCCTCACCCAGCTTGAACCCGAGCGTCGCGCCGGAGACGAACTTGAACTGCTGCCAGTCGTACCAGTCCTGAACGCCGCTCTGAATGCTGAACGTATTCGCGCCATTGAGGAAGATATTACCGGCAAAGTAGTTGTCCCGGTTGGTGATGAGCACGGTGTTGTTGGTCAGCGTCGCATCGGCGCTCACCGTTCCGTTCAGCCGGACGGTGTAGCCGTCGACGAAGCTGATTGCCACATTCCAATCACCGATGGTAACGGTCTTGGTGATGACTTCGGTGAACTTGCTGTTCTGGCCGAGCGTTACGTCGGCGTAACCGGTGGCGCTGCCCACCGTGACGTCGGCGCCGCTGTCCAGCGCGATCGTCTCGGCGTTGGAGATCACCAGCGCCGCACTCGCGAATATGCCGGAGGAGAAAGCGACAGTGTCCTGCCCGCCGCCCAGGTCGATCGACCCGATCGAAGCGGTGCCGGAGGTGACGTTCACCTGATCGCTGCCCGTTCCGCCCAGGATGGCGCCGACCGTGCCGGCGATATCCGCGGTCGCGTCGGAGGAGAGTTCGTGGATCGGCTCGTATCCGAGGTAGATCGGGCCGGAAACCGAAGCGTTCGCCGACACCAGGATGTAATTTTCGACGGAGACGAAACCAACTCCGCTGTTGTCGATCGAAGTCCCGCCATGCACGTAGACCTCTTCGGCGGTCACTTCGGAAGCGACAATCTTGCCGCCGTCCGCCAGATCGACCGTCTGCGCGTACAGTTTGCTGTTCGTCACGCCGGTTCCGGCGGTGTAATAATCGACGATTTCAACCGGAGACGTCGCCGGAGCCCCGATCACCTGAATCGTGCCGTCAACACGGGACAACATGCCGATATAGTTCTCAATCAAGGCATTGTCGCCAAAGTTGACCACCGCGTTCTGGCTCAGGTAAAACGCATCGAACCTGTCGCCGTTGGAGAGGAAATCCCCCCACGAGGTCACATCGCTGAACGTCACCTGACGGCCGTTCATCACCACCAGCGTATTGTTGGTGCTGCCGACCAGCAGCTGGTTGTCGTTGATCGCCATGTCGGCCCCGATCACGATCACGTCGCCGCCGTCGTCGGCGGTAATGACGTTGACGTTGCTGGCCAACGCGGCGTTCAGCACCAGGACATCCTTTCCGGTGCCCAGGTTGATGGTCGCCGGAATCGCGTTTCCGCGGCCGGTCCAGTCAGCCGCGGAGACATAATCGTAGCCGATGTTGGCTCCCCGGTTGATAATCAGCTTGTCGTTGCCGCCGCCCAGGTAGATGTTGTTAACCGAAGCGCCGTTCCCGACGATCACCGTGTCGTTGGCTTCTCCGGAAAGGATCAGGTCGCGGACCACGAAGACGTCGAGCTTCGTCCAGTAACCGGCGTCGACATAAACGTCGAGCGTCGCCCAGTAACCGACGCCGCCGCCCTTGACCGTATCGCCGTTGAGCGTGATGAGATTGTCGGTGGCCGCGTCGCCGCCGGAGAACCCCATCACCGCGCCGTTGACCGTCACGATATTGGTGGAACCGTTCGCGAAGAGGATCGTTCCGGTCATCGAGGCGCCTTGCTGGACGATCAGGATGTTGCTGTCCGCGCCCAGCGCGATATTGCCGGTCATCTCCACGCCGTTGCCGAGGGTGACGACGTCGTCGCCGCCGCCGGTGTTCAGCCCCGCCGCCAGGTTGCCGCCGGTGACGATGTTCACGTCGTCCGCCGCGCCGGAGAGCACCACTTTTTTGGTTTCGACGCTGTCGAAGACCAGATCCTGGCCCTTATAGCTGATCGAAACCGAGCCGCCGAGTTTCTTATCATAATCGTAAGTGAGTTCATAGGCATAGCTGCTGAGCTGCTCGCCGTCGGCGTTGACCACCAGCACCGCATCGATGTTGAACGCGGTCGCCGTTTTGAACTGCTTGCTCTGAATCAGGGTGACGTCGACGGCCGAAGAGGTTTCCACCGACACGACGATATTCGAGAACACCGCCTTGGAATCCCAGGTGAGCATCGCCCCCTGCAACCCCAGCGTATCGTCGTTGATGACGAATTCGTAGGTCGCGCCAGTCATCGTTTTGTTCTGGCCCTGGGTGAGAATCACCGCGCTCTTGCCGGAAATCGTCACCGTGTCGAAATCCTTGATCGTCGCCTTGAATTTCCCGGAATAGTTGTCGAGCACCAGCGTGGAGGTTCCGTCGATCCGCGCGGCCTTGCCGTTGCCGCCGCCGGAGACCATGCCCAGTTTCAGGTTGTCGTAAAGTCCGGAATTGTTGGTGAACGTGACCGTCGCATCGCCTTCCACCACCGAATTGTAGCCGCCCGCGTAAACGACGCCGATCTTGCCGGTGGCCCGGCCGTCAATGAAGATCGAAACGTCGCCATTCACCACCGAACCGGTGGAACCGCCGCCGTAAATTTTGGAGACATTGCCGCCCGAATAGGAGATCGACACATCGCCGATGACCGCCGCGCCGTATCCCGCGCCGCCGCCGTAGACCACACTGGCATTGGTGTTGTTGAGAACAAGCTGCACATCGCCGGTGACCGTGGCGGTAACGCCTTCAATGTATTTGGTGGTGATCTTACCCTTGTCGGTCAGCGCGAGAGCGCCGCCGTAAACCGCGCCCTTGACCGTGACCGCGTTCAGGCTGATGTTGACATTGCCGTTGATCGCGATCGTCGAGCCGGTCCATACTCCGCCGCCAGGATTCGGGTCGGTCACGTAGGTGCCGCCCGCCGCCACACTCTTCAGGGCCGCATTGAGGCCGGAGCCGATGATTGTCGTGCGGGAGTCGCCGCCCGCGGTGCTGCCGGTGTAAACCGTCACGTGGCCGGCGTTTTCCGCATACAGCCGCGCGTCACTTACGGGTTCGTCGGAGAGTTCGACGACGAACGGACTCAGCGTCTTTTTTGTAATGGTAGCCATGGTAAGATCTCCTTGATTTGATGGTGATCGGGTGTCACAAATTCCACAGTTGATGTTGGAGACAGATGCGGCGGCCGGTCGGCAGCGCCTTGACGGCATTGCGGACGGGCCGGATTTCCAGGGTTGAGAACCGGAGACGGTTGCGGCGGACCGCATCCATCATCCCGGCGACGGTGATCCGGCAATTGGCCAGAAGCTCACGGTCTCCGGTCAGTTGCAGGGCCGCTTCCCGGTCCCGGTTCCATGCCGCCGGCGAGCGGAAATCCCCGGCCGCCGACAGATGTTCCAGCCACGGCGTAGTCAGGGACACCGTTGCGACGGTTACAATCGCGAACCGGCCTTCCCGGACCCCTCCGGGCGCGGGAGTGCCGACGGCGCATTGGTTCATCCACTCCGGATTCACCGGAAACGTGGAGAATTGCTCGTTCTCCCAACCGCGATTCCCCGGAACGGAAAAAACCGGAGAGGCCGATGAAAAAGCGGCCGCTTCCGGATTCGGGTTGAAATTTTGAGTCGGAGTTGCTGTCATATGTGCTCCAGATCAGGACTTCCTTGGTTTTCCGCCCTGCGCCGCCGCCGGCTCGTTCTTCTGCAGGACGCCGGCCTCGACCAGCTTGTCGATCAACTGCTGCATCGAGTTGAACGCACCGAGGAAGCCCTGCGGCGGCATGATGATGCGCTCATTGACCACCGGCGTCGGAGCCTTGCCGTCCGCTTCCGGCTGAAGCGTCACGAAATCGAAACGCACCATGCCGCCCGCAAAATGGATCTGCCCGATGCCGTCCGCGAAAATTTCTTTCTTTTCCATCTTTTCCTCCGTCATTATTTTTGCGTGGAGTGGTTACTTCCGATTTTCATTCTTCTGCAAAACGCCAGCCTCGACCAGCTTGTCGATCAACTGCTGCATCGAGTTGAACGCGCCGAGGAAGCCCTGCGGCGGCATGATGATGCGCTCGTTGACCACCGGCGTCGGAGCCTTGCCGTCCGCTTCCGGCTGAAGCGTCACGAAATCGAAACGCACCATACCGCCCGCGAAATGAATCTGTCCGATTCCGTCGGCAAAAATCTCTTTCTTCTCCATCTTCTCTCCTTTTTGTCTGGTTGCCTGAAAAGGCGATTTCTCGCTATCTTTTCTCTTTCGCTATTCAATTGCGGATGCTTAAAGTTCGTATTGATTCCCGAACAAATTCACCCCCGTCTCTTTGCGGAACCGTCCGAATCGCGCCTGAAAAACGACGAATAAGCCGAACGGAAGCGATCATGTGACCCGATGAACATTCAGCAGAAAAAATGACAGATTGAAGCCTCCCATTACAATTTCCACTCAGAAACAACACGCATTCGATTTCTTACAAAAATCAAATAAATTGGCAAAGATTATCGATAATCGGTTTGATTTTTCGGTAGGATGATTATATTATGTTAAATTAATGTAATCTGCCGAACAAGCCGATTTCGTGTTTTTTGAAATTCCGTTGTTCATCGTTTATTAATGGGCAATCATCTGGTGATCCCTTTCTGCTTTCATATTTTCCCTAGAAATCAGAATCGAAAAGCCAGCTCAATCAATATTGATTACGGACGTTAATATATCGATCATTATTAATTAGTCAATGACAATTTTTGCTTTTTTTTAATGTTTTTTGTTTTTTTGTTGTAAAAGGCGTTCCATCAGGGGTTGAGCAATACGTTTATGCCACAGACCAAACATGTTTTTGCACCTGCCGATATCGAAGCAATCCGCAATGCCGTCAAAGAAAAATACGGCAGCGAGGCCGATCTGGCGCGGGAGGCTGGAATCAATCAGCCGTCATCCATCAATCAATATTGTAAAGGGCAAACCCGCAGTTGCACCAGGGCCACCTGGGACAAGCTGTTCCGGGTGATCGCCCCGTTTTACACGGAGCCGCTCCCTCAAGAGGCGGAGTATGCCGCCGAGGTCGCGGAACCGCAGGCGCCCTACCGGAACACGACCGACATCATCAGCCTCTACGGGATTCCGGTGGAGCGGATTTCATCCGCAATCTCGACCGCCCCGTTTCTGACCGAAGAGCAGAAAAAGCACCTGATCTACGAAATCTTCAAAGGGTAAACAGCGCAATGCGTCAGTCTTGCGGATGACCGCCGACTGACTACCGGTTCCGGCGGGCGCGGCGCAGCGCTTCGCCCAACGCGCCGGGCTGATCCGGTTCTTCGGGCTCTTCCGGCGGAAGGGCGGGCTCCGGCGCCTGGAATCCGGCGGCGGGTCTGCTTTTCCGGCGGATTGCGCTTTTTTCCTTCTTCCTCTTCGGAAGCGTCACGCGCGGGGCGCGGCGGAAGAGCACCGAAACGATTCCGATCCGCCGTTCGGCGACTTCGAGCAGCAAGAGCAGGATGACGCCGAGCACGATCCACGGCGTCAGGTCGAAGCGGCGCGGACGGGACGGCAATTCCTCCCACAGCCCGTCCGGCAAGAGCCGTTCCCGGCCGCCGGTCGCGGCGGACATCGCGGCGAGGTCGGCGTCGGACGCCTCCTCAACCGGGCGGAATTCGGGCGAATACTCCGCCGTCACCGGGGCCAGCGTCTCGGGCCGTTTGCCCTCCCAGCCCACGGTGGCGAGCGAAATCGCGCCGCTCTCCAGCGGAATATCCGCCTCCAGACGGTCGGGGTCGGCCCAATGGAAGGCGTCCCGCCGCGTCACCGGCGGCCCGCCGTCGCGGCTCGTCACCGAATGCACCGCGGGCGGGGCCGGGAACGGGTCGCGTTCGCGGCCGGGGTCGAGCAGGAGTTCCACCCGGTGCACGCCGTCAGCGAGATTCTGGGCGACCAGGTAACCGGAGCCGGGGTCGCTCTCCGGCGCGATCATCCAGTTCGCCAGCGCCGCCAGCAGCGTCCCGGCCATCGGGTCGGCGGCGAACCGCCCGGTGTATTCGCCGTCCGCCTCGGCGGTCAGCACGGCGACCCGGCCGAGCCCGGCCCGGCCGATCGCGGCGAGCGGTGCGAGAAATTCGTCGCGGCTCGCCAGCAGCACCTCGCCGCCCTCTTTGGCGTAGCAGAGGTTATAGCCGCCGAATCCGGTCGAGCGCCCGAAGTCGGCCGCCGAAACCGAACGCAGCGCGGCGGTGTAATCGGCCTCCACCGGCGTGTCGATAAAAGTGTTGCGCGCCATGAGGAAGGTATCCTGCGCGAAGATGCGCGGCAGCTCGTCGGCGCGGTCCGAGAAGTAGATCATGCCGCCGCCGCGTTTGGCCACGTCCTTGAGGAAGGCGGCGTCGCAGTCGGCCTCGGTGCCGAGCCCGACCACGCTCACCGTGATTCCGGCGCGGGAGGTCTTGTCGAGCAGCGCCTGATAAGCCCCCGGCTCCTCGGCGTCGGCGGCGTCGGCGAAGAGGATCAAGTGCCGGGTCGCCGCCTTGGAAGCCATCAATTCCTGAGTGGCACGGGCGAGCGCGGTGTAGGTGAAGATTCCGCCGCCCATCGATTCGATGCCGCGGATGCGCGATTCGCCGCCGACAATGTCCTCCACCGGCGTAAGCGGAATGACCGAGTGCGCCGCACTGTCCACCGCG
>Ga0209800_10004624_pt1 | contig 10059 bp, 11 predicted proteins | sample Higcelweek8metaG_FD_187174 | JGI IMG/M metagenome (GOLD analysis project Ga0209800, IMG submission 187174) | Freshwater pond sediment microbial communities from the University of Edinburgh, under environmental carbon perturbations - High... | ecosystem: Environmental > Aquatic > Freshwater >... | reverse complement strand
GCTTGGTGCGAACGAGAAATTCAGTATTCTTGACTATCTTCATGATTTTAAAAGAGAAGAGAGTAATAAAATTCACCATTCTGAAATAAAAAGGACTAAAGATTTCAAACCTTCGTGTTCTCGGGATAACCGAACACGTTATTTTATGAAAATTCAGGATGGTTGTGATTATTTCTGTACCTATTGCAGTATTCCGTTTATGCGTGGCCGCAGTCGCAGCGAAAGTGTTGAAAACACTATGAAAGTTGCCCGGGAAATTGCTACCACCGAACTCAGGGAAATAATATTAACCGGTGTGAATATCGGCGATTTCGGTCGTCAGAATAATGAATCATTTCTGGATTTGGTTAAACAACTATCTGAATTGAAAGGAATTGACCGCATCCGGATTTCATCAATTGAACCCGAATTGTTAAATGACGATATTATCAAACTTGTTTCCGGGTCCGAAAAACTGTTGCCCCATTTTCACATTCCATTGCAAAGCGGCAGCGACAAAATATTGCAACTGATGAAACGCAAATACCTGCGCGAAGTATTTGCCGGCAGGGTGAACCGTATCAAAGAGCTGATGCCGGATGCCTGCATTGCCGCGGATGTAATTGTCGGTTTTCCGGGCGAAACCGGGGAAGATTTTGACGATACCTACAATTTTATTAAAAACCTGGATGTAACATACCTGCATGTTTTCACTTATTCCGAACGCCCCGGAACCAAAGCCCTGCAAATGGAAGGCAAAGTTGATGAGCGCGAAAAACGGCGTCGCAGCAAACTTTTGCATGATCTTTCCGAAACAAAAAAGAACGGTTTCTACTCGCAGCAAATCGGTAAAATCGCGCAGGTTTTATGGGAATCGGATAATATCAAAGGATTTATGCATGGATTTACAGGAAATTACGTAAAAGTCAGGACTTCATACGATGCCACGCTTATTAATAAAATCACAACTGTAAAAATCGTTGCTGTTAATACTGATGAAACATGTGAGGTAGAGTTTGTTTAGGCTTGGGAAATGGAGAAATAGAAAATGGGGAAATGGTAAATGCTAAATGGTAAATGGTAATTCGAAAAATCCCAACTTTGAACATTGAATATCGATTATCGACCGTTGAACTTTGAACTCTTGAACTTTTTACCTAAACCAGAAACTCTTCAAACTCTTCAAACTCTTCAAACCCTTCAAACCCTTCAAACCCTTCAAACTCTTCAAACTCTTCAAACCCTTCAAACCCTTCAAACCCTTCAAACCCTTCAAACTCTTCAAACTCTTCAAACCCGAAACTCTTCAACCCCTAACCCCCAACCCCTAAAACCTAACCCCTAAAAAAAAGATGTTTCCCAAAATCTCCGATCTTCTCAACTACTTGTTAGGCACACACCTGGATCTGCCTTTTCAAACCTATGGGACTTTCCTGGCGTTTGCGGCAATTGTGGTAGGTTTTGTTTTAAAATCGGAGCTGAAGCGGAAGGAAACAGAAGGACTTTTACCACAAAGGATAAGGAAGAAAAATCCGCACAGAAATGCCAGCTGGTTCGAAATTATTCCAGTAACGTTGCTAACATCTTTTATCGGATGGAAATTTTTCGGAATACTGTTTTCATACCGGCAGTTTGCTGAAAACCCTCAGAAATTTTTACTATCAGCCGAAGGAAGCACGATTGCATTCTTTACAATAGCATCAGTTTCAATATTATATCAAATAATCGTTAGAAACAGAAACAAGAATAAGCCAGAGGAAGATTTGGAAGAAATAATCCACCCCTATCAGCACACCTGGAATATTATGATAGTAGGTCTGGTTTTTGCCATCCTGGGCTCCAAGATTTTTGATATTTTCGACAATTTCAGCAGTTTTCTAAAAAATCCAGTTCATAGTTTACTCTCGTTCAGTGGACTCACATTTTATGGCGGATTTATCGTTACCGTTATTGCGCTTTTATTGTACATGAAAGTGATAAAACTCGACTGGAAACATGTGATTGACGCCACTGCTCCGGTGATTATGATCGGGTATGCCATTGGCCGGCTTGGTTGCCATTTTTCGGGCGACGGATGTTGGGGAATTGTGAATACACTTGCGCAACCACAATGGCTGGCCTGGCTTCCCGACTGGCTCTGGGCTTCGAATTATCCGCATAATGTTATTAATCATGGAGTTCCAATTCCCGGTTGTGGCGGTGCTCATTGTATGGTTTTAGACAAACCCGTTTTTCCTACATCTCTTTACGAATCTTTTATTTCATTTTTTTCGTTCGGTATTTTATGGCTTTCGCGCAAACGAATAAAAGCACCGGTAGTCCTTTTCGGATTATTTATGGTGTTAAACGGAATTGAGCGGTTCTCAATCGAAAAAATCAGGATCAACAACAAATACAATATAATCGGTTTGCAACTTTCGCAGGCAGAAATAATTTCGGCTTTCTTAATTCTGATCGGAATCGTTGTAATGATATATTTTACAAAACGGCATCACAACTCCTCAAAACCCTCAAACACTCACCCCTCCACAACCGAATGACCACTCACAACAGCTAAAAACGCTCAACTAACTCACTCTTCAACAACTGAATGACAATTGAATGACAACTAATTCCTCTCAACAACCCAAACCACTCACCCCTCCACAACCGAATGACCACTGACTGACCACTCAAAACATCTCAAAACACGAAACCTTCTCAAACCCCTCAAAAAATGGACTACAAAAATATAACCCTCTCTGTAATAGCCCTTGCCAAAGAAACCGGTTTATTTTTTCTGGAAGAGATCAACAAAGTAAAAACCTCGGATATTGAAGTGAAAGGCCTTCACGATTTTGTAAGTTATGTTGATAAAACCGCTGAAGAGCGCATTGTAAAACGTCTTGCGGAGATTTTGCCCGAATCGGGATTTATCACCGAGGAACAAACCGCAACCCATCGCGGTGAGCGTTTTAACTGGATTGTGGACCCACTCGATGGAACTACTAACTTCCTGCACCACATTCCTTTATACTCGGTAAGTATTGCACTTATGGAATATGACGAAATTGTTGCCGGAGTAGTTTACGAGCCCAATCTCGACGAATGTTTTTATGCCTGGAAAGGTGGGAAAGCCTACCTGAATGAAAAAGAAATCTGTGTTTCGGATCAGAAAGAATTAAAGAATACACTCCTGGCAACCGGATTTCCTTATTACGATTACGGAAAACTGCAAGGCTATATGGAACTTTTTACCTGGTTTGCACGAAATACTTCCGGTTTACGAAGATTAGGATCGGCAGCCGTTGACCTCGCCTACACCGCATGCGGACGGTTCGAAGGGTTTTACGAATATGGTCTGCATGCCTGGGATGTTGCTGCCGGAGTTTTCATTGTTAAACAGGCAGGCGGCACGGTAACTGACTTTAAAGGTGGTAACGACTTTATTTTCGGAGGCGAACTTCTTGCTTCGAATACGGTGCTTCACAAACCATTGCTTGATGCAGTTCAAGTCCATTTTAAAAATAATGCAGAAATGTAAAACCGGTTCAGGAATTATCTATATTTTTGTAAAATATCCATTCGTACATGAGTAACAGCAAACTTACCAATCAGCAGAATACCGAAGTAGAAACTTTATTCCGCGATACTCCTCAGCGCAGCCTTCTTAAAACAATTACGTACAGGGTTTTTGCTTCCGGTGTAATGTTTGTAGCAGTTTTTATTTATTCGCACGAATACCAGAGCCTGTCGCTTCTCGAAAGTTTTGGAAACGCCGGTTTCATTGCTGTTGCTGAATTCCTGATCAAATTAATCATTTATTATATCCACGAACGCATCTGGTCGGGTATTAAATGGGGAAAATACTGGCGCAGGCATTATTGGGCCCGCCGTGCATGGAAACGCGCTTACCGCAAGGCGCATAAATAGTGCCTAACGCATTCATCTTTCAGTTTTTACTGTTTCACTGACCGTCTGTTTTAAAATAAACCATTGTGTACAGGAGCATGATGGGCATTTGGGATTTGATCCAAAAATACTTTAAGTCCTTTCATTCCAGTATTATCCGGAAAGTGCCTGAAAGTAAAGCTTTCCTAAAAATAATTCTTTACACCTTAACAATACTTACTAAATTTGGAGTATCTAAAAATTAAAATTATGTCGTCACTAAAATATACTTCTGTTTTTCTCCTTTTTGTTTTGACGCTGTCGTTTTCTTTTTCCAAATCAAGCGCTCAAACCCCTGGCAATCAAAAGAAACAGGTTTATCTCTTTAAAATTTCGGATGAAATAGCAAAACCGGTTTGGTTCAAAACCCAAAAAGCCCTGGCAGAAGCCACCGAAATGAAAGCTGATATTATTCTGATACAAATGAATACCTACGGTGGATTGCTCGATATGGCCGATTCCATCCGTACAGCTATTTTAAACTGTAAAATTCCGGTTTGGGTATTTATTGATAACAATGCAGCATCAGCGGGCGCTTTGATTTCGATTGCCTGCGACAGCATTTACATGCGCGAAGGCGCCAATATGGGCGCAGCTACTGTTGTGAACCAAACCGGCGAGCAATTACCGGATAAATACCAGTCTTACATGCGGGCAATGATGCGTAGCACTGCTGAAGCCACCGGCCGCAATCCGGATATTGCCCAGGCGATGGTCGATCCACGCATTAAGGTTGAAGGAGTGAACGATTCGGGTCAGGTTGTTACATTTACCGCTCACGAAGCCATGAAACACGGCTATTGCAATGCTATGGCCGAAAACGTGCCCGAAGTGCTCCGCAAAGCCGGAATTGTTGATTATACTATTAAAGAACAGCGGCTTACCACAACGGATAAAATGATTGGTTTCCTTACAAAACCTGCTGTTGCCGGCATTCTGATTATGCTTATTATCGGCGGCATTTACTTTGAATTACAAACACCGGGAGTTGGATTTCCGCTTGCCGTTTCCGTTCTTGCAGCATTATTTTATTTTGCGCCTCATTACCTCGAAGGTCTTGCCGCAAATTGGGAAATACTTATTTTTATTGTCGGGGTAATACTGCTGGCGGTCGAAATATTTGCCATACCCGGTTTCGGGGTAGCCGGTATTTCCGGAATTATACTTATGGTTACCGGGCTTACACTGGCAATGATTGATAATATTTACTTTGAGTTCACTCCCGGCTCATCCGGAAAAGTTGCCGAGGCATTCTTTATCGTTATTATTGCGTTCTTCACTTCAATTATTTTATCCATCTATTTTACACGCCGGCTATTTACCGGCAAAACATTTTTTGGCGACCTGGCCCTTGTTTCGACTCAGCAAAAGGATGATGGATTTTCGGTTGCTGATGCTTCGTATATGAATATTAACGGTAAAACCGGAATTGCACATACCATGCTCCGCCCTTCGGGAAAAGTAATGATAGAAGGAGAAATTTACGATGCTACAGCGCTAACAGGGTTTATCGATAAAGGCGAAGCTGTTGAAGTGGTAAAATATGAAACTGCCCAGCTTTTTGTGCGAAAAGTGAAGTAGAATTATCGCGGACAACGTTTTGATTTAAAGACTTTTGTGAACATTTCATTACCCGGGAATGTGCTATAAAATATGCCAAAGATAGAACTCCTACAGGCCGATATCACCCAACTTGAGGTTGATGCTATAGTTAATGCAGCTAATAGCAGTTTGCTTGGAGGCGGTGGCGTGGATGGAGCCATTCACAGGGCAGCCGGACCGCTATTACTCGCTGAATGCTCAACAATCGGAGGTTGCCCTACCGGTGAAGCCCGGATAACGAAAGGATATAACCTCAAAGCGCGTATCGTTGTACATACCGTTGGTCCGGTTTGGCAAGACGGGCATAACAACGAAAGCATTTTGCTGGCAAATTGTTACCGAAACAGTCTGATACTTGCTATTGAAAACGGATGTTTTTCTGTAGCTTTCCCAAATATAAGCACCGGCATTTATGGTTTCCCTAAAAATAAAGCTGCTGAAATAGCAATCCACGAAGTAAAATTATTTCTGAGTTCAAACAACCTTATCAAACAGGTGATTTTTTGCTGTTACGACAACGAAAATTATTCGATCTATAACAAAATTCTGCAAAACAGCAGCTTATGATAGACAAGAAATGGCTTCGTATTGCACTGTGGCTTAGCATCATAACAATAGTTTACAATGTTGCGGAAGGGTTGGTATCAGTTTATTTCGGCAGTACCGACGATACTCTTGTATTGCTTGGTTTCGGCATCGATAGTTTTGTAGAAGTAATTTCCGGAATAGGAATTCTTCATATGGTTTTGTGGATGCAACATTCGGAGATTAAGAACCACGACAGATTTGAACGGCTTGCACTTCGTATAACCGGATCGGCTTTTATTCTGCTGGCTGTTGGGCTAGTGGTCGGTAGTATTCTTCGACTGATAAACAAAGCTATGCCCGAAACCACGCTGCCAGGAATTATTATTGCTTTAATTTCAATTGCCACCATGTATTTCCTGATGCATTATAAACTGAAAGCCGGTAAAATTCTTGACTCAGATGCTATTATCGCCGATGCGCATTGTACTAAAACTTGCCTCTATCTTAGCTTTATCCTGCTGGTATCAAGTTTATTATACCAATTTTTCAGGATTAACTATATTGATATTGCAGGCTCATTAGGAATCGCGTGGTATGCTTTCAGCGAGGGACGCGAAAGCTTCGAAAAAGTGAGGAAGAATCAACTCTCGTGCAGCTGCAGTGGAAATTGTCACTAATTTTGAATTTTTAAATTGAATTATGTCATCTGGAATAAGACAAACAACTGACAGAAGTTTCCGATTTATCGGTATGATAGCAATAGCAATATTTGCTATTTTCATGATTTTCAGGTTTGTAAATATGAAAATTACCGAACGCAAAACCATTGAAGAAAACAATATCATTTTCGATAAACTCCGCAGCACTGCCAAACTGGTAATATGGGAGCAGAATTTCCGCCTGACGAATATCACCAAAATGGAAAAGAAATATTTTGGTTCCGACATGCTGAAATTCACCGAAAAAGTATCGACCTCAGCCAACGGAAGGCTGGGATTTCACATCGATCTTGGCGACACCATCAATACATCATTTACAATCACCGAAAAAGCGATAGAAATACACGCGCCCTTGCAGCTCACATATGTAACCATTGATAACAGTACAATTGAGCAGATTAAAGAATCGTCCTACGATCCAAGCATCGAAATTGATAAAGAAGCAATAGTGAAACGCCTAAACGAAATTGCTTTGCGCGAACAACTTAAACCCGCCCTGGTGAAAGCCCGAAAGCAATCGTTGAACGAGCAGGAGAAAAGTCTCACAGCATTAACCGGCCGACCAGTGAAAATTATCCTCACCGATATGCCAACACTTCAAAACAGCATTAACTGGCTGAATAAAGACTAAGTGTTGAGCAATTCCAAATCAAAACCTCGTGATTGAAAATCCGGTTTTTGTATAAGTGCCTTCATTTTTTCTGTATCGACGACTCTCCCCTCGCCCTGTCGCCTTGTCGCCCCTTCTATCTGTAATTGAATAGAATACGAACCTATGCTGACAAATGTTCAACCAATATTTTAAACCCTATAAGCATAAGAATTACACCGCCTAAAATCTCCATTCTCCGACCCATTCGGGCACCAATTTTTTTTCCGAAAAGCATTCCAAGCATAGCAACAATGTAAGTCACAATTCCGATCAGGGCAACCGAAATCAATATTTTATAATCGAGCAGTGCAAAACTGAAACCTACAATCAGAGCGTCAATGCTGGTGGCAATAGCCATCCCGATCATTACTTTCATTTCGAGAGGATTAAAATTCCTTTCTGCAGGATCGGATTTAAAACTTTCATAAATCATTTTACCACCAAGTAAAAACAGTATCGCGAAAGCGATCCAATGATCAAAATCGGATGCATAATTCTTTATTCCGGAACCAGCCAGCCAACCAATTACCGGCAGTCCGCCCTGAAAAACAGCAAATACAATTGCAATTTTGCTGGCATTAAAAAAATCGATCTTTCGCAATATCAATCCATTGGTAACAGAAACAGCGAATGTGTCAAACGACAGACCGATTGCAATAAGTAAAATGGTGAGTATTTCCATTAATTGAGTTCGTATAGGGGCTGCAAAGCTAAATAAAGCAGTCGAAACCAAAAAATAGCATGATGGAAAACTCCGAAAAATTAAGGTTGGTAAAAGTCCTGTCTGCTCAATCCGTATTGCGTTAATCAATTGTTAATATTTTACTAAAAAATCTATTTTAAGGCAATATGTTTTTCAGAAAATCGTTATTTAATTATTAAAAACCACAATAGGAACCAATGATAACAATATACTCATGAACAAAGCTATTCTCTTTCTGACAATTCTAAGTTTTATAACAGTTGCAAATTTCAACGCTTCTGCCCAGAAATCAGGCAAATACACCATAAATGCATCGATTGCAGGTATCAGTAAAGGCGAAATCTCAAAATCACTTTTGCTGAGTAACGGAGAAATTCAATGTACCGATCCTAAAGCCGAAATCCTTTATTTCAGTTTAACTGCTTTTATGAAAAACGGCGATCTTATTGTTTATAACGGCGAAGGAAATGTGCTTACCGAATCGATGAAAAAAGTTATTAATGAAATGGAAACAGGCAGCAAACTTGTAATTGAGAATATTGCCGCCCGCACAGCCGGCGATAAAGTTATTCAGCTTCCTTCGATAGTGCTGATATTGCAGTAATTTGCCGCCTGTTGAATTATCTGCGAGTAATTTGTCAGTGAAACTCCATTTTTTTGCTTTCGAATAAAAATTGTGTCGCTTATTGAAATAATATCCTAAATTTAACCATTGAAACGTAGATTGTATCACTTACAAAACTCCGCCGTAAGGCTAACCTGCATAAAATACCAGTTATTCCTTTAACCTTCCGCGACAATTATTTGTACAAATGGATCTTATTACTCTTAAAAAACTTATCCCTCAGGTTGACACCGAACTTTTGCAATTCATTGCTGATGAAGCCGTTGAAATGGATGTTCCCGCTGATACTACCTTACTAAAAACAGGTAATTATGTTCAATCGGTTCCTTTGGTTATAAAAGGGCTTATCCGGGTGAGCCGCAACGAGGAAGACAAGGAACTGCTGTTATATTACATTCATCCGGGAGAAATGTGCATCATGTCATTTTCCGCTTGCTGCAATAATTCGGCCAGCCTGATTGAAGCTGTAACGCTTGAAGAAACCAGAATCCTTCTGATCCCCTCGGTAAAACTCCGTGAGTGGATAAACAGGTTTCCGTCCTTTAATTTCTTCGTTTACGAAATGTTTAACAAACGTTACCTTGATCTTATCGAAACCATTGATCAGCTGATTTTTAACCATCTCGATGAAAGACTATATAATTACCTGAATGAAAAGACTTTACTAACAGGCACTAAAAATTTAAGCATTACGCACCAGCAGATAGCTACCGATATGGGCACTGCGCGCGAAGTGATAAGCCGTTTGCTTAAAAAACTCGAACGTGAAAAGAAAATAATTACAGGAAGGAACCAGGTAAGAGTTCTGTAATTGCCAGCATTCTGCAAATCAGATCCCTGGAGTTCATGGAGACTTTAAAATTAGTTTTTGCTTTGTGACCTTCATCACACTAAAGTGCTCAAACCATGTGTAATTTTGCCTTATAAAGATTTTTTAACCTTAAAACCAATATATCTATGAAAGCAAACATGGGAACCACCGACAAAATTATTCGAATAGCACTTGCTGCATTAGTGGCAATCCTGTATTTTACTAATGTTATTACCGGTACAATCGGAATTGTACTGCTTGTATTGGCTGCTGTTTTTGTGCTTACCAGCCTAATCAGTTTCTGCCCTTTATACCCGATTTTGGGAATGAATACCACTAAGAAAAAATAGTAATTGATTCTCATTTCAGAAAAACCACTTCATTCGGAGTGGTTTTTTTTTCATAATTACTGATTTGATAGGGTTCGTAATATTTAATTTACTAATTTTAAAAAACAAAAACCACTTATTAAATTCAAACTAAAACTATGGGAAAATTTGTTCTATCAAC
>Ga0209800_10004620_pt1 | contig 10064 bp, 7 predicted proteins | sample Higcelweek8metaG_FD_187174 | JGI IMG/M metagenome (GOLD analysis project Ga0209800, IMG submission 187174) | Freshwater pond sediment microbial communities from the University of Edinburgh, under environmental carbon perturbations - High... | ecosystem: Environmental > Aquatic > Freshwater >... | reverse complement strand
ATCCCACATATACGGGATAAACGCTTTATAGTCTTCGGTGAAATTGAAGTTGGCTTCTTCGTTTTTTACAATGATTTCGCCTTTTTTCTTCGTCGTAAAACGATATGCCACACCATCGTTATAAACCCTGAAGATGATTTCATAATCGCCTTTGCAATTAATCGTAATCTGATTGCATTGATCGGGAATGGTTGATTTTTTATAATTGATTGCGGTAATAACCTGATTAATTTTTTCCTTTTTTGAGGAAGTGATTTTTGCATTGTCGCCTAACACTTCGCCACTTTCCAGTTGGATTGAAATTTCCGATGGGGCAATAATCTGTTGTCCCTCGTGCAGAACCGACCACGTTAATTTGGTTCCTGCTTCAAGTTTCAACGCGATTTTGTTGTCAGGGGAATTGATCTCGAAGATATTGCTTTTCTGCGCGTTAAGTATTGTCGAACTCATTAACATCGTCAGGAAAATCCCAATTAAAGTAGCTTTCATTTTGATTGTATTGTATATATGTTGGTTACAAATAGTTGTCCAATTCGCGTTTCAGGTTATCCGATATTCTTGTCAACGGAAGCCGAAGTTCATCGCTTTCGATCAGTCCCTTTTTTGCTAAATAGTACTTGATTGGCGCCGGATTCGGTTCATTAAATAGTAAGGGGATAAATTTCTCAATAGTTTTCCATGTTTCTAACGCTGATTGGAAATCATTCTTTTCAATAGAATTTTTAACAGAAACAAATGTTTCAGTTTCGAGATGAGCTGCTGCCAGAATTCCACCATCACCGCCAAGTACCAAATTCAGGTAGAACAGAATATCTTCACCTGTAAGTACGGAGAAATTAGCCGGGCGGTTGAATATCAGATCCATGGTTTGGTTGATATTTCCGCAGGAATCTTTCACGCCTACAATATTATCGAGTTCGGACAGCTTGAAAAGAGTATCATTTTCAATATTTCTTCCCGTACGATAGGGAATGTTATAAATGATAATTTTCAAATTGGTTGATTCTGAAATCGCTTTAAAGTGTTCGAAAATTCCCTTTTGGTCTGGCCTGCTGTAATAAGGTGAAACAGACAAGATTCCCTCAACGTTGTATTTTTCAATAACTTTAAGCTGTTTTATTACCTTATGGGTGTTGTTTCCGCCTAATCCATAATAGATTGGCAGCCTGTTTTGATTGAACTCAACCGTTTTATCAAGTAATTCCTCAAATTCATCCTCTTCGATGGTGGGGCATTCTCCGGTTGTGCCATTGGGAATTAAACCGGTTATTCCTTTGGGAGTGTAATAATCGATTAACTTCTGATACGATTTGTAATCAATTTTATCCCCTGAAAACGGGGTGATAATTGGCAACCAAACTCCTTTTAAACTGCTCATTTTTATTGTATTATAATTTTTTTTACATTGTCCAATCGATAATCAGCTATTTTAAAATAAGTGCTTATTCTATGAGTTGCATTTTCATTTCAGATTAAGTTTTATTTTGTTCCAAATTGTCTGTTATCTATTGTAAAAGTATGGATTTCCTTCTTAAGTCATTATCCTGATTTATTAATTTTGACTACAGTTAAATTTATTTCTATTATATGCAGGAATGAATTTTAGTTTCTTAGAAGTGATAGAATAAGGAATATTTCCAAAACTATTGAGTTGCGGATTTGTTGTTAACTTGATTAGTTCAAGAAAAAATTAATTCGAACCAATTCATTTTCAATTTACAATTATAAATACGATTCGAATATTGAAACTATTTAAACCAGAAATTTTTCAGGGAAACCTGAAACTGAAGAATTATTTTGAGGGATGGTATTTTAAACAGGTCTCTTCTGATCAAAATCAGGTTTATGCATTCATCCCGGGTGTTTCTCTTGCTTTAGATGATGCCCATGCGTTCATTCAGGTTATTAATGGATTAAGTGGTGAATCGCATTATATAACCTATCCACTCGATCAATTTAAATGGGATAAAAAAAGATTCTTCATACAAATTGGGGAATCAATATTTACTGATGAATATATTGATTTGAAAATTGATGAACCTACTTTTTCTGTTAAGGGCCGGTTAAATTTCTCGGGGTTAACTTATTATCCAAAATCGTTATTCTCACCGGGAATTATGGGGTGGTATACTTTCATACCTTTTATGGAATGTAATCATGGCGTTGTTTCCGTAAATCATGAAATTTCAGGAATACTGGATGTTAATTCAACCCTGGTAAATTTCAATGGGGGTAAAGGTTACATTGAAAAAGATTGGGGCATCTCCTTTCCTGAATGTTGGATATGGTTGCAATCAAATTCATTTAAGCAGAAAAACGCCTCATTATTCATTTCAATTGCAAAGATTCCCTGGTTGGGTAATTTTTTTATTGGTTTTATTGCTTTCATTTATTTCGAAGGTAAATTCTATAAGTTCGCTACCTACAATCATTCTAAGCTGGTTAAAGTTAACTTTAATGGATCTTTGCTTGAGATTGAACTCGAAAATAGAAACAGTAAACTGAGTATTCAGGCTAAATCGAGAAGTTCAGGGATTTTATTTGCACCAAAACGTGGAAACATGAACCGGAGGATAAAGGAGAGTATCGATTCAGAAGTTAGCGTTCAACTTAAAGATAAAAACGGACTGGTTATTTTTAGTGATCATTCATGCGGAGCCGGACTTGAAATCATCGATGAAATATTTAAATATCTTTAAAAAGCCGCCCAATTTTTAAAATTGAACGGCTTTTAAAAATTTCCTAATCGGGGAAGAATCACTTGTATTCTTCCCAACTCTTTATCGTTAAATCTTCAATTTTGTATTTGCAAATTGCGTAAATAAACGCGCTGGCAACCCGTGCATTGGTGATTAGCGGAATATTGTAATCAATCGCATTCCTCCGAATATAATAGCCATTGCCCAACTCGCGGGTGGTATGGTCTTTCGGAATGTTGATCACCAAATCGAGTTTCTTTTCTTTGATGTAATCGCTGATGTTTGGTTTGCTTTCCTCTTCATCGGGCCAATGCAGCAAGGTGCATTTTACGTTGTTGTCGCGGAAAAAGCGATAAGTACCATCGGATGCGTAAATGTTGTACCCTTTTTCTACAAGCATTTTTGCCGACTGCAAAAGCTCAATTTTTGAGCGGGTTGGCCCCGATGAGATCAGAATGTTCTTCTTTGGAATGGTGTATCCTACCGAAAGCATTGATTTCATAAGTGCTTCGTAGAAATTGTCGCCAAGGCAGGCAACTTCACCGGTTGAACTCATATCGACACCCAAAACCGGGTCGGCATTTAACAACCGGTGGAATGAGAACTGTGGCGCTTTTACCCCCACGTAGTCGAGTTCGAAAAGCGATTTATTGGGTTTTTTATATGGAACACCCAGCATCACTTTAGTTGCCAGTTCTATCATATTAAATTTCATAACCTTTGATACGAACGGAAAGCTACGCGAAGCCCGAAGGTTGCACTCAATGACTTTGATGTCGTTGTCTTTAGCCAACAACTGCATGTTGAAAGGTCCTGAAATTTCAAGTCCTTTGGCTACCTCGCGCGAAATCTTTTTGATCCGGCGAATGGTTTCAATGTATAATTTTTGAGGAGGGAAAACCATGGTGGCATCGCCTGAATGAACTCCAGCAAATTCAACGTGCTCGGAGATGGCATAAGCGATCACTTCGCCTTTGTCAGCCACGGCATCAATCTCAATTTCTTTGGCTTGTTCAATAAATTCGGAAACAACCACCGGGTGTTCTTTCGATACATTGACAGCCAGTTGCAGCAAATGTTCCAACTGATCCATGTTTGAAACCACGTTCATGGCAGCCCCTGAAAGCACATACGATGGACGGATCAAAACCGGGAACCCAACTTCATCTATAAAACGGTGGATCTCTTCGGTGGTCGAAAGCTTCTTCCAGCGGGGTTGGTCAACGCCAATCCTGTCGAGCAACGATGAGAATTTCTGACGGTCTTCAGCGCTGTCAATGTTTACAGGTGATGTGCCCAATATATGAACTCCCTGATTGTGAAGTTTCATCGCAAGGTTGTTCGGTATCTGACCTCCTGTTGAAACAATGGTTCCCATTGGATTTTCAAGGTCGATAATATCCATCACCCGTTCAAACGAAAGTTCGTCGAAATAGAGGCGGTCACAGTTGTCGTAATCGGTACTGACCGTTTCAGGATTGTAGTTGATCATGATGGAACGGAAACCCTCTCTGCGCACCGTGTTTGCCGCATTTACACCGCACCAGTCGAACTCAACGGACGACCCGATACGGTAAGCTCCCGACCCCAAAACAATGACTGATTTTCCATCGTTCGGAAAGTCAACGTCGTTTTCAATGCCATTATACGTAACATACAGGTAGTTGGTTTGGGCAGGATATTCCCCGGCAAGGGTATCTATTTGTTTAATGAAAGGAGTGACTCCTCTTTTTTTACGGTGTTCACGAACCAGCAGTTGATTGGTATGCATTTCCAACATGGCGGGTTTCAACACAAAACGGGCAATTTGGAAATCGGAGAAACCGAATTTCTTTGCCTGTATCAGGTTTTCATCGGGCAACTCTTCCAGCGTATTGAATTCCCTTAATTCGCAACGTATCTTATATAATCCTTCAAGTTTATGGAGGAACCAGCGGTCGATTTTTGTGCGTTCATAAATTTCTTCTACCGTATAACCTTTGTGAAAAGCTTCAGCAATGGCAAAAATACGGCGGTCGGTTGGGTTTATCAATTCTTCCTCAATGGCTTCAATGGTAATCTCTTCGCGGTTGCCTACAAAACCGTGCATCCCGATTCCCACCATTCGTATTCCTTTCTGGATGGCTTCTTCAAAGTTGCGGCCAATCGACATGATTTCGCCTACCGACTTCATGGAACTGCCAATCTGTTTTGACACGCCTTCGAATTTGCTTAAATCCCAGCGAGGAATTTTACAAACTACATAGTCGAGCGCCGGCTCAAAACAGGCCGTGGTTACTTTGGTCACTGAGTTTTTCAATTGGTGCAAACCGTAACCCATACCCAATTTCGCGGCTACAAATGCCAGCGGGTAACCAGTCGCTTTCGAGGCCAGTGCGGATGAACGGCTCAACCGGGCATTCACCTCTATTACACGGTAATCTTCACTGAACGGGTCGAGGGCAAACTGCACGTTACATTCTCCAACCACACCAATTCGGCGAATGATGCGGATTGAAAGTTCCCTGAGTTTGTGATATTCTCTGTTGGTAAGTGTTTGCGATGGTGCCACCACGATGCTTTCACCGGTATGGATACCCAGCGGGTCGAAGTTTTCCATGTTACACACGGTAATGCAGTTGTCAAACTGGTCGCGAACCACTTCGTATTCAACCTCTTTCCACCCTTTGATCGATTCTTCAATCAGAATTTGCGGGGAGTAGGAGAAAGCGTTTGAAGCCCTGATTTCAAGTTCTTCCATGTTGGAACAAAAACCTGAACCAAGTCCACCCAGTGTGTATGCGGCACGTATAATGATTGGAAAACCAACTGTTTCAACAGCCTTTTTTGCCTCTTCCATGTTGGAGCATGCAATGCTTTTAGGAGTCAGGACATCAATGCTTTTCAGTATTTTAGAAAAAATATCGCGGTCTTCAGTGTCGATGATCGACTGAACAGGGGTTCCCAACACTTCGAGATTGTATTTTTCGAGGATCCCTGTTTTATATAAAGCTACACCACAATTGAGCGCTGTTTGACCACCGAAGGCAAGTAAAATACCTTGAGGATTTTCCCTTTTGATAACCTCTTCAACAAAATAGGGGGTGATGGGTAGAAAATATATTTTATCGGCAATCTCATCTGACGTTTGAATGGTCGCGATGTTCGGGTTGATAAGGATGGTTTCAATTCCTTCCTCCTTCAATGCTTTCAACGCTTGTGAACCCGAATAGTCGAATTCGCCGGCCTCGCCAATTTTTAATGCGCCCGAACCAAGTACCAACGCTTTCTTTATATGTGATTTGAAATTTTCCATCTTTTAGGTATTCAATTGTTTATCTTCAGTATTTTATCTTCAGTCTTTAATCTTTTATCTCCGGTCTTCAATCTTCTTTTTTATTTTTCCTGATATTCTCAATAAAGTCGTCGAATAGAAATTCAGTATCAACCGGACCGCTGGTCGCTTCGGGGTGAAACTGGGTTGAGAAAAAAGGTTTGCTTTTGTGGCGGATACCCTCATTGGTATTGTCGTTCACATTGGTGAAAAGAATTTCCCAGTCGATTGGAATGGTTTCGTTGGCTATTGCAAATCCGTGATTTTGAGACGTGATGTAGCAACGGTTCGTGTTGGTGAGTAATACCGGCTGGTTGTGGCTGCGGTGACCGTATTTCAGTTTATAAGTATCAGCCCCGGCAGCACGGGCAAGCAACTGGTTCCCCAGGCAAATTCCCATAATTGGTTTTCCAATTTCGAGGGCTTTTGAGATATGCTTTTCAGTAATTTCACACATGGCAGGGTCGCCAGGGCCGTTCGAGATAAAAAGCCCGTCGTATTCTTCATTGGTAAAATCATAATCCCATGGAACCCTTTTTACCTGTGCGCCCCTTTTCAGCAAGCATCGGATGATGTTGTTTTTTACGCCGCAATCGACCAGTACCACTTTATAATCACCCTCTCCATAAATTTCAGGATGATTGATACTTGCTTTTGCGACCAGGTTTTCGAGGTTAGGATCATAAAAACAGATGGGTTCATCTTCAAATTCAATTTTCCCCAACATTGAACCTTTTTCCCTTAATATTTTGGTGAGAGCCCGGGTGTCAATATCGTATAATCCCGGAACATTATATTCCTTTAACCAGTCGCCTAGACTTTTAACAGCATTCCAATGGCTGTATTCCGATGAGTAATCGGAGATAATCAATCCGGTTATATGAATTTTATCCGATTCAAAATGGTCGTTGATTCCATCGCTTTTCGAATCAGAAGGTACACCGTAATTTCCTATCATGGGGTAGGTGGAAACTAAAATTTGCCCGGTGTAGGAAGGGTCGGTCAAACTTTCGGGATACCCCACCATTGCTGTATAAAAAACCACCTCCCCGGCAACCGATTTTTCACTTCCAAACGATTTTCCGGCAAACACTGTTCCGTCTTCCAGGATTAACTTTACTTTTTTCAAGGCGCTCAATTTTACTAATTAGTACATAAAAAAAATGCGTTTATCTGCTTTGGCAGTTTAAACGCATTTTCGTCTCAATTTTATCTTCGGTATAAGTCTTTTCACTTTGGTCTGTTGTCCAATATTAAATTCAGGTGCAAAAATAGTAAACTTTCCAATAAAAAAATTGGATTGTTTTTCAAAATGAATATTTTTACATCGGAAATGAATATTTATTCATGAATTAATGAAAGCAAGGTTGCAGCGACAGGTAGCTGTCAGGAATATTGTTAGTCAGAATAAGGTGACAAGCCAGGAGCAAATGCTAATGTTATTAAAACGTAAAGGTTTTAATTTGACTCAAGCAACACTTTCTCGCGACATTAATTCGTTGAAAATAGTGAAGACTCCCGATCCGCATGGAGGATACATTTATCTTCTTCCTAACGAACCGGTAGCGATCACGAAAAATAATGCTGTTACAGGAGCGAGTTTTTTGGCCGATGGTTTTGTTTCAATTGATTTCTCTGGAAATCTTGCAGTAATTAAGACTAAACCAGCTTATGCCAGCAGTATTGCCGCTGCAATTGATGGGGCAGCTACCTATGAGATTTTGGGTACTATTGCCGGCGATGACACCATCTTTTTGGTTTTGCGTGAAGGTGTTGAAAAGACGGATATATTTTTATTTTTAGAAAAGATAATGCCAGCTATAAAAGGTAAATTGATTTAGTAAATTTTAAATGGAAGAGAAGGATAATATCAAGGTGTTGATTGCAGATGAAAGCCATCTGAGCTATGTCGATGAAATAAACGATACAATTCAGAGGGCATCGGAGGAGAGGGGAACTGGTATAGCTCGTCGGACATTTGAATATATTGCCGATAAAATGACCGCAGGAAAAGCAATCATTGCTCTTGACGGAGACAAATTTGCCGGGTTTTGTTATGTTGAATCGTGGGGACACCACCGGTTCGTAGCTAACTCGGGATTGATCGTCGTAAAAGAATATAGGGGTTGCGGGTTGGCAAAGCGTATTAAAAAGAAAGCGTTTGAACTATCGAGGACCAAGTTTCCCGATTCGAAAATATTTGGGCTTACAACCGGCTTGCCAGTTATGAAAATTAATACCGAGTTGGGTTACCGGCCTGTTACATTTTCTGAGCTGACCGACGACGAGGACTTCTGGAAAGGATGTCAAAGTTGTGTGAACTATGATATTTTAATGCGTACTAATCGCTCAAAGTGCTTATGTACGGCTATGATATATGATCCCGCGTGGGAAAAAAAAGAGGAGAAACAACCTGAAAAGGAGCAAGCTAAGGTCATTCCATTCAAAAAATGGCTAACCAAAAGCGAAACTTCAGGTTTTGATTCCCCTTTTAAATCGAAATTAAAATTGTTTAAAAAGAATTAATTAAATGGTGCCGCTATTTCCAATGGCTGGTAATTCGCAATTTTATAAACGGCCTGTATTGTTAATTTGCATTTGAAGTCGTGTAATTGGTTTTTTTTTTGAATGCAAAACAATACATTTCATTGGTATTTGGGTTAGTAAAGTTTATTCGGCGGCACCATTTTTTAAGTTTCATGGTTCAGAAAGCAGAAATCATCGTTTTTTTGTGTTTTTGTAAGGTTTTTTTTAAATCTTGCTTCGATTCTGAATTTTGTTTTTTATCGTTTTTTTACAAAAGAATTTATGGAGAATAAGAAAGTAGTTTTGGCATTTAGCGGAGGATTGGATACTTCATTTTGTGCGATCTATCTTGCAAAGGAAAAGGGATTGGAAGTGTATACAGCTATCGCCAATACCGGTGGTTTCAGTGAAGAAGATTTGAAAATCATTGAAGAGAAAGCTTATAAGCTTGGGGTTAAAAAGCATGTTGCCATTGATGTAACAGACAAATATTACAACCAGAGCATCAAGTATATGGTTTTTGGAAACGTGTTGCGTAACAATACTTACCCCATTTCTGTTAGCTCAGAACGTATTTTTCAGGCATTGGCCATTATTCAATATGCTAAGGAAATTGGTGCGGCTTATGTGGCACATGGAAGCACAGGCGCAGGTAACGATCAGGTTCGTTTCGACTTAACTTTCAATGTTCTTGCTCCTGAAATTAAAATACTTACACCTACGCGCGATTTGGAATTGACCCGCGAATATGAGATTAATTATTTGAAGGAAAATGGTATTGAAGCCGATTTTAAGAAAATGGAATATTCGATCAATGCCGGTTTATGGGGAACAAGCATTGGTGGAAAGGAGACCCTTAAATCAGAGAAAACATTGCCCGAAAGCGCTTATCCCAGTCAGTTGACAGAAACTGGCGAAAAAGAAATCACCATCGAATTTGAGAAAGGTGAATTGGTTGCAGTTGAAGGAACAAAATATGATAATCCAGTAGATGCTATTCGTGCCCTGCAAACAATCGCTTCGAAGTTTGCTATTGGTCGCGACATGCACATTGGCGATACCATTATAGGGATAAAGGGCAGGGTAGGTTTTGAAGCCGCTGCGCCCATGATCATCATCAAAGCGCACCAGATGCTCGAAAAACATACGCTAACTAAGTGGCAGCAATACTGGAAAGAACAGTTGGGCAACTGGTACGGAATGTTTCTGCACGAAGCGCTTTATCTGGAACCGGTGATGCGCGACATTGAGAAATTTCTCGAAAACACACAGCAAAATGTTTCTGGAAAGGTGATTGTTAATCTGAAACCATATCACTTCCAATTGGTTGGAGTTGATTCTAAACATGATCTGATGAAATCGGACTTTGGAGAATATGGGGAAATGAACAAAGGCTGGACTGCCGACGACGTGAAAGGTTTTACCAAAATACTTGGTACACAGCTTAAGATTTACAATGCGGTGAACAAGAACTTTGAAAAATAAAGTCAATAGTCATTGGTCAATAGTCATTAGGAAATGATTAG
>Ga0209800_10004619_pt1 | contig 10064 bp, 6 predicted proteins | sample Higcelweek8metaG_FD_187174 | JGI IMG/M metagenome (GOLD analysis project Ga0209800, IMG submission 187174) | Freshwater pond sediment microbial communities from the University of Edinburgh, under environmental carbon perturbations - High... | ecosystem: Environmental > Aquatic > Freshwater >... | reverse complement strand
ATCTCCCAGACCGCTTTTAGCCTGAAGGGCGAAGGCTGGTTTAACTCCGGCTACTGCCCAAAGACTGACGCCCCCAAACCTGCCAGCTGTTCAGCTGGTGGCTGAGGCATTTAACGATCCGGCCGTGCGCCGGAATAAACTGCCGCAACAAAGAGAAAGCCCCGCAGATTAATCTGCGGGGCTTTCTTCTGTAATTCAAGAGACTGACGGACTGTTTAGTTCTTCTTTGTCACATTCAAAACAGTAAACTTTAACCCCCTCAATCCCCCTGACATAAGGGGGAGGTTTTAAGGCTCTCCCCTTATGCCAGGGGAGCGGGGAGGGGTTATAGGTTTCAACGCAGTAGTCGGGGTTTTTGCTAGCCGAATGGTTCGGTAATCCCGATGCAGCTCACGGTGTTGCTGTCCGGGGGAGTCGTATCTCTATCTCAAGCCCCCCTTCTACCCGATTACGGGCGGTTACGGTACCTTTATGCAGTGCTACAGCGCGGGCAGTAATGGCCAGGCCGATACCGGTGCCACCACTTTGCCGATCACGGGCTTCCTCAACCCGGCAGAAAGGCTGAAAAATCAACTCCCGCATCACCTCCGGTACACCGGGGCCATGATCAAGGACACGGATGATAACCTGATTTTGGGAATTCTGTTCCAGCAGCACCTCAACGGCGGTTCCCTCGCAGGTATAGCGTAGTCCGTTCCGTATCACATTTTCAAACGCTCTGCGCAACAGCTCCCGGTTGCCGGTTATTTCAAGGACTGTTTCTGCCGTCAAGAGGACCTGTCGGTTGTTTTCAGCCGCCTCAAAGTCAGCATCCTGAACCACCTCGTTCAATAGTTCCCGCAGGTCAACCGGCTTGGTATCGCTCAGGGCGGCACCGCTGTCCAGCAGGCTCAGAGTCAGCAGTTCACCGATCATGCCGTTTAAACGCATGGCCTCCTGTTCAATCCGGTCCAGTGCTTGTTCCCCCTTTGGTTCGGCATAACGCCGTGCCAGTCCCAAGGCAACCTGTAGACGGGCCAGGGGAGAACGCAGTTCGTGGGAGATATCCCGCACCAGTTGCTTCTGGGAGAGTAGCAGTTGTTCGATCCGTTCGGCCATTCGGTCAAAGTCACCTCCCAGTTCGCTGATCTCATCACCTCGCTGGTTGTTGGTAATGCCGGTACGGGCAGCAAGGTTACCATCAGCAAGCTGCTGTACCGCCTGCCGCAGCTTACGAACCGGCGCGGTTATCCTCCAGGCCAGCAGATAGCAGATGCCACCTCCTACAACCAGAAAGATAGCCGCCTGGACACCAAGATCAAAAAGAAAGAGGAGCGGTAGTGGACCATGGGGCCGATGGGGACCAGGCGGCAGGGGACGAGGTTCCCTATCGCGAAATTCCGGTGGTGGCGGCAGCCTGCCCTGCTGCAGTTGTCGGGCAATTTCCGGATGGCGCTGTTCCAGCATCCAGTCTTTAATCCGGAAAGCCAGAGAGAAAAAAACGGCGCCGGAGATGAGCATGGCCAGTAAAAAAGCTACAAACAGTTTGAAAAACAGGGACCTCATGCCGAACCGGCCGGGCGCAGATAAATATAGCCGACACCACGCACGCTTTTGATCCGTTCACTGCCATCGCCGGTTGGCCCCAACTTGCGACGCAGGCTGCTGACATGTACGTCGATACTGCGATCAAAAGAGTTGAGCTGACGTCCAAGTGCCTGATTACAGAGTTCTTCTCGGCTGATAACCCGTCCTGCCTGTGCCAGTAGCTGCTCCAGCAAGGAAAACTCAAGAGAGGTGAGCGCCACCAGTCGATCGCCCTGTTGTACGGTCCGCATCCCGGGATCGACGGTCAGATCAGCGACGGTCAGAGTTGCAGCAGCTGCCGTTTCTGCTTTATGGGAGGCTGTCTGACGCCGTTGAATCGCCCTGATCCTGGCCACCAACTCCCGTGGGTTAAACGGTTTGGGCAGATAGTCATCAGCGCCCAGTTCGAGCCCCACAATCCGGTCCACTTCTTCTCCCCGGGCGGTGAGCATCACCACCGGTACTGACGATACAGCCCTTATTTTGCGTAGTACCTCAAAGCCGTTCAGGCCGGGCAGCATCACATCCAGTACAATCAGGGCATGTTCTGACCGGATCGCCTGTTCTGCCCCCTCTGTTCCGGTATGCACCGTTGCAACTTCAAATCCTTCGTCAGTCAGGTACTCGGTCAATAGTCCGCACAGCTCACGATCATCATCTACTACCAGTATTCGGTTGTCCATATATCGCCTGCCTTCCTGTTCATTCTGCATCCAGTATAAACAGTCTGACGAGCAACGTCTGTAAAGTTTTGTAAGCATGGCGTTCCTTACAAAACTTTACCAACATGCCGGAACACTTAACGAATATTCTGTCGTCTGCTTCCGATAAGATTTCTAACAGGCAACAATGTTGACTCGAAATCCAGAATAAGGAGGCTTACCATGAGCAGCATCAGCAGTGTCAGCAGTAGTATGAGCAGCAGCATGTTGAAGCAGATGCAGGAGGAGATGTTCAAGAAGGCTGATGCAAACAATGACAGCAGTATCTCAAAAGATGAATTCAGCGCAATGTCGAAATCGGAGGATAGCAAGAGCAGCAGCGATGCAGCGACTATGTTTGCCCAGTTTGACACTGACAGTGATGGGGCCCTGAGCAGACTTGAGTCCGATGCCGCGATTGCCAAGGCCGGGCAGGAGATGCAATCACAAGGTGCGCGCCCTCAGGGGCCACCACCAGGTCCGCCACCTTCAGAAGAATCAGAAACATCATCTTCGGATAGCAGCGATGTAAGTGCCATTTTTGATGAAATGGACACCAATCAGGATGGTGTCGTTAGTCTCGCAGAGATGACAGCTGCGCTTGATAGCTCTGAAGAAAGTGAGTCTGCAACAGATCCTAAAACATTGCTTGACACCATCAGCACCGCTTTGGAATCAGGTGACACCACCACTGCTCAAGCAGCCTTGGCTACCCTGCAAGAGCAAGCGGCAGCACGCAACGGTGGCAATGTAAATGATCCGTTCAACAAGGATCTGCAGGAGCTTTCCGATGCGTTGGCGTCGGGCGACACATCATCCGCCCAGTCGTTAGTGGCCGGTATCCAGGAAAAAATGGCTGCACACGGACCGCAGAACCAGATGGCGGGAGACAGCCAGAACCAGAATGCCGATTCCCAGGATACGGTTGCCCAGACATTGCAAAGCATGCTTGATGCACTTGAAGAGTCATCTGCAGCAAGTGAAGACAGTGTAAACAGCGCGCTTCAGAGTGTTATTGCCTCTGCATTAAACAGTTATATGCAACAAAGCTCAAGCAGCTATAGCCAAACTACCGTGAGCGGTACCAGTGTATCTACATCTGCATAACTATTAAGCAACAGTAACAACCTGCCAAAGTGCGCGGGTATCCTGTAGAGAGAGGATACCCGCGTTTTTGTTTAACATTTCTTTACCGATCCGGGCACACTCTTAACCTGCAAGCTGAACCTGTACTTGTTAGAATCTTCTTTATCCGTTCCGATAGAACGGAGCGGCAGCCTTAAACTGATAAAGGGAGACTAACATGAAACGAAAACGGTATGACGGGACAGCTGCAGTCACCTCTCTGCTGCTATTGTTTGCCTTGCTGGTTATAGCCGGTTGCGGTGGCAGTTCATCAAACACAACCAGTACCGGAACCACTACAACCACTACTCAAGCCACCACGACAGGTGACATGAACATCGCCTCCTATGCCGTCTCGGTGGCTGCATCGGCAAGTTCGTACAACGCTGAAGATGTAATCTCCAATACCTCTTTTGATACCGTCGTTACCATAAATTTTACGGCAAATACGGCACAGCTTGCTTCCGGTGCAGCTCAGGCTATCACAACCGATGGAGTTACGTTACTTACGGCAAACGGTAAAACCCTGACCATTGCAAAGACGACCAACGGCATAACGGTGACTTCTGCTGTTGATGCGAAAGTAAGATACAATCTTTCAGGAAAGCTGGGTGGAACCCTTACAGTGGCCAGCGCAGTTGTCTATCAACTGTATCTTGATGGCGTCACCATCAGCCCGACCGCCGGACCGGCGCTTGATCTTGAATCAACCCAGAAGGTGTTCATCGTTACTGCGGCTGGTTCAACCAATACCCTGTCTGATGCATCTACACGCAGTATGACCATGAAGGCGGCACTGTACGGCAAAGGGGCGATGATTTTCAGTGGCAATGGCACGCTGAATGTAGCCGGAAGTTACAAACATGCTGTTTTCAGCAATGATTATATCCGGGTGCAGGGCGGCACACTGAATGTAACGGTCAGCGCCAAGGACGCTATCCGGTCGGTAAACGGCTTTATCTTTGATGATGGTGTCCTGACGGTCAGTGCAACCGGAACCACGACGGGAGATGAGAGCAAAGGGATCAAGGTTGAGGGATCAGAAACTACCGGCATCGGTAAAGGATACATCGTGATCAACGGCGGCTATATCACGGTCACCTCCGTTGGCAAGGCCATCTCCGCAGGATGGGATATCGATGAGGATGCAACCACCACCACCACATCAGACGATCCGTCCCCCTACGTCGTCATCAATAATGGCGTCATCGTGATTACCACCACTGGCACCCCCTACGAATATGTCTCTAACGGTACCACCGTCAGTTGCAGCCCTGAAGGGATTGAGGCGAAAACCGCCCTTACCATCAACAGCGGTTACCTGCTTGTCAACACTACTGACGATGCCTTGAATGCAGGCAAGGCAATCACCATCAACGGCGGTTATCTCTACACAGCAAGTTCGGCCAATGATGCCATCGATTCAAATGGCACGTTAACCATCACCGGTGGCGTAATTGTCGCAATCGGTGCATCGGTCCCGGAAGGGGCGTTTGACTGTGATCAGAACACCTTCACCATTACTGGAGGTACTTTTGTCGGTATCGGTGGTGCAACCAGTACACCAACCACCAGCACCTGCAAGCAGAACGCAGTAATTCTGGGTAGTGGGACAAAAGACACAACCCTGGCCGTGAAGGCCAGCAACGGTGCTGTTGTGTTCGCTTTCACGGCCCCACAGGCCTATACAACCATGCTGCTTTCATCACCGTCCATTAGCACCGGAACAACCTACTCGGTTTACACAGGAGGAGCAGCCACGGCAGACAAATACTTCAAAGGTCTGTATCTGGACAATCTAGGTTACTCCGGCGGTACCGCCGGGAGCAGTTTTATGGTTTCATCATGTCTGACAAACCTTGGTTCCGGAGGAAGCCGGTTCTAAACTGCAAATACACTGGCAGATATCAGCAGGGGGCCCCGTGCGCACCGCTTATAGGAGTCTGGAGAGCATGGGGGCAACCTGCTGTAAAATTTATCTTGTCTTGAGTGTAAACAGCATTACTGAACCAGAGGAATCAGCAGGCGGCTTCTGTCCGGGCCACTCGCTTTCCGGCACTTGACCTCCTGATTCCCAGCAGTGTCAGAGGTTCAAACATCAATCCACCAGCAGGTAACACAATGGGTACTCGTAAAGCATGTTTATTGTCTGTCCTTGCACTGTTGGTGCTGTTTCCGATCTCGGGAAACGCGGCCACGGATCCCCTGCAGGCCGATGATGAAGCTGAAATCATCTCTAATATGAAGATTGAGGATCTGATGAATGTTGTCGTCTCATCGGTATCCAAAAAAGAACAGCTACTGGCAGATGCTCCCAGCGCAATTTATGTCATTACCCAAGCTGATATTAAAAATTCCGGTGTCACCAGTATTCCCGATGCCTTAAGGATGGCGCCCGGACTGCATGTGGCCAGGATAGATGCACATTCCTGGGCGATTACAAGCCGGGGGTTCAATGGGCTCTTTGCCAATAAGCTGCTGGTACTGATTGATGGGCGTTCAATATACAGTCCGCTTTCGGCAGGTATTAACTGGGATGAACAGGATACCGTACTTGAAGATATAGAACGGATTGAAGTGATTCGTGGACCAGGTGCCACACTCTGGGGGGCCAATGCGGTCAATGGTGTTATCAACATCATTACCAAGGATTCTGCTGACACAATCGGTCTGTTGGCAAGCGGTGGTGGTGGCTCTCTGGAAAAAAGTTTTGGTTCAATTCGCTACGGAACCAGTCTTGGCCAGGATGCAACAGTTCGTTTGTACAGTAAGTATTTTAACCGTGACAGTCTGTCAGTCATAGGAAACAGTGGTGTAGACGGCTGGGATGCCTTGCGGGGAGGAGGTCGGATCGATTGGCGTCCGACAGGCCAGGATCTTCTGACCGTGCAAGGTGATCTCTATACCGGCACGGAGGGGGGGGAACTGCTGGCGCCAGCCATGTCAGGTGCTGGTATGGAAAACAGTGGTCAGGTTCCCGGCGGTGGCGCTCCCTACTCAATAACCAAAGGGGACACAAGCTTTTCCGGCGGCAACATGCTGCTTAAATATCGTCGTACCATTTCCGAAACCTCAGACCTCTCGCTTCAGCTCTATTATGACCAGGCCGGACGCTCCAACAGCTCTGAAACAGAACGTAGCAAAACAGCAGATATTGAGCTTCTACATCGCTTCAGGCCCTGGAAACAGCATGAGATTGTCTGGGGTATCGGTTACCGTTTTTTTCACAATAATTACACAAACAGTAATGACAAGTCAGCCAGTACCAATGATTACAACCTGTACAACGCACTTGTGCAGGATGACATCACGCTGCTTGAGGACAGGCTGCATCTGATCGTTGGCGCCAAACTGGAACACAATGATTATACCGGTGTTGAGTTCCAGCCAAGTGCCCGGTTGCTTTGGACTCCTGATCAACGTCACAGCTTATGGGCATCGGTTTCGCGGGCGGTGCGAACCCCCTCACTGCAGGAAACTGTTCTGCGCGTCAATACCGGTCCTAACACGGTCTATGTCGGCACCTCAAATTTCAAATCAGAAGAGTTGCTGGCCTATGAATTGGGCTACCGGATAGCCGTATCCAAAACAAGCTCACTTGATTTTGCAACTTTCTATAATAATTACGATAAGCTGAGTGTTATGAACAGCAATAGTGACGGGGCCGACAGCACAACCCAAATGGGGAGTGTGAACGGCATGCAGGCCCAAAGCTATGGCCTGGAGCTGACTGCAGAATGGCGCCCCTCAAACTGGCTGACCGTTGTCGGCAACTACACCTACTTTCGTCTTAATGCACAAAGCTCGGTGAGTAGTACTGCTGCCGCAGCTCTCGAAGCAAGCGCTCCCCGGCATCAGGCATCTCTGCGAACAACCGCCGATCTTGGGTATGGGGTATCACTTAATCTGTGGGGACGCTTTGTGGATAAGGTGCAGACCTCTTTCTCAAACGGACAGGGTTCCAGCATTCCGGCCTACACCACCCTGGACGCACGGTTGGCCTGGAAACCGACACCCGGTATTGAAATTGCTCTGGTTGGTCAAAATCTGTTGCAGCCTCGGCACAAAGAATACCAGTCTGCAATAAGTGGCACTCTGTTTGAGCTGCAGCGAACTGTCTACGGTAAGATTACCTGGCAGTTTTGAACCGATTTCATGCAATCAATAACAGTTAAAGGCCTACGCCGTGCGTACTAGAATCCTGCTATTCATACTGCCAACTCTGGCAGCTCTGTTTTTGCTGGTTGCACCGGGAGTCGCAGCAGATTCCAGGACAAAAACGGAATACATGGTCAAGGCAGCCTACCTCTACAATTTTCTTGATTTTGTTGAGTGGCCATACGAACCGGTGGCCGACATCCAGAAGCCTTATCATATCTGCATTCTTGGAAAAAATCCGTTTAGCGGCATCACTGAAAAAATGACTGACAAAAGGATTCGACATCGCAAGGTAGCGGTCCATTCCATAAGTAGCGTTGAAGAGCTGAAAGAATGTCATCTGCTCTACATCAGCTCCTCAGAAAGAGACGCGCTTCCTCAGATACTCCACGCGCTCAAATCAAAAAGTGTCCTGACCGTCAGTGATATGCAGAACTTTGTCAACCAAGGCGGAATGATCGGCTTTGTCAACCAGAGCGGCACCATCCGCTTTGAAATCAATACCAAAGCAGCCCAGCAGACAGGCCTCACCATCAGCTCCTACCTGCTGAAACTTGCCCGTATAATTGTTACTGATAGATGAGGTGGCGGATGTTTTTGCAATTCAACACACTCACTATCCGGCAAAAACTGATCAGCATCAGCATGCTCACCAGTGGTATTGTGCTGTTTATGGCTTCTGCAGCCTTTTTGGTTAATGAAATGGTTGCATTCCACAATGACGTCAAAGGAAATCTCTCTGTACTGGCCAGCATCATAGGCAGTAATACTGCTGCCGCTATCGCTTTTAATGACCCGAAAGCTGCTCAGGATACTCTGGACGGTCTTGTTGCAAACAGAAACATCATGGCGGCCTACATCATCACCAACGATGAACAGGTTTTTGCCTCGTATATCAGAGAAGGGCTAAACCAAGATCATTTGAAGCTGAAACCGGTACATAATGACATGGGAAGGAAAATCAGTTCTGAAGCATTAGCAGCGCTTTCTGTTTCACCCCATTCGTTCTGGAACCTCTTCAGGCTTGATCAGGAAGCGGTTATCCCGTTTTTTCGTCACGAAACAAAGATCTGCACGATCTATATTCAATCGGATAGCGGCAGTATGGAGTCGCGGCTGAAGAATCTGTTGCTTATGTTGGGTGTGGTCGTTTCAGTTGCATTTCTGGTGGCTTACCGGATCTCGGAAAGGCTGCAAGGACTTATTTCCATGCCGATTGTTCATCTGCTTGAAACCATGCAGTTGGTATCCCGTGATCGTAACTATCATGTTCGGGCCGTGCGTGAAATCGACGATGAACTGGGGGCCCTTTATGCCGGTTTTAACGTGATGCTGGAACAGATTGAGGCGCGGGATGACCGGCTTCGGCAGCACAAGGATGATCTGGAAAAACAGGTGACGCTGCGTACCCATGAGCTTGAACTGACCGTTGCAGCATTACGCAAGGCGCAGGAGGCCAGCGAGGCTGCAAGCCGGGCCAAATCCCTGTTTCTTGCCAATATGAGCCATGAAATTCGTACGCCGATGAATGCGGTCCTTGGCTATTCCCAGCTGATGCAGCGTAATCCGGCATTGACCTCTGATCTGCGTGAAAACGTCGATATCATCAACCGTAGCGGCAACCATCTGCTGGCGCTGATCAACGACATTCTGGAGATGTCCAAGATCGAGGCAGGGCGGGCCACCCTTAATCCTGAAGATTTTGACCTCCATTTCCTGCTTCAGGATGTCGTGAAGTTCTTTTTACTGCGGGCCAGAGAGAAAGGGCTGGATTTAGATCTGGTTATTGACCCTTCTGTGCCGCGTTTTCTGCAGAGTGATGCCCAAAAGGTGCGCCAGGTGCTGATCAATCTGCTGGGTAATGCCGTTAAGTTTACCGAAAGCGGAAGTGTAACAGTCAACGTCTACTGTACATGCCAGAAAGAGGATTCTGCAGAACGAGCTATTCTGATTGAAGTTATTGATACCGGCTGCGGTATTGCCAACAATGAACTACACAAGGTCTTTGCAGCATTTGAACAGACTGCCGGTGCCCGCGACAAGGGTGGGACCGGGCTTGGCATGACCATCAGCCGCCAGTATGCTCTTTTGCTGGGAGGCGATCTGACCGTCTCAAGCACGCTTGGTGTCGGCTCCACCGTCAGCTTCAGCTTTGAGCTACATGAAGCCGATTCCTCACCGGCCGGTCTCGTTGATGCCACACCGCCGCATTATCTGGGGATTGCGCCGGGAAGCCCGATTCCCAGGGCGCTTGTGGTTGATGACGTGAAGGATAACCGGGATATCCTGAGATCCATGCTTTCTGCGGTGGGATTTGTGATTGAAGAGGCATCTGATGGTCGTGAAGCGGTGGCGATGGCGAAAGAGTGGCATCCTGACATTGTGTTGATGGATCGCAGAATGCCGGTCATGGATGGCCTTGATGCGACCCTTCAGATCAAGTCCATGCCAGGAGATACAAAGATACCGGTGATCATTGTATCGGCAAGTGTGCTTGAGGAACACCGCCAGGAA
>Ga0209800_10004618_pt1 | contig 10066 bp, 9 predicted proteins | sample Higcelweek8metaG_FD_187174 | JGI IMG/M metagenome (GOLD analysis project Ga0209800, IMG submission 187174) | Freshwater pond sediment microbial communities from the University of Edinburgh, under environmental carbon perturbations - High... | ecosystem: Environmental > Aquatic > Freshwater >... | reverse complement strand
CAAGAACGGCGCGCATGCAGTGGTTGTGCTGCCGGAGGCCGGACCTTGGAACGGCAGGGAGGCGGAATTCGAGACGGCCCTGCCGGGCTGCCGGTTCGCCCGCCTGCCGGAAGCGGCAAGCGTTTTCGCCGCCCACGCCAAGGGGCAGGATGTGCGCCAGGCCATTGTGGAGCAGCTGCCGCCGGACAAGGCCCAGGAGCACAGCCTGCTGTTCGACGCGCCCGGAGCGGAAAAGAAGCCCGGCGCCAAAAAGCTGCAGGACATCCTCTCCGCCGAGGGCATCAAGAAGCTCATCAAGGGCGGGGTGGCGGACGTTCGCGCCGCCAAGGAGGCCGCCTTTGGCCCGCGCGTGGCGGAGTTGAAGCAGCGCGCCGAGGCGGCCACGGAGCGCGTGTCCATGTCTGGCTTCGACGTTCCGGAGGCCCCACCAGCGCCCAGCCTCCCGCTTAATATGACTGCGGAGCTGAACGGCCGCGCCGACCAGGTGGCCTCCATGCGCGACAGGCTGAAGAGCATGGCCTCCTTGCCTCCGGACAAGGAGCTGGAGATGAACCGGGCGATTGGGCGTCTGCGCGAAATGGGCCCCCAGTTGGACGCCCAGAGGGCCGAGCAGCTGGGACGCTTGCGGGCCTTTGAGCCCCCGCCGGAAATGGTGCAGAGCCTTGCCAAGGCAGGGCTTGATCCCGCCAAGCTCAAGCCGCAGCCGCCGGAGACGGTGCTCTCTGCGGCCAAGGGCGGAGCCGGGGCCGATGTTACCGGCGCGACCATCAAGGATCTCGACTTCTCCGGCCAGGACCTGTCCGGGCTGGACCTCTCCAGAGCGCGCGTGAGCAAGTGCCTGTTCAAAGGCGCAAAGCTCGCCGGGGCGCGCTTCGACCAGGCGATGCTCAAAGGATGCGATTTCACCGGGGCGGACCTCTCGCAGACACATCTGGACCGCGCTGTGTTTCAAGAGTGCATTCTGGACAAGGCCTCTTTGCGCGCGGCTCATGGCGAAATGGCCATCATCCAGAAGTCGAGCCTGAAAGAAGCCGATTTCACCCACGCGGCGCTGACCCAAATCACTGTGCAGCAAAGCGCGCTTGAAAAGCTCTGCCTCAAGGACGCCAAACTGCGCCTGTCCATCTTTTCCGAAGGCGACGCCACCGGGCTCGTGGCCGATGGAGCGCGCTTTGAAAAATGCGTGTTCAAAAAGGTGAAGCTCGACAAGGCCTCCTTCCGCGGCATCAGCACCGATGCGCTCCTGCTGCACACCTGCCAGGGCGAGAAGGTCAGCTTCGCCGGATCCGAGCTCTTCAAACTGCGCATCTCTCACGACTCGGTTTTTCCCGGCATCGACGTAAGCCGCGTGACCTGGAAGCAGGGCTATTGCCGCAAGTCCGAACTCGCCGGGGCCGACTTCCAGGGCTCGGAGCTGGAGCGCACCATTTTCGACTCCTGCGGCATGACCGGGGCCAACCTGGCCAAGGTGCGCCTGCGCCGCTGCCGTTTCCCCAAAACGAACCTTGAGGGAGCCGTGATGCACTTCGCAGACCTGTTCATGGCCTCGCTGCGCAAAACCCGGCTGGTGCAGGCGGACATGCGCGGGGCCAACTGCTACGCCGTGGACTTCTTCAAGGCCGTGTTCGGCGAAACCCGCATGGAGGGCGCGAACCTGAAGCGCAGCCTCATTGACGGACACGAGGAGGCCATGCGCGCCGAGAGGTTGATCGTATGAGCGCGGAAAATACGCCCCAGGAACTGACCCGCATGACCCCGCATGAGGTGCAGGAGGCCATCCGCGCCAACAAGACCGTGGAGAGGGCCGATCTTGCCGGGCAGGATCTCTCCGGGATTGATCTGACGCTGGGGCGCTTCCACGGCTGCCGGCTCGACCGCGCATCCTTTGCCGGGCAGCGGCTGCAGAAAACAGCCTTCCGCGACTGCAGTCTCAAAAACGCGTCTTTTGTCGGCTGTTCCTTCACGGACATGCTGTTGCGGCGGCTGGATTTTTCCGGAGCCGTGTTCCGCGATGCGCATTTCCTGCGCTGCCATCTCTCCGGCTCGGACCTGGGCGGAGCAGATTTTGAAAAGGCCCGCGTCCAGTGGAGCTTTTTGGACAAGACCAGCCTCAAGGGCGTGCGCTTTCATGGCGCGGAGCTGTTTAAGTCCGTGTGCCTGGAGGCCGACTGCAATGGGGCGGATTTTTCCGGGGCGCACCTGGAGCGCATCACTTTCCGCAAGGCCAATATGGAGGGGTGTCTCCTGCGCGGAGCGGAGTTCGACCACGTGAACCTCTCCGCCGCGAAGCTTGCCGGGCACGACTTTTCCGGCCAGAAGCTGCGGTCTGTCAATTTCTCCGGCGCGGAGCTTGCCGGAGCGAATTTCGACCAGGCCGACGTGTCCACCTGTGTGTTTCAGGGCGCGGTGCTCTCCGGCGCGCGCTTGACCGGAATCACGGCCAGACAGTGCATGTTCGGGGAGGCCAAGCTCGACCAGGCCGACGGCCGCAAGGGCGACTTCGACCTTTCGTTTTTCGGCGAGGCCGACCTTTCGCGCTCGGACTTCCGCCAGGCCCGGTTCCGCGGGGCGAAGTTCATGCAGGCGCGCGTTCTGGGCGCGGCCTTCATGGACAGCGACTGCTCCAACTGCGACATGAGCCACGCGGACCTCACCGACTCTGACTTCAGCCGGGCCAACCTGCTGCTGGCCTGCCTGCACGGCGTCAAGGACGAGAAAACGCGCTTCACAGGCGCGAACAAGGCCTACTTGCGCGGACCCGACGCGGACATGGCCGCCGCCGAGAGCTTCAAGGCTCCGGCGTAGGCGAACAAGGAGAAAATATGGGCGCAGTCATCGAAATCAAGCGCGAACGGACGGAGCTTGAGCTGGAAACATCTCTTGGTATGCGGATGACTCCTTGCCGCGTGCTGGCCGCAAGCGAGGGCATCGCCGTGGTGGAGACGCCAGGCGGCGCGCGCGCCTGCAAGACGGCCGCAAGCTGCCTGCTGCGGCCGGAGCCGGGGGATCTTGTCCTGGCGGCGCTGCCGGAGGACGTGCGCGGGCAGGCTTTTGTCCTGGCCGTGCTCGAACGCAGCGAGGCCGGGTCCCCCGCGCTCTTGGACCTGCCCTCCGGGGCGGTGCTGAACGCGCAGACGGGCAGCGTGCGCATCGAGGCGGCCGAGGGCATCGCCCTCGCGACGCCAGGGGAGTTTTCGGCCACGGCGGGCGGCATGACCTTCGCTGCGGAGAGCGTGCGCTGGCTGGCGCAGACCTGGTCGGTCATCGGCAAGGCGCTGGAGTTCGTGGCCGAGCGCTGGAGCGAGACGGCCGACGAGCGCGACACCCAGGCGCGCACCTGGACGCAGCGTCTGGGCGACTGTTTCCGCCATGTGGAGGAACTGGACGAGACCCAGGCGGGCATGGTGCGCACCCTTGCCCGCGACACGGCCCTGCTGCATGGCCGCGTGACCTATGTGCAGGCCGAGGAGTTCGTGAAGGCCGATGGCGAGGAAGTTCACCTGGGCTAGAACCCGGCAAGGAGGTCTGCGATGTTTCAATTGAACATGGGGTGCGGCATGGACATGGGCTTTCCCGATGTCTGCCTGACGCCTGTCGTGGTTCCCGTGCCGGTTCCCTACCCGAACATGGCGTTTTCCGTCACCTCGGCCCCGGCCGCGTACAATATCCTCATCGACTGCATGCCCGCCCTGAACCAGCTCTCCGAGGGCCTGGTGAGCGTGGGCGACGAGCCCGGCGTGCTGATGGGCGTGGTCTCGCACCTGGAATCGGGCGAGGCGGAGTACCTTCTCGGCTGCTTCACCATATTTGTGGACGGCCCGCCCGCCCAGCGTCTCACGTCCATCACCGGACAGAACTCGCTGGGACTTTTGCCCAACGCCCCGGGCATGACCCTGGTGCCCAGCCAGTTCACGGTGCTGACCCTGGGGTGAGCCCTCTTGCACTGCCGTTTTCTATCCCTGACGGTGGGTATCGCCGCATTCTGATGGGAGCCAGCAAAGGAAAGATAGAGAAGGTGCGGGAAGGTAAGGCGAGAGAAAGGATGAGGCGGGAGCCGCGCCATGCGGAATCCTGGCCGGAAAATGCGAAATGCGCGAGATGGGAGAAGCCCTTTATGAATGGTAAACTTGGTAGACGCCGGTGACGTATTTCGATTTCTTGGCGATGTCGAAGTGCAGTTCTGAAGCGATGCCTGCGGCTTCTCCGTCCAACTCGCAATCATATTTGAGTTCGAGCACCGCGTTGGAATCCCGGCTGCCGTTTCGCAGAAAGGATGCGTCCGGGCCTGGCGAAGAGTAGGCGATGTCGTAATCAAGCGTCGCCCGGAAGCGTTCATCTGCGGAGAGGAAATACCGGCGGCGGTAGCGGTTGAAAAGCGCCGGAGCCGTGCCGATGAGCTGGAGCTGAATTTCTGGCGGGAGCGGCAGACGCTCTGGACGGCTCTGGCGGAAGGGGGCGCCAGTGGCGCTGGGCAGAACGGCTACCTGCTTTCGCCCCACAAGGCCGCTCTTGCATTTGATTTCCAGCCGGCGCTCGCCCTGGTGGTCGACGCTTCCGTACCACCTGATGCGAATCTTCTTCCGCTCGCTCAACCCCTGCACATTCTCGTTGAAGAACTTGAAGAACGGCGTGTCGAAGTACAGGTTGTTCACAAACCGTTCGGCGAATATTTCGCGGAAGCCGAAGCTGCTGGCGCGCAAGAGCGTGGGCATTCCCCCCACCAGAATGAGGGGGATGACGAATTTGCGTTCATACCGGTAGGACGCGACGCCGTCGGTGCAGCTTGCGGCCACTAGAAGAGGCTCCTCGCCTGGACGATGGTGATGTCGTTTTCGGGGAACTGTTCCCGGAAATGCTGCCCAAGAACTTGGCAGGCGTTGTTGGTGTCGATTTCGGTCAGAAAGCTGATGTGCGTGCTGGACGCCCCGGATTCAAGGCGCGTGAACTCGCAGGGGAAGCCGTTTTCGCTCATGAATTGACCGGTCCGCGCAATCAGGTCGGGCTGGGTTCCATAGATGGTGACCATGTAGGCGTTTTCCATCTGACTTGTTGCCCTGATTTTGTAAAAGGCGATGTAGCCGATGCATACGGCCCAAAAGGCCATGAGGGTGATTCCCGTCTTGCCCGCGCCGAACCCCAGGCCGACGGCCACGGTGAAGAACAGAAAGGCGAGTTCTTCCGGCTCCTTGATCGCCGTTCGGAAACGGATGATGGAAAGGGCGCCGACGAGGCCCAGTGACAACGCCAGGGATACCTTGATCACGGTGATGACGAGCATGATGGTCACCGACAGCATGACAAAGGTGTTGGCGAATTTTTTTCGGTTGGAAAGGGAGCTGCCGAACACCACATATACGGCCCCGATGAGGCGGGCGCAGCCGGCCGTGTAGGCAAAACCTTCGATGAAATCGAGCTGGGCCGTTTCGAGAGGCAGCGTGATGGCCCAGGCCCCAAGGATCGACAGGTTGAACCACGAGAGACCAGCCCAGAGTTCGGCGCTGTGCAGAGGGCTGAGACGCGGGAGGATGCTGCGCATTACCGCGTAGTAGGCGATGCCGACGGCTAGGCCGATTCCGGCGGCGACCGGCAGGTCGCGGATGAGTTGGGGGATGTTCATCTGGCTCAGGGACTGATTGACGCCGAGCGCGCAGACGGCGGAAATTGCGGCTATTACGCAGAGAGTGAAGCGGATGCCGTTTCTTTCCAACAAGACTTTCTTATTCATGCTTCTTGCCCTTTTTGTTGACGAAGATTGCGTCCACTGAAAGCGTTTCGCCGCTGCGCACCCACAGGGCAGGGCCTTTGGCGGTCGGATGGCCTTTCCATTTTAGAAATTTGTACCCTGGGGCGGCGACGGCCTCGACCTTCAGGCTCAAGCCGCCCAGAACCGGCCCCGCGAAGCCGCCCTCGGAAACGGGTATGCCCTCGATCCGGACGCTGCCTCTTCCCTGTGTGCGAACAGACAAGGACGTTTGCCGGGGCTCCCCGAACCCGCAATGCTTTTGCAGAAAGCCGAGCATGTAGGCGGGGCGCGTCCGGCCGTATTCGCGGATGCCGTCCAGGCGCGCTTCCCAGTCCTTGGTGGAGACGAACAGCCGATCAAGATCCCATTGCCAGCGCCAGCGGTCGAAATGGCGCGGTATCTGCGGCCTGACCTGCGCGGCGATGTCCCCGAGAACCCGCTGCATGCGGCCGTATTCAAATGTCGTCAGCATGTGCGCATTCATGCGCGCGCAGAAGTCGCGCGCAAAACGCTTGTTCTTCAGCATCTCTGCGAGCATGAGCCCGCTGCGCCCGGGCTTGTTGAGCAATTTGAGGAAAGGGTCCTTGCTCACCGGGTCGGAGCGCTTGCCGCTGAACGAGCGGTCCAGATCAAACAGGATCCAGCGCCATTTTCCCTGCGGCGCCGCGATGCGCCAGCATCGTATGTTGCTGTCCACCCAGTCCCTGTTGCCGATGAAAAGTTCGACGCACAGGTAGTCGATATAGGAATTGAAGTCCATGGAGCGCAATGCGCCTTCATAGGGCCCGTCCGGCGCGACAGGGCTGAAATCCCCGAAGGGACCGTCGTCGTCCAGCATTCCCGGCCCGCCGTCCTTAATGATCACCTTTTGCTCAGGCAGGCCGTGGCGGGCGAGCAGGGCCGGTTTCGTGGCCAGCCCGCGCAGGTCGTAAAGGCCCCAGTAGGACCCGTTGAGGTAGACGACGGCAGGGCGGTACGGACGGTCGTCCACTTCTGTCCGGCCCTGCACCAGTTCGGTGAGAAAGTCGTCCAGAATCTGGCTGCGCAGCCATTCGTCGCCGCCATTGCGCAGGATGAATCCTGGAAAGGCTTCGCTGTCGCGATTTGGAAAGAGCTTGAATATGATGCCGTTGGCGGTGTCGTGGCCCTTCACATAGATGGCGAATGATTTCTGAGGGCGACCGCGCGAGGCGCCCCCAAAGATGCGCACATCTCCCGATGCCGACCACTTCCCGTCATCGCCAAGGTAATCGACATGTATGGGACGTCGCCAGCTGTGCTTCCAATTGGGGATGTTGCCGATGCCCACCCCGTCCGTGTAGATGCCCGTGTCCCCGTTCCAGAGATTCTCTGGGTCCGTTGTCAGCGAGATTACGGGCATTCTCGTGTGGTCTTCCCCGAAAATGTAGGACCGGGTCTCCACGTGGCTCAGGCGTCCGTCTGCATTCCGCACGACTGCGCGCACGACTGTGGTTGATTTCACCGTCAGCGGCTGGCCATACCTGGCCGAGGATTGATCCGGGAGTTTGCCGTCGCGCGTAAAGTAGACGGCACCGCCTTTGGGCGCCTGAAGGGTAAGCTGGAACGGTTTGGAATACCTGCCGCTGTCGTGCGAGAATATCGCGGCGGAAAGGGCATTCTCTTCGCTTGCGGGTTGCGGCTGGCCCAGCTGGTTTGAGGCGCCCATGGTCGGGTTCGCATTCAAACGCAGTGCGCCCGTGCCGTCCGGATAGCGGCCAAGAGAGTGGTACAGTGGGACATCGTCATATGTGACGGAGTCAAGCAGCTGCTTGGAGGGGGAATACAGCGCGACATCGCCGGAAATGCTGGGAAGCCGAAACCCGGTATGGTCGTATGCGCCTTTGGCGTCGCAGATGAAGACCCGCGGTTGCTTTGGCGCGATGGTGATGTGGTCGCGGATCTTCCAGCCAACTTTGTCTGCTTTGTCGGAAAGATAGTAACCTTTGAGATCTATAGTTTTGCTGCTGGTGTTGTACAGCTCGATCCAGTCGGGATACTTGGACGATCCGTCCGCGAAAATCTCGTTGATGCGAATGGTGGAAGCATCCTCGCAAAAGGCCGAAGTCGAAGGGAACAAGACCAGCGCGCAGGCCAGCAGCTGCACCAGAAAGGTGGGGAGCGATCGCCTTTTCAGCATCGTCTTCCGTCGGTGGTGGGGGTGTTTTTCATAATGTGTCAGCTTCACGCAAATATCTTGAGGTGCCACATCTATCGCATTGAATTAGACCCGTCTACGGGTATTTGGGGGCGTTTCGGCCGATTGGTTTTTGACATTACTCATCGCGTTGCGGCGGCATGCATAACATGAACCATCCCTTGCGCTTTGTCGGCGGTCAGGAGGGGAACAATTCCTGCCCTGATCGCGGCACATTTTGCATCCAATCAGCGACTGCGCAACACCACCGGAGCAGGTTATGACAATGGGTAATCGGGCCCCGTCTCACTTTTGCGATGTTTTGCGCCATGCTTTTGGCGATTCCGGTGCGGCATGGCCTTGGGGCCGAGACTAGGCAACCCGCCAGCACAGCCTCGACTCATCCTGATGGAGGAGAGCGGCCGCACCTGCACCCATGTGTACCGGACAGAGGAATAATACGGGCAGAAGGGCGGACAACTGTTCGGCTCGGTCCGCCTGGCCGTCACGTTCTAAGCGCACGCGGCCAGTGGCTGCTTCATGCCTGCGCCGGACTGAAGTACGCGGTCTGCCCATACGACACCGGCACCTCTGGATCACGACGATGCTCGACAAGCAGGTGGAGATTTCCGCCATCGCGCGCTTGGCCGGCACCAGTGTGCGCATGATCGATATGGAAAATTCGCGCACGTGCGCGTAGCAAAGAGTGGGCCGGAGGCTTCGCATCCCCCGCCCACATTCTCAACTTGAGTGAGCAAAATTCTTATTTTTATTGCGCGGTTACAGAGGACATGACCACGCGAACGGCAGAATTGTGTTTAGGGGGGCTACCCCAAGTACACGTCAACGCTGTCCATGCGGTTGTGCGCGATCTCGTTTGCCACGGCCTGCTTCGCCTCTTCGTGGGACATGCCTTCTTCGGTGGCTTCGTGCATGCGCGCCTGCGCGAAGCTGTGCTTCAGACCGTGTGTACCCCGGCCAGGCGCTACTGCCCCATTCCGAGCCCCAGCAGATTCGATGCGGTGAGCGGATTGTTCCCGCGCGCCGATGCGCCAACGCCTTCGGTTCGGCACCCCGTCTCGCCCATGAGCTTTGCCTGGAGCCGAAGACCAGCATCAGGAATGGCGGCGTAGAGCCCTTCCGGGTCGGGATACGCGCGCGATGTGTATCCCGCGGAACGCGCCGCCAGCTCAGCGCGCCAATGGGCTTTCTCTTCCGCCAGGACCAATTGAATTTCCGCCGCCGGTTCTCCTCCGTGGCGTTCGGCGTACACGTCGAGCGCGTGCGAAAGCTTCGTAAGCGCGGAGATTTCACGCTCCAACGTCTGGAACGAACCGTCGACACAGCGAAGAGCTTGGCCTCAACCAGCGATGTGCGTGCGGACAAAGCCAGTGACGCGCAGCGCTTGACGCAGATCGCGTTGCCCAGTTCGCTGCAGGAACTCAACGAAGCGGTGAATGTCGCGGCGGTATATGTCCCACGTGCCAATGCCTCGGATGAAACGCTTGTCCACCGTGCCTTTCTTTTTGCCAATGGCCCGGATGCCGCCGAGGAGCGCTTCCGCTTGCGAGTGCCGTGATTTTGGCCATCTGTTCGTATCCATGTCCGCTCCCTTCCGTCCGTTCTGATCCGTTCCGCCGCCGCATGGTTCGTTGAGTAGTGTGCTCTTTCTGCAGGCTTTGCCTGCACGCCGTGAAACCAGCGTGTGCGACGGCGAGGGGAAGCGGCGACTTCGCTCAGGCTCGGGGGAACAGACAAAAGGGAGTAACCACGAGACGGGCTCATGCAGGAGGCCGTGCGTATGTCTTCTCCATTTGCGGCTTTGGGTGGATGTCAGTGCAGTGGGCTTAGTGGTTGGTGGCGACGTTGAGGCTTGCGAATGGAGCACACAATTCAGGAAACATCGTCAGCATATGTGGTCGGATCTGGTCAAAGGAAATGCTGGAGACCTCTCACGGGTCCAGCAGGCCGAGGGTGATGGCGCGGGCAACGGCATGGCTGCGAGTTGTGCCTTCCAGCTTGTCCATGGCTTTGGCCACGTGAAAATCCACCGTTTTCGACGACAGGTTGATCTGTCGTGCCGTTTCCTTGCTTGACAGCCCGCGCGCAACCCATAGCAGGCATTCGCGTTCCTGAGACGATAGAACGATGTCGGAAGTGTGGTGCTC
>Ga0209800_10004614_pt1 | contig 10074 bp, 8 predicted proteins | sample Higcelweek8metaG_FD_187174 | JGI IMG/M metagenome (GOLD analysis project Ga0209800, IMG submission 187174) | Freshwater pond sediment microbial communities from the University of Edinburgh, under environmental carbon perturbations - High... | ecosystem: Environmental > Aquatic > Freshwater >... | reverse complement strand
CGGCGTGACCGTGGTCAGCAATTATGGGGCCTCCGGGGCCCTGCTCAAGCAGATGGAGAGCGGCGCGCCCGTGGACGTGTTCGCCAGCGCGGACCAGAAGACCATGGACCAGGCCGCGGCCAAGGGGCTGGTGGACAAGGCCACGCGGCGCGACTTCGTGCGCAACGGCCTGGTGCTGATCGTGCCGGCCGACTCCAAGCTGGGCCTGAAGAGCGCGGCCGACCTGGCTCAGCCGGGGGTTGTGCGCATCGCCCTGGGCAACCCGGAGATCGTGCCGGCCGGCCGCTACACCAAGGAAGCCCTGGAAATGTCCGGCCAGTGGTCGGACCTGACGAAAAAGTACATCCTGGGCAACAACGTGCGCCAGGTTCTGGATTACGTCACGCGCGGCGAGGTGGACGCGGCCTTCGTGTTCTCCACCGACGCCATGCAGGCCGGGTCCAAGGTGCGCGTGGTCATGGAGATGGCCATCAGGACTCCGGCCCTGTATCCCATCGCCGTCGCCAGCAGCAGCAAAAAGCCCGAGGCCAAGGCCTTTGTCGACTTCCTGCTCAGCGCTGAAGGCCAGCGCATCCTCGGCACTTTCGGCTTCAAGAAGCCCTAAGGGAAGCCGCGTGGCGCTCAGCCTGGAAATCAGGAAAACGCTCCGGTCCGAGGCCCGGGAGTTCGAGCTGTCCGTCTCCTTCGAGTCGGAGGGGCGGTCCATCGTGCTCTTCGGGCCCTCGGGCTCGGGCAAGACCCTCACCCTGCGCGCCGTGGCCGGGCTCATGGCCCCGGACGCCGGGCGCATCGAGCTGGACGGGCGCTGCCTGTTCGACGCCGAGCGCGGGCTGGATGTCCCGGCCCGGGAGCGCGGGGTGGGGCTCATGTTCCAGGACTACGCGCTGTTCCCGCACCTGTCCGTGGCCCACAACGTGGGCTTCGGGCTGGGCCGGGGGCTTTTCGGGCGGCTGGACGCCGCTGCCCGCGCCCGCGTGGCAGAGCTGCTCGACCTGGCCGGGCTGGCCGACCTGGCCAAGGCCTGTCCGAACCGGCTCTCGGGCGGGCAGCGCCAGCGCGTGGCGCTCTTGCGCGCCCTGGCCCGCAGCCCCCACGCCCTGCTGTTGGACGAGCCCTTCTCGGCCCTGGACCCGCTGCTCCGTGCGCGCATGCGCCGCGAGGTGCGCACCATGTGCCAGGCCCTGGGCACGCCCACGCTGCTCATCACGCACGACCCCGAAGACGTGGCCGAGTTCGGCGGCACCGTGGTGCTCTACGACGAGGGCCGGGTGCGCCGGGTGGCGGCCTTTGCCGACGGCCCGGAAGGCGGGGGCGGCGCGCGGGAGCTGGTCCTGGGCGAGCGCTTCAGCGCCTACGGCTGAGGCGACGCGGGATTCTTCAATTCTGTGAGACTAACGCGTTGCCAATGGGGTGTATTTTCAAAAATGTCATTACGCCTTTTTTGAAGATTCCTCGCGGCGAGTAGATTGTCAATCAATTCCATAATATTGCGCCTCCAGCACCGGGCCGCGCGCCTGCGGCATTGATATTGCTTGCATCAAGCCATGACACTCATGCTAGGCAATCTCAAACTGCAGGTGCTCTCGTCCATCTGTCAGATCATCGATACGGCCCTTGACCTGGAGCGCGCCCTGTCCGAGATCCTGCGCATCCTGTCCGAGACGCTCAGCATGGAGCGGGCCACCATCACGCTCATGGACCCGGAGACCGAGCTTTTGGTCATCAGCGCGTCGCACGGGCTGACCGAAGAGGAGCGCGTGCGCGGCGTGTACGAGCTGGACGAGGGCGTCACCGGCCTCATCTTCCAGACCGCCAAGCCGTACGTGGTGCCCGACATCCGCCACGAGCCCCTGTTTCTGGACAAGACCGGCTCCCGCCACCTGGAGAAGGGCCGGGTGTCCTTCATCGGCGTGCCCATCTCCTCCCACGGCCGCTGCCTGGGCGTGCTCAACGTGGACCGGCTCTTCGGCGACGAGGTGAGCTGCGAGGAGGACCTGAGCTTTCTCACGGTGGTGGCCACGCTCATCGGCCAGTTCCTGTCCCTGAACGAGAAGATCAAGGCGCGCGAGCAGGCCCTGGTGCGCGAGAACGTGTCCCTGCGCTCGCAGATCACCCGCGAACGGCGCGGGCCGTACATCGTGGGCAAGTGCATGGCCATGCAGGAGGTCGAACGGCAGATCCTCAAGGTCGCGCCCACCCGCGCCAGCGTGCTGCTTTTGGGCGAGTCCGGCACGGGCAAGACCCTGATCGCCAAGATCATCCACGAGTATTCCGAGCGCAAGGACCACCCCTTCATCAAGGTCAACTGCGCCTCCATCCCCGAGAACCTGCTGGAGAGCGAGCTTTTCGGCTATGAGAAGGGCGCCTTCACCGGGGCCACGGGCTCCAAGCCCGGCCGCTTCGAGGACGCGCACAACGGCACCATCTTCCTGGATGAGATCGGCGAGCTGCCGCTGGGCATCCAGGCCAAGCTGCTGCGCGTGCTGCAGGACAAGGAGTTCGAGCGCCTGGGGGCGAACCTGACGCGCAAGGTGGACGTGCGCGTGGTGGCCGCCACCAACCGCGACCTGGGCGAGCTGGCCGAGCGCGGCGGCTTCCGGGCCGACCTCTTCTACCGCCTGTCCGTGTTTCCCATCCAGGTGCCGCCGCTACGCCAGCGCAAGGGCGACATCCCGGCCTTGCTCAACCACTTCATCGACATGGTCTCGCGCGAGTACGGCCGCATCCTGTCCTTCACGCCCAGGGCGCTCTCGGATCTGACCATGTACGACTGGCCGGGCAACGTGCGCGAGATGGAGAACTTGATCGAGCGCCTAGTCATCATGAGCGACGGCGAGCGGGTGGACGCGGTGTTCCTCAAGCCCTACCTGAACCCGGCGGGCATGCAGGGCGGGCACATCCAGCAGGAGCGCGGCCAGGCCGCGCACGCCACGGGCGGCACGCCGCTGAGGACCATGGAGCGCAACGAGGTCGTCGCGGCCCTGCGGCGCAACGGCTGGGTGCAGTACAAGGCCGCCGAGGAGCTGGGCATCACCCCGCGCCAGATCGGCTACCGCATCAAGAAGTACGGGCTGTCCTCGATCATCGAGAAGCAGTCCGCGCACTCGCCGGGCGGCCGCTAGGCCCGCGCCTTCCCCCGACCCCGGCCAGGGCCGCGCCCGACAGGCGCCAAGGCCAGGGCAGGCCGTCGTCTCGCACAAATTGTCCTGAACAAAATTGTGCCGCTGCCCTGCGGCTTTGGGCGCAGGAGCCGCACGGCCGGGCGTTCCGCAGCGCATGGGCGCATAAAGGCCGCCGCCGCAGGCCAACGGAAAGGCCGGGCGCTTCATCCAGAGGCGTTGCGCGTGTGGGCGCATGCCGCCAGCTATGCAAATTCAGACGAAAGAGCCAGCGAGTTGCCCCGCTGGCTCTCCGAATACATCCTCTACAGGAATCACTCTGCGTTACAAAACAAACCGCCCATCAGCCGAGTCGGAGAGGCTGTGAGCAACGCCTTGCAGTTCCACAGCTAGCCCAGGATGCGCTTCACCGGCTTGGCGAGCCTGGCGAAGAGTTCCTGCCGGGTGTAGCCGCGCGGGCCGCGCACGTCGGACGCGTCGGCCATGAGGTTCGCGGCGTACAGCTTGGGGTCAAAAGCCGCGAGGAAGATGACCCGGACCGTCTCCGCATCCACCAGCTGGGCCTGGGGGAACTCCTTCTTGGCCTCTGCCAGCCGTTCGGCGGCCAGCTTGAGCATGGCGTCGCGGTCGCCGAAGTTCATGGTCCCCGTGGGGCAGGCCTTGACGCAGGCGGGCAGCTTGCCTGCATGCACGCGGTCGTTGCACATGTCGCACTTGACCACGACCTTGGTCTTGGGGTTCTGCCTGGGTACGTTGTAGGGGCAGGCCTGGCGCATCGTGTCGAAGGGCTCCTTGGCCGTGCGGTCGTTGTAGACCACCGCCCCGGTCTCGGGATCGTGCAGCACGGACAGGGGGTCGTTGGTGGCCGCCTTGCAGGGCGGGTCGATGCAGTGGCGGCACTGGTCAGGCGTGAAGAGCCAGCGCAGCTTGCCGTCCGGCACCTGCTCGCTGTAGCGCACGGTGCGCAGGGTCTGATACGAGAAGTCCGGCGGATTCTGGTGACTGCCGGTATTTCTGGTCATCTCGCCGGGCAGTTTTTTCCATTGCTTGCAGGCAATTTGGCAGCCGCGGCAGCCGATGCAGCGGGTCAGATCGACGAGGAAGCTCTTGTCACTCATGGCGCGCCTCCTTTAGGCCTTGCTGACGTTGACCATGAAGGCCTTCGTCTCGGGGATGCCGGTGTTCGGGTCGCCCACGGAGGGGGACAGCAGGTTGGCGGCGTCGCCGCCGTTTTGGGGGGCGTTCCAGCCGTACTGCCAGGGCAGGCCCACCTGGTGCATGGTCTTGCCCTGCACGGTCATGGGCTTGAAGCGCTTGGTGACCATGGCGATGGCCCAGAGCTTGCCGCGGATGCTCTCCACCCAGATCTTGTCGCCGTTCTTGATGCCCTTTTCCGCAGCCAGCTCTTCGCTCAGCTCGCAGAACATCTGCGGTTCGGCCTCCACCAGCCAGGCCATGCGGCGCGTCATGGCCCCGGTCTGCCAGTGTTCGGTGACGCGGTAGGTGGTGCAGACGAGCGGGAAGCGCGGGTCGGCCTGGGAGTGGTCTTCTCCCGCGAACTTGAGCACCGTGGGGGTGTTCAGCACGCTGGAGAAGACCTGCGAGGCCACCGGGCAGTCCATGGGCTCGTAGTGCTCGGGGAAGGGGCCGTCAACCAGGCCGGGAGTGTAGATCTGGCCCAGGCCGTGGGTGTTCATGATGAACGGATGGACGCTGCCGGGCGCGCCTCCGCCGTCCACCACGTCGATGCTCCAGGCCTTGCCGTCCCAGGCCAGCACGGGCTTCTGCGGGGCATAGGCCTTGCCGGTCGGGTCCACGCTGGCGCGGTTGTACATAATGCGGCGGTTCACCGGCCAGGCCCAGGTCCAGTTGGGGAACAGGGCGATCTTGGCCTGCTCAGGGGTCTGGCTGCGGTTGTGGCGCATGCCCAGGTTGCCGCTGGGGTCGCTCTTCACGTAGGACCCGCAGTAGATCCAGTTGCCGCTGGTGGTGGAGCCGTCGTCGCGCAGGGCGGCGAAGCTCTGCACCTGCTCCCCGGCCTTGAAGGTCTTCTCCGTGCCGTCGGGGTTCTTTACGGTCACGTCGCGGGTGTAGGCACCGTTGATCAGCCGGGCCGTGGCCTGGGCGCTGTATCCGCCCTTCTCGGTCATGCCCGCCCAGTTCAGGCCCAGGAGGGCGTCGGGGAAGGGGCCGCCTTCCTTCTTGTAGAGCTCCTGAAGCTTTTGGGCCAACTGGTGCATGATCTCGCCATCGGGCCTGCTCTCGCCCAGGGGCTGCGGGCCGGGCACGCGCCACTGCATCCAGCGGCCGGAGTTGGTCACCGAGCCTTCCTTTTCGATGGAGGTGGCGCAGGGCAGCAGGAAGACCTCGGTCTTGACCTTGGCCGGATCGACCCCGGGGCCCCGCCAGAAGGAGGAGGACTCGTTGTCGAAGAGGTTCACGGCGACCATCCAATCGAGCTTGGCCAGGGCCTGCCTGGTCTTGCCCGCGTTGGCGCTGCCCACGGCCGGGTTCATGCCCCAGACGAAGCAGCCCTTGAAGCGGCCCTTGAACATCTCGTCGAAGAGCACCAGCCACGAGCCGTCCTGCCCCGGCTCCAGCTTGGGCAGCATGTCATAGGCCTGGCCGGGCTCGGCCTGGGGATACATGGCCTTCAGGAAGCTGGCCACGTATTTGGGACGGTTCTTCCACCAGTTCATGCTCATGGGGTCGTGGGAAACCGGCGTGGTCCGCTTCAGGTAGTCGGCCAGGGTGGCGTCGGTGGTCGTCGGCACGGAGAGGTAGCCGGGCAGGCTGTTGTAGAGCAGGGCATGGTCCGTGGCGCCCTGGACGTTGGACTCGCCGCGCAGGGCATTGACCCCGCCACCGGCCACGCCGATGTTGCCGAGCAGCAGCTGGACCATGGCCATGGCGCGGATGTTCTGCACGCCCACCGTGTGCTGGGTCCAGCCCATGGCGTACATCACCGTGCCGGACTTGTCCGGCTTGCCCGTGGAGGAATAGACCTTGTAGACCTCCAGCAGCTTGTCCAGGGGCGTGCCCGTGGTGTCGGAGACGTTCTTGGCCGTGTAGCGGCTGTAGTGCTTTTTCAAAAGCTGGTACACCGAGCGCGGGTTCGTGAGCGTGTTGTCGCGCTGGGGCACGCCCTTCGCGTCAAGGGCGAAGGCCCACTTGGACCTGTCGTAGCTGCGCCTGGCCGGGTCAAAGCCGCTGAACATGCCGTCCTTGAAGTCGTACCCCGGGCCCACGAGGAAGGAGGCGTTGGTGTAGTTCACCACATACTCCTTGAAGGCCAGGTCGTTCTCCATGATATAGTTGATCATGCCGCCCAGGAACGCGATGTCCGTGCCGGAGCGCAGGGGCGCGTAAATGTCGACCTTGGCGCTGGTGCGGGAGAAACGCGGGTCCACGTGGATCAGCGTGCCCCCGGCCACCTTGCAGCGGGTGACGTGCTTGAAGGAGATGGGGTGGTTCTCGGCCGGGTTGCTGCCCATCATCAGGATCACGTCGCTGTTCTTCAGGTCCAGCCAGTGGTTGGTCATGCAGCCGCGGCCGAAGCTCTCGGCCAGGGCGGGCACGGTGGAGCTGTGGCAGATGCGCGCCTGGTGCTCGATGTAGGTCAGCCCCAGGGAGCGCATGAAGGCCTGCAGGGCCCAGCACTCCTCGTTGTCCAGGGCGGCGGAGCCGACGTGCGCGATGTTTTCGCAGCGGTTGACCAACTGGCCCTTGGCGTTCTTCACCTCAAAGGCCGCGTCGCGGTCACGCTTCACGCGCTTGGCGATCTCATTGAGCGCCCATTCCCAGGTCTTGGGCTCGAACCTGGTGCCGCCGGGCTTGCGGTACATGACCTTCTGCTGTCGCGGGGTGCTCTCGGCCAGTTGCCAGATGCTGCCGCCCTTGGGGCAGAGCGCGCCCTCGTTGGTGGGATGCTCGGGGTCGCCTTCGACGTTCAGGGCGCGTTTGGCGCCGGAAAGCGCGGTGTTGACGATGAGCCCGCAGCCCACGGCGCAGAAGCAGCACACGCTGGTGGTCTCCCTGCTCCATTCGGGTTTGAGCTGGCTGATGCGGTCGATGGCGGCCTTGGCGGTCTGGGGCTTGGCCGCCAGGCCAAGTCCGCCGAAGGCGGTGGTGAGGGCAGCGGCGGCGGAGAGTTTGAGAAACCCTCTGCGGGAAAGATTCATGAGGCCTCCTTGATTGAGCGTTCGGGTCAACTGCCCAGCGTTTCACGGTTGAGCCTGAGGAGCAGGCCGTAGCCGTAAAGCGCGGGGCGGGGGGCGTGCCAGGCCTGGGCGGGGGCGGCTCCCGGTTCGGGAACCTCCTGGAGCCGCAGGCCGGTGACCTTGCGCCGTACCGTTGCCGTGTCCAGCCCAAGCCCTGCGAACGGCAGGGACAAGTCGCCCGGACCAGTGGAGTGAGGGGAAGGATGGTTCGTTTCCAAGAGAAACCTCCAGTAATGGTTATTCTAGACCATCATCCTGTTGCAACGTCAAGTGCTGTCGCTCTTTGACGATCATGAAACAGGAATCGTTCCCAGGGGCACCCGCGCAGGCAATGGTGGCGGGGTGGGGCGTTGCCGGAAATACTGGACGTTTTGACCAAGGCGGCAGGTCCGTGGCGCGGTTCTCCTTGTTCAGCACCGCATGGGCGCTCCAGCCAGCGCGGCAGCCACAGGCCATGCTCCGCCTTCGTTGCCGCATGACCGCGAATTATTCGCCTGTCTCCTTGACACCACCCCCTGCCTGCGGCTAGAGATTCACACCCAACGACGTGGGGCTGTAGCTCAGTTGGGAGAGCGCTTGAATGGCATTCAAGAGGCCGTGGGTTCAATTCCCTCCAGCTCCACCAGAAAGATCAAGGGCTTGCGAATCGCTTCGCAAGCCCTTTTTCGTTGCTGCACGACAGCTTTGCACTCCGTTTTCATGCCACCTGAACCGGCTTGACCAGCCGAAGAGGTGCTCCCATCGCCTCCCCGAGCTTCGGCAACAGCGCGGCCGCCTTTTCCGTCTCCGAGGCATGCGACTCGCAGTCGTATTTGATGATAATACGCACACGGGTGCCTGCCACATACGCGAAGGCGGGAATCTCCACCTTCTTGTCGAGCCTCGTGGTGATCCAGGATCGGCGTTACCGCGCGCTGCTGGCACATCTTCAAATACATTCCGACATATTCACCATATTCCGGTGTGAGTTGCAGCCATGTTGGAAACTGTCTATGCAATCTTCATGAACTGTAAAATAGCACATCTCACCGGACCTGGATGGAGTCATCCATGAAAAATGGAACACTGTATCTCTCTCTGGCCTTGACGGTTCTGTTGCTGAGCCTTGCTGCATGGCTCGTCTTCTTCTTCCACGCGGCAGGCTCCGCAGCGCGGCCAGTGACACTGGAGGGCCAAGGCGTGGGCACGGCCATGCGGCCGCTGGCGGTGGTGTTCAACCCGCCAGCCCTGGAGGACGCCCCGGAGAAAGACCGGCCCGCCGTCCTGCTCGGGTACAAGATCATGACCGAGACCAAAAAGTACGCAGGCGAATATGTGGGCAACGACCTCTCCTGCACCAACTGCCATTTCGACGGCGGCCGGAGCAAGGACACCATCTCCCTGGTGGGCGTGGGCGCGGTGTATCCGCACTACCGCGGCCGCTCGGATTTCTCCACGGACCTGACGGCGCGCACCATGGACTGCTTCCAGCGCAGCATGAACGGCATTGCCCCGCCGCCCGACAGCAAGGTCATGCAGGCCCTGACAGCTTACTACCAGTGGATATCCAAGGGCATTCCCATCTACGCCGAGGTGCCCTGGATCGGCCTGCCCAAGATGCCCAAGGACTACAAGCCCGACGCGGCCAAGGGCGAAGCCGTGTACAAGGACGTCTGCGCCCGTTGCCACGGGGCCGACGGCCACGGCACGGCCATCGCGCCGGCCGTCTGGGGCGACAGCTCGTATAACGACGGCGCGGGCATGAACCGGGTGGAGACCTTCGGGGCCTTTGTCTGGCGTTTCATGCCCAAGTCCTCGCCGAGCTTGAGCCAGGAGCAGGCCCTCGACGTCGCCGCCTTTGCCCACGGCAAGCCCAGACCGCATCTGGCGAAAACAGAGCCGAGCAAGCCCGCCAACGAAGCAAAATAGGAGGCGGCGCGGCATGAACTTCCCCATTCTGCACATTCCTGGCTTGGGCGACGGCATGACCATCGCCCTGGACGCGGTGCTCCACGTGCTCATCAGCCACGGCCTAGCCATCGGCGCGGTGACCATGGTCGTCCTCTTCCAGGCCCTTGGCGCTTTCGGCCGGGGCGCGTTCTGGACCCGGCTTGGCCGGTCCATGCTCGGTCCGCTGGTGGTCACCACGACCTCGGTGGGCGCGGTCACGGGTGTAGGCATCTGGTTCATCACCGGCGGGCTTGCTCCGGGCGGCATCGGCGCGCTCATCCACCTCTTCTTCTGGCCCTGGTTCATCGAGTGGATCGCCTTCACCGCCGAGGTCGTGCTCCTGCTCACCTACTACTCCCTCTGGGACCGCATCGGAGACACCCGGCCCAGGCTGCTGCTGGCCGTGGGCTGCGGCTACGTGTTCATGGCCGTGCTTTCGGGCATCCTCATCTCGGGCATCCTGGGCTTCATGCTCACCCCGGATGGCTGGCCCGAGGGCCAAGCCTTTGTGCAGGCCTACTTCAATCCGACCTTTGTGCCGCAGTGCGTGCTGCGCATCGCGGGGGGCATCAGCCTCGGCGCGCTGGTGGCCCTGACCTGGACGGCCTGGACCTTCCAAGGCGCTGTGGAGGAGCGGGCGCGCGCCCTGCGGCTCTGCGGGCTGGTGTTTCTCGGCGCCGCCGCCGTGACCGTCGCAGGCGGGGCCGTCTACTTCTCCCGCGTGCCGCAGACCTACCTGACCCACTGGGTTTTCTCCGTCGCGACCTCGGCCTTTTCGCAGCAACCGGAGCTGCTGCCGCTTCTGA
>Ga0209800_10004612_pt1 | contig 10082 bp, 8 predicted proteins | sample Higcelweek8metaG_FD_187174 | JGI IMG/M metagenome (GOLD analysis project Ga0209800, IMG submission 187174) | Freshwater pond sediment microbial communities from the University of Edinburgh, under environmental carbon perturbations - High... | ecosystem: Environmental > Aquatic > Freshwater >... | reverse complement strand
GGCCACTCCTGATCCGGTTTGTCGCGGTAACGCCGGACAAACTCCAGCATCGCATCCTGGACAACATCCAGCGCCTGATCATCATCCCCCACGGCAAACCGGACCATGCGGAAGGCACGCTTTTCCAGACCGGCCAGAAACAGATTAAGTTGTGGTGTGGTATCCAGGGTGCGCGCTCCCTCGTGCCGAAGATGTTGCCTAGGAGTCCGACAGGCTCCTAGTCCTCTATAACGTACCAGGGCAGAAATGGTTGACAGGTTTCAGCCGTTCATTCGTCATTTTATGCTAAAAAAAGCAGTTTACCGCAGAGGGCGCAGAGTAAAAACAGGAAGTTACTAATTCTAATTTGTCAGATTACCACCTTAACGGCAAATCCCCCCTACCCCCCTTCAAAAAGGGGGGACTTTAAAACCTCCCCCTTTGTAAAGGGGAATTGAGGGGGATTTGCTCTTGAATGCGACAAAGTAGCACTAAGTCATACCCATTAACCAAAAGGGTTAAAACAACTTTAGTTTTACTTATTTGTTTTCCTCTGTTTTCTCTGCGTCCTCTGCGGTAAAAGTCGTTTTAAGATTTATATCAGGCTGGCTGCAGCTACATTGTCGGCTGATCCTGCAGCTGACGATAAGCCACCAGATCCCCCACCGTCACCACCGGCATACCATGGTTTTCTGCAAACGTTATAATCTCCGGCAGCCGGGCCATGGTGCCATCGGGATTGGTCAACTCACACAGTACACCGCAGGGTTTCAGGCCGGCCAGCCGCATCAGATCAACGGTTGCCTCGGTATGGCCACCCCGTTCCAGCACACCGCCGGGGCGGGCCCGCAGCGGGAAGATATGCCCTGGGCGACACAGATCAGCAGGCACGGCCTGGTCGGCAATGGCAGCCTTAACCGTGGTTAGCCGATCAGCAGCGGAGACACCGGTGGTAACTCCCGTTGCCGCCTCAATGGAAACCGTAAAGGCGGTCTGAAAACGGCTGCTGTTATCCGGCACCATCATCGGCAACTGCAGTGCCTGCACCTTTTCTTCGGTCAGGCAGAGACAGACGATGCCGCTACACTCACGGATCAGCATGGCCATCTGTGGCTCAGTCAGCGACTCTGCTGCAAAGATCAAGTCACCTTCGTTCTCACGGTCCTCATCATCGGTCACCAAAATACCGTTACCACAGCGCAGGGCAGCAAGCGCCTTTTCTACACGTTCAACAGGGGTTCCAAACTGTGCTGCAAGGGGGTGATGCATGGTTGTGCCTCCCAAACTAGAGTGGCTTACCAGCAACAGGGCGGACAGGATACCGCACGCACCAGCAGAGGTGCGACAGCATCCCGGACAGGGAAATAACGCAAGAAGTAAAACCGCTGTCCCATCCTCTTTCATCCGGACTCTACCGTCGGCTCTGGCATCTCACCAGATCTGCTGACCTTCTCTCCTGTGGAAAGAAGCGCTCGCGGGCTCCCCGGAAAAACCGGGATACCGCCGGTGGGGAATTACACCCCGCCCTGAGGATAAGCAGACTCATGTATAGGAGAAACAAGCCACCTGTGTCAAGCAGAGGACGTTGTCTGAAGCAGGCTTGACAGCCATGTTAAGGTTAAATCGTTGCAGCCCTGTAACCGGCCTGCCATGCAACTATGCTAGTGACTATCCTTATCCATTTACGTAAAGAGAGGGTACGTCATGCAATTAAAAAAGTTTTTCTGGTTACGACAGGTTGTGTATCTATTGGTACTTACGGCAGTGCTGGCCCTTGCGGGTTGCGGCAGTGACAGCTCTACAGATTCAGCACCGGCTACAGCAGCCAAGTTTGCGGTTATTTCAGATCCCCATCTGTATGATGCCGCAACCCTTGGCGGGGCTGAGAGTGCTGATTTCCAGGCCTATCTGGCGGGGGATCGCAAGATGCTGGTGGAAAGTGCTGAAATCCTGTCCAGTGTCATTACTGACCTGAAGACAAAGAGCCTTGATTTCGTCATTATTTCCGGCGATCTCACCAAAGATGGTGAACTGATCAACCATCAGCTGATGGCTTCCAAACTTGCCGAACTGAAGGCCAGCGGCAAGAAGGTCTTCGTCATTCCGGGCAACCACGACATCTACAACCCGCACGCGGTATCGTACAAAACCTCACCAACCAAAGCGGTAGCCAACATCTCGCCGAGTGACTTTAAACAGATCTACGCCGATTACGGTTACAAGGAAGCGATTTACACCGATCCCGGCTCCCTGAGCTACATTGCAGAACCGGTCAAGGGACTCTGGCTCTTTGCACTGGACTCCTGCCAGTATGATACCAACATTGCGGACAAGTATCCGAAGACTGCCGGTGCGTTCAAAGCGGCCACCCTCACCTGGATCATCGAACGGCTGAAGGATGCAAAACAACAGGGCAAAACCGTCATCGGCACGATGCATCATGGTATTCTGGAGCATTATACGGGACAAACAGTGCTCTTCCCCGAATACGTTATCAACGATTATGCCAACCTGTCCAAAACCCTGGCCGATAACGGGCTGAACGTCATCTTTACCGGACATTTTCATGCCAACGATGTCACTTTGAAGGATTTTACCAGTTCGGTACTGCATGATATCGAGACCGGCTCCACCGTATCAGCGCCGTCACCCTATCGCACGGTTGATTTTGATATCAGCAACAAGAAACTGACCGTCTCAACCCTGAAGGTAACCAGCATCCCGTCACATCCAACCGATTTTGTCGCTTATTCCCAGCAGTATATGCGCGATGGCTTGACTACATTAACACCGTATCAGCTTGCCCAGGCATTCGGTCTGACCTATGCGCAGGTTACCGCGCTCATTCAGGCAGGGGCCATTCCACTTGACCTGATTGTGAACGGCTTCATGGCCCATTACGCCGGTGATGAGACCCCGAGCGCCACTACACAGCAAACCTACCTGACCATGATGCAGAGCAGCGACCCGCTGACACTGCAACTAGGACAGTCGTTGTACGGCATCTGGACCGATCTGAAGCCGATGGATAACGCCGTAACCATCACCATGAACTCCACCAAGTAGCCGCCAGTTACTGAACCCTCCCCCGTCGGCAGTAACTGGCGGGGGAGGGTTTATGCAGAGCACTTGCTGCAGCAGAACCTCCTGTTCCTTACCTGCAAGAACAACCGCCCATGAGATGAAAAAACGGTTTTATCCAACCGCCAAAGCACGCATACCAAAATTTTTACGGTTATTCTCGCCACGATTTCCCAAGCCAGACAGACTTCTGGTGCAACGTTTTTTTGACTTGCTTTCTGTACTGGAGGCGTTGAAACTGAAGACAGGAAATCTCTCAATAACCGCTGCATATCGGAGGAAACCGCAATGATTGATCAGGCCTTTGCACACAGCTTTGCCAATGAATGGATTGAGGCATGGAACAAGCATGATCTGGATCAGGTGCTTGTCCACTATGCCGATGATTTTGAGATGCACTCTCCGGTGATCTCCCAGATTGTGGGCGAGCCGTCCGGTATGCTGCAAGGCAAACAGGCGGTGGGTGCCTACTGGCGTCAGGCGTTGCAACTGTTGCCGGATCTGCAGTTTGAGTTGATAACCGTACTTGCCGGGGTGAACAGTATTACCCTCTACTATCGCGGCGCACTGGACAGGCTGGCTGCCGAGGTATTCCTGTTTGGCCCGGATGGCAAAGTAGTCAAGGCCTTTGCCCATTACGGGGTATAATTGACATCCCCGGTATTTGAGGTACCTTCTCAGTGCAGGAGTCTGTCGGACTTGGGAAATCGTAGCGAAAATTTGACGGAGCGAGGGCAGATTTGTCCTGAGTCCGACAGACTCCCAGGCTCATAAAGGATGGTGAAACCTGCTATGCCCCCTCTCTGCAAAGCTGCTATCGTCTGTTGCCTCTTCAGTCTGCTGCTCGCCTGTTCGCCCAAAGAACCGGTCAGGATCGGTTTTGTCGGTGGCATGTCCGGTCGGGTAGCAGACCTGGGGGTGGCTGGCCGCAATGGCGCCATACTGGCCATTGAGCAGAGAAATGCTGCCGGTGGCATTCATGGTCAACCAGTGGAGCTGGTGGTAAAGGATGACGGACAGAACCCGGAAGTCGCCCAAAAAGCCGTTACCGAGCTGCTGAACAGCAAGCTGGAACTGATCATCGGTCCGATGACCAGCAGTATCGCCATGGCTGTACTGGATCAGATCAATGCCTCAAAGAGCATCCTGCTTTCTCCCACCGTTACCACCACAGCCCTGACCGGGAAAGATGACAATTTCCTGCGGGTAATCGGCGATACCCGTTCCTATGCAACCAAAGCAGCCAGCTACCAGGCTGTAAAGCTTGGCAGTCGTAGCGTGGCGGTTATCTATGACCTGAATAACCGGTCTTATACCGAAAGCTGGTTTTATGATTTTAAAGCCGAATTTGAACGGCACGGCGGTTCAGTCGTTGCGGTACAAACCTACCAATCCTCTCCCGCAACCTCGTTCAAGCAGCTGGTAGCAACGCTTCTGAAACAGAAACCTCAGCTGGTGCTTGTCATTACGAATGCGGTTGATGCTGCCCTGATCTGCCAGCAGATCCGCAAGCTGGATGCAGCGGTGCCGATCGAGATGTCCGAGTGGGCCTCAACCGAGCGTTTTATCGAGTTGGCAGGCGGTGCTGCCGAGGGGGTCGTCATCTCCCAGTTTGTTAATCGCAATGACCGGTCAGAACGCTATCAGGCCTTTCTGAAACAGTATCGTGAGCGTTTTGGTGGCCAGGAACCCGGTTTTGCCGGACTGGCAGGGTACGATGCCGCACAGGTAGCCCTGAGCGCATATACTGAACGCAAGTCAGGTGAATCGATAAAACAGACCATCATCCGCCTGAACCGTTTTCAGGGGGTGCAGCAAAGGTACCAGATTGACCGTTTTGGTGATGCCAACCGGGCAACATCGGTGACAATCGTTCACCACGGAGCCTACCAGACCCTGGAGTAGATCGTCCTATGACCGTACGTCCGTTACGCCATATGCTGGTCCGTTTTGCTGCACTGGTTACCCTGCTTCCACTGGGATTGAGTGCGCTGCTGGGTGGTTTGTGGCTACTACCCGAGGCCGAGCAGGAGATCGCTTCCTACCATCGGCAACTGGCATTGACCATTGCGGGACAGGTTGATTCGTACTTTAAAACATCACGTGTTTCAGCTGTTTCTGTTGCAGCCGTAACCGATCAAACTGATCAGCTTGCGATTGTTCGGAAGGCCATTGCAACCAATCTGCAGCTGCTTAAACGGCTGCGTGCCATCTATCTTGTTGATGGATCGGGCCGGATACGGGCCGTTGGGGTCAGCAATATCTCCAAAGCCTTGCAGAGTGACCTGATCGGACTGGATCTTTCCCGCAACGAACTGTTCCAGAAGGCAAGTACCAGCGGCACGGAACAGTGGTCCGACAGCTTTCTCTCGGTGGTTGGGGGTGGTCTGTCGGTTGCCGTGGCAGTGCCTGCAGGCTCCAACGTGGTGATTGCAGAGTTTGACCTTGCCTACCTGAGCGAATTTCTGCATCAGACAACACCTGATTCTGAGCAGGTGATCATGCTGATTGATCGACACGGACAGGTTGTTGCTGATCAAGGTGGGCGCTGGACGGCCCAGCAGCTGAATCTGAACAACATCCCGCTGATCCGTGATCGCTTCAAGTCCCCGAAAGAAGTGCGTGGAAGTTTCGTGCTAAACGAGGTCGAGATGGTGGGCAGCCTGCATAAAATCAATACGGTTGACTGGTGGGTTCTGGTGGCTCGCCCCACGCAAACGGCCTACCGCCAGCTCTGGACCTCGCTGGGGATCATGGCGGTGGCGCTTTCAGCCACAACATTGGCCGCCTTTGGGGTGGCCATGGTACTGACGCGCCGGATGTCACAACGCTTTGAATCGCTGGCCGAACATGCGCAACAGATTACCCGTGGTGAGCAGACAAGCGACTGGCCCCACTCGAATATTGCCGAATTCAACGCCCTGGCAGCCAGCCTGCAAAAAATGTCGGAAACGCTCCACGAACGGGCCCGTCTGCTTGAAGACGAGATTGCAGAACGTCAGAAGGCACAGGAAGAACTGCATGAAAAGGCGCTGCTGCTGGAGCAGGAGATTGCTGAACGGGTTCTGGCAGAGCAGAGTCTGCAGGTCAAGCAGACCCAACTTGAGACGTTGAACCTGACGCTGGAGGCACGGGTACGGGAAGAGCTGGCCAGAAACCGCGAAAAAGACGCCCTTATGATCCAGCAGGGGCGTCTGGCCGCCATGGGGGAGATGTTGTCGAACATTGCCCATCAGTGGCGTCAACCGCTGAATGAACTGGGTATCATGATTCAGACGCTCAGGCTTGAGTTTGATGACAAACTGCTGGATGGTGAGCGGATTGACGAGTTTAGTGATGACTGCATGCAGACCATTCTGCATATGTCAAAAACCATTGATACATTTCGTGATTTTTTTAAAAAAGACCGGTCGTTGCAACAGTTTGATCCAGCTGCCACCATTACTGCAACAGCAGAGCTGCTCAAGGCCTCACTGCAGGCAGCCGGAATCAGCCTGAGACTTGATCTTCAACCGGATTGTCTGCTGCAGGGACAGCCCAACGATTTCTCCCAGGTCATACTGAACATCTTGAATAATGCACGGGATATTCTGCTGGCCCGGTCAGTATCTGCGCCAGTCATAACAGTGACCTCGCAGCGGCTTCAGGAGATGATCGTGATCATTATGGAAGATAACGGTGGCGGTATTGCAGCCGATATTGTTGACAAGGTCTTTGATCCGTATTTTACCACCAAACATAAGTCCCAGGGGACCGGTCTGGGGCTCTACATCTCAAAGCAGATCATTGAAGGGAACTTTAACGGTACGATTGAAGCGGAATCCTGTTCAGACGGTACCCGCTTCAGGATTGTCGTGCCGATGAAGAGAACTGATGTGCAACGACAGGATGTTGTTTAGCCCCTAAACCTGTAAACTCCTAAAAATCAGTTGTCCACGAAGTACACGAAGATACAGTAAGAAAGCAGATTGTTCAGGCCAAGACAGCAACAACCTTCGGGGCGAATCATTTGTTTCCTGTAAAACCTGTTGAACCTATAAAAAGCAGTTTACCGCAGAGGACGCAGAGGCTCGCAGAGTAATAACATGAAGTTACCAAGTCATACTCTTTAACCAAAAGGGTTAAAACAGGGTTAGATTTATTTATTTGTTTTTCCTCTGTTTTTCTCTGCGTCCTCTGCGGTAAAAGCCGTTTTTAGGGTTGAATCTTCGTGAATCTTCGTGTCTTTTAGTGGATATGAACTGCAGTTAAGGGGTTTATTTGTTTTTTCTCTGTGTTTCTTTGCGCCCCCTGTGGCTAACTGCTGTTTAGGTTCAGTCGCCAGTGTGATGCACCAGCCCATCCTTTAGCCGAATGGTCCGTTGTGCGTAGCGGCCATTATCCGGGTTGTGGGTCACCATCACGATGGTCTGGCCAGCCTGATGCAGTTCTGTAAAAAGCCCCATAACCTGGTCGCTGGTGGCGCTGTCCAGATTGCCGGTCGGCTCATCGGCAAACAGGATCGCCGGGCGGTTGACCACGGCCCGAGCGATTGCCACCCGTTCCTGCTCTCCACCGGACAGACGGCCGGGCAGGCGCCCGGCGCAGTCGGCCAGCCCCATCCGTGCCAGTGCGTCACCGGCCAGCCGCCGTTTTTCCGCCGCTGACATTTTCAGCGGGGCTAGCGGCAGCATGACGTTTTCCAGTGCGGTCAGGTAGGGTACCAGATGAAAGGACTGGAAGACGAAGCCGAAATGTCTGGCCCGGAAATCTGCCAGACCATTGTCATCAAGGCCATAGATGGCGGTGCCGTCCACCTGGACGCTGCCGCTGGCGGGGTGACACATCCCCCCCAGAATGGTCAACAGAGTGCTCTTGCCTGAGCCGGACTGCCCCATGATGCAGACAAACTCACCGGTCTCCACTGTCAGGTCGATCCCCTTCAGGGCAGCGACGTTGCCCTCTCCGGAGGGGTAGTTTTTTGTCAGATTGGTTGTTGTGATCATTATAAGCTCCTCAGGGCATCTGCCGGGTCCATCCTGCCTGCCCGCCGCGCCGGATAGACCGCTGCCAACAGGCTGACCAGCCCCACGGCCGCAATGGCGGCAATAGCCACCTGCCACTGGATCAGCAGATGCGGGTGACCGGATTGCGCCAGCAGCGGCAGTGCCACTGCTGCTGCTCCGATCCCCAGCAGGTAGCCTGCCAGACCTGCCACCAGTCCCACCAGTCCGGCCTCAAGCAGGATGATCCCCATCAGATGGCTGGTACGGTAACCGATAGCGCGGAAGATGCCGATCTCCACCTTGCGCTCGTTGACGTTACCCATCATGGTGATAAACACCATCAGCAGGCCGATCAGGGCGATCACGCCACCCATACCCAGCGAGAATCGCTTGAGCTGGCCGATGGTCTGCAGACGTCCCTCCACCACCTGTTTGATGGCGCTGACCTTGGCATCCGGCAGCACCCCGGCAATCTGCTCCACCATATCGCCAATCGGACAGCCGGAGCAGAGTGCCGCCACCTCGATCAGAGTGATCTTGCCCTGTTTGGAGGTAATGGCCTGGGCTGCTGCCAACGGCACAAACAGCAAGCCGTCATCCTGGGAGCCGGTCTCCTGCAGCAGGGCTGCCACGGTAAAGCTGCGGCCGCTGATGGTCAAGCGGTCACCGGGCTTAAGCCCCAGCACCTGTGCCGTACTGCTGCCCAGCAGGGCATGGTCCGGGGCAGACGGCTCTGTACCGGTCAGACGCCACCAGGGTTTCATCCGCAGCTCAGCCGCAAAATCCACCCCCACCAGTAGCAGCTCCCTGCCCTGCACCGTCACCGCCCCCAGCACCTTGGGGGCGATGGCAGCGATATTCTGGTGGTTTTTGATGGTCCTGATCCGCTGCAGTACCGATGGGTCAAGTTCACGTTGATCAAAGGAGACCCGTCCCAGGCTGATGCCGCCGTAGGAAAGGGCCAGATCATTGCTCTTGGGGGTGATCAGGATATTGGCCCCGAACTGGTCCATGGTGTGCTCAATGTCGGCGGTCATGGAGTTTGAGAGGGTGACCAGTGCCACCACTGCGGCCAGCCCCACTGCCAGTGCCACGGTCAGGAAGAACATCCGGGCTGGTCGGCGGATCAGGTTTTTTAGGGCGATCTGATAGGGTCTCATGGGAAGAACCGTGCCCCCTGTTTCAGTTCAGCCACCGGCAGCAGCAGCTGATCACCTGCCACCTGTGACGCTAGGAAGTGGGGGTTGCAGCCCCCTACAGATGATGGACCGATCCGGTCAATCGGGAAGGTCAGGTTGCAGTTACGGCAGAGCATCAGATCCCCCTGCTGCTGATAGCCTTTGCGTTCCTTGTAGCAGACATCACAGGCGTCCAGTGCGGTCCTGATCCGGCCATCACTCCCTTTGACCGCAAAGAATCTGATCTCTTTGCCGTCCAGACTAATCCGGTAAAAGGATGCCTGCTGCGGTTTCAGGTCTGTCAGCGGGATCTTCACCACGCTGCCATCTGCCTGTACTGTCTTGTGCGAGCCGCTGCTGCAGGCTGCCAGCATACCGACCAGGGCCAGGATCGTCAGAATCAACAGATTTTTCATGGTTACATTCCTCCGTAGCTGTGTAGACCGGACAGCAGCAGGTTGACACCCAGGTAGCAGAAAATGGTGGCAACAAAGCCGATGATCGAGAGCCAGGCTGCCCGTTTGCCAACCCAGCCCTTGGTGAAGCGGGCATGCAGGAAGGCAGCGTAGACAAACCAGACAATCAGTGACCAGGTTTCTTTGGGGTCCCAGCTCCAGTAGGTGCCCCAGGCATAGTTGGCCCAGGCTGCACCGGTGATGATCCCCAGGGTCAAAAGCGGAAAGCCGACCATGATCGCCTTGTAGTTCAGCTCGTCCAGCACCCGGGTGGGGGGAAAGGATGACAGAATCCCGCCGTCGGTTTCGGTACTGCCTGCTTCGCTTTTAGCCTTGATCAGGTACATGATCGAGACGCCGCAGGCCACGGCAAAGGCGGCATAGCCCAGAAAGCAACTGATGAA
>Ga0209800_10004611_pt1 | contig 10082 bp, 7 predicted proteins | sample Higcelweek8metaG_FD_187174 | JGI IMG/M metagenome (GOLD analysis project Ga0209800, IMG submission 187174) | Freshwater pond sediment microbial communities from the University of Edinburgh, under environmental carbon perturbations - High... | ecosystem: Environmental > Aquatic > Freshwater >... | reverse complement strand
GCCCCCCGCGCGGGGGCGTGGATTGAAACTCGCTCGGGATGGGGTCAACGCGGATGCCCGCGACGTCGCCCCCCGCGCGGGGGCGTGGATTGAAACTCTTCCTGGGCCAGGGCCAGCTCCAGGGCCATGAGTCGCCCCCCGCGCGGGGGCGTGGATTGAAACAACGAGGATCCGCCTAGATCAGAACGCGAAAAGGGTCGCCCCCCGCGCGGGGGCGTGGATTGAAACCAATCGCAGCCTCCATGCCCGTGAGTATCCAAAGTCGCCCCCCGCGCGGGGGCGTGGATTGAAACTCCGAGTACCGCGTGCTGGCCCAGAACAAAGGCACGGTCGCCCCCCGCGCGGGGGCGTGGATTGAAACTGGCCCGCGCCCGAGAGTATGCCGAGGAGGCCCTGTCGCCCCCCGCGCGGGGGCGTGGATTGAAACCCCGGACGCGACATCCCCTACACCGAGGATCTGGGTGTCGCCCCCCGCGCGGGGGCGTGGATTGAAACGCGTCCGGAGGCTCAAGGAAACTGCTGGGCCGCAGTCGCCCCCCGCGCGGGGGCGTGGATTGAAACCAAATCCACTGCCACCTCCATCTGCTCCCCCGTCGTCGCCCCCCGCGCGGGGGCGTGGATTGAAACAGCGTGTTCACCGTCTTTTGCTACGTGGACAAGGTCGCCCCCCGCGCGGGGGCGTGGATTGAAACCGGAAACGCCGTCGCGGTTCGACAGCTCACGGATGTCGCCCCCCGCGCGGGGGCGTGGATTGAAACATTTCGGAGAGTCCACATTCGCCTACACTGTTCCGTCGCCCCCCGCGCGGGGGCGTGGATTGAAACCCGCCGGACATAATGGCCTGACCAACGCCTTGCTGGTCGCCCCCCGCGCGGGGGCGTGGATTGAAACGCACGCGAGGCCGTGCCCGGCCAGGTCATCTACCTGTCGCCCCCCGCGCGGGGGCGTGGATTGAAACTTTCGGGGTACCCCTCGATTCCCAGGTGCCAGAAGGTCGCCCCCCGCGCGGGGGCGTGGATTGAAACTACCTGCACCACCACCCGTGCAGCTCATGATTGCGTCGCCCCCCGCGCGGGGGCGTGGATTGAAACGTTTTTGGGCTTGTTGGGCCCGCGCTTGCGGGGCGTCGCCCCCCGCGCGGGGGCGTGGATTGAAACATTGGCACAAGTAATCGGGAGTACTCGGGCCAGTTATGTCATAGTTGGCGGGGCATGGGATGACGTCGTGTCACGACCATCCATGATCATTCCGTGCCGGTGGCCTATCACTCTTCGTCACGTTGAAGGCAGATACCATACCGCCACCAATACCGCCACCGAGCGCGCGTAAAATTGAAAAACGGGTTAGGCGTTTCCACCTAACCCGTTGATCTTCTTGGCTCCCCGGCACGGACTTGAACCGCGAACCTAGTGGTTAACAGCCACCCGCTCTGCCGATTGAGCTACCGGGGAAAAGCCGCTTTATGCGGCGGAGGCTTCTTTAAGCAAAACTAGCTGGCAGGGTCAAGGATTTTCTCGCCCCCGGGCGGCAAGTCCGTCAGGCCGGATGCCGGGCCATCTTTGGCTTTGACTTCACCTACGCCGGAGAGTATCTCCGCCTTGACTGCCAAGGGCGGATGGCTTAGGCAGACTTCCAGCGCAGACGCTTTGCTTGAGACTTTTTTTAGAGTCCGCACATCCCAGGGAGATACCCGTTTTGGCCGACAACGAAAAACGCAACGGCGGGGCAGATGGCCGCGCCGTGTCCAGCCACGCCGCCCGCTTTAAACCCCTGGCGGATGCGCTGGCCGCGCGCGACGAACTGAACGACGTGCTCAAGGGCCGCATCGACAAGGCTTGCGCCCTGCTCGATGAGAGCGTGCCCCTGTATCCCAACACCTTCCGCAGGGACACCGACCTGGCCGACATCGTCTCCGCGTACACGGACATGGACGAGGAGAGCCTGGCCGCCGTGGGCCGCGTGTTTTCCGTGGCCGGGCGCGTGCGGTCCCTGCGCTCGTTCGGCAAGGTCACCTTCGTCAAGATCCAGGATTCCACCTCCTCCATGCAGCTCTTCGTCGCCCGCGACGACCTGGGCGCCCCCGCCTACCAGCTCTTCAAGAAGTACGACATCGGCGACATCCTGGGCATCACCGGCGACCTCTTCCGCACCAAGACGGGCGAGCTCACCCTGCGCGCCAGGACCGTCTCCCTGGTGACCAAGTCCATGCGGCCCCTGCCGGAGAAGTACCACGGCCTGAAGGACATGGAGACCCGCTACCGCCAGCGCTACGTGGACCTCATCGTCACCCCGCGCACCAGCGAGATCTTCCGCAAGCGCACCATGATCGTGCGCGGCATCCGCAACTATCTCGACGCCAAGGGCTTCCTTGAGGTCGAGACGCCCATGATGCAGCCCATCCCCGGCGGGGCCACGGCCCGGCCCTTTGAGACGCACCACAACGCGCTGGACATGAAGCTGTACATGCGCATCGCGCCGGAGCTGTACCTGAAGCGGCTGCTGGTGGGCGGGTTCGAGAAGGTCTACGAGATCAACCGCAATTTCCGCAACGAGGGCATCAGCACCCGGCACAACCCCGAGTTCACCATGCTCGAGTTCTACTGGGCCTATGCCGACTTCACCGACCTCATGGACCTGACCGAGGACATGATCGCCTCCGTCGCCCGGGACGTCTGCGGCGGCACTGTGGTCACCTACCAGGAGACGGAGATCGACCTGACCCCGGGCAAGTGGACGCGCATCAGCTTCCACGACTGCCTGGAGAAGATCGGCGGGCTGGACCCTGCGGACTACATGGACTACGACCGCTGCGCGCTTCTGGTGAAGCGCAGCGGCGAGAAGGCCGTCAAGGGCGAGAAGCTAGGCAAGCTCCAGGCCAAGCTCTTCGACGTCTTCGTGGAGCCCAAGCTCATCCAGCCGCACTTCATTTACCATTATCCGACGGACATCTCTCCGCTCTCGCGCCGCAACGAAGAGAATCCGGACATCACCGACCGCTTCGAGCTGTTCGTGGTGGGCCGTGAGCTGGCCAACGCCTTCAGCGAGCTGAACGACCCCGTGGACCAGCGCGGCCGCTTCGAGGAGCAGGTGCAGGAAAAGAACGCGGGCGACGACGAGGCGCACTTCATGGACGAGGACTACGTGCGCGCCCTGGAGTACGGCATGCCCCCGGCCGCAGGGCAGGGCGTGGGCATCGACCGGTTGGTGATGCTGCTCACCGACTCCCCGTCCATCCGCGAGGTCATCCTCTTCCCGCTGCTCAGGCTGGAGACCACTTCCGGCGGAACCTCTTCCGGGCCTGCCGGCCCGGCCATCGGACCTGCATGAACTTCGAGCTGTTCATCGCCCTGCGCTACATCTTCGCCCTGCGCAAACAGTCCTTCATCGCCGTCATCTCGCTGTTTGCCGTGTGCGGGGTGGCCCTTGGCGTGGCCGCGCTCATCGTGGTCATCGGGGTCATGAACGGCTTCACCAAGGACCTGCGCGACAAGATCCTGGGCGTCAACGCCCACGTCCTCGTGAGCGCCTTCTCCGGCGGCATCCACCACCCTCAGGAGCTGGTGGATCTGTGCCGCAAGGTGCCCGGCGTCACCGGCGTCACGCCCTTCGTGTATTCCGAGGTCATGCTGTCGGCCCGCGGCGGGGTCAAGGGCGTGGTCCTGCGCGGCATTGATCCCTCCACCTCGGACCAGGTGCTGAGCCTGGGCAAGGACATGGTCTCGGGCAGCGTCAATGATTTGAAGGACTCGGACGACATGGCCGGGGTCATCATCGGCGCGGAGATGGCCAAACGCCTGGGGCTTGGCGTGGGGGAGCTGGTGAACCTGCTCTCGCCCACGGGAACGCCCAGCGCCGCTGGCTTTACGCCGAAAGTGCGGGTGTTCCGCGTGGTCGGCATCTTTAAGACCGGAATGTTCGAGTACGACGCCACCCTGGGCTACGTGACCATCGATGCAGCCAGAAATCTCCTTGGATTCAAGGATGATATCGTCTCCGGGCTGGAGGTGCGGCTGGCGGATGTCTACGCCGCCGGGACAGTGAGCGACCAGATACGCGCAAAGCTTCACGACTATCCTGTGTACGTGCGCAACTGGCAGGAGATGAACGCCAATCTTTTCGCAGCGTTGGAGCTTGAGAAGACGGCCATGTTCATCATCCTGGCCATGATCGTGCTGGTGGGCTCGTTCAGCATCGTGACCATGCTGGTGATGCTGGTGATGCAGAAGACCAAGGATATCGCGGTGCTCATGGCCATGGGAGCCAATGAGAAGAGCATCCGACGCATCTTCATGTACCAGGGCAGCTTCATCGGCGCGGTGGGCACGGCCCTGGGCTACGGCATCGGGCTGCCGGTGGCGCTGCTGCTCAAGAAGTACCAGTTCATCAAGCTGCCGAGTGATGTCTACCCGGTGGACTATCTGCCTGTGCGCCTTGAGTTTTTGGACATGCTGCTGATCGGCGTGGCGGCCATGGCGCTGTGTTACCTGTCCACGATCTACCCGGCCCGGCGCGCTGCGACGCTTAAGCCCTCGGATGCCTTGCGTTATGAATAAAGAGCCGCTATACCGCCTGATCAAGGTTGGCAAGGAATTTGCTGGGCCAGGGGAGCGCCTGCGGGTGCTTGACGGGATCGATCTGACCGTGGCCCCTGGTGAATCCATTGCCATACTAGGCGCCTCGGGTTCCGGGAAGACGACCCTCCTGCACCTTCTGGGATCACTGGACGCGCCCACGAGTGGAGAAATTTTCTTCTCCGGGGAGAATCTGGCTGTCCTGGATGCCAGGCGCAGGGCCGTGCTGCGCAACAGGGACATGGGATTCGTCTTTCAGTTCCACCACCTGCTGCCGGAGTTCACGACCCTGGAGAACGTCGCCATGCCCGGCATCATTGCCGGGAAGCCCAGGGCCGAAGCCCTGGAACTGGCCCGCGAGGCCCTGGTGATGGTGGGAATGCGGCAGCGCATGGAACACGCGGTGACGACCCTGTCCGGCGGAGAACGCCAGCGGGCGGCCATCGCCAGGGCCATCCTGCTCCGCCCGAAGGCCCTTTTGGCCGACGAGCCCACCGGAAACCTGGACGAGAAGACGGGCAGAATGGTCGGCGAACTCCTGGTGTCCTTGAACAGGGACTTGGGGATGACATTCGTGGTCGTAACGCATAACATAGAACTGGCCGGCGTCATGGGACGGCGGTTCGAGTTGCGTTCGGGAGTTCTCTATGCCCAGGGGTAGCAGCACAAAATTTTTCCTCGCACTGGCGCTTTTCGCGGTTCTCTGGGCCGTGTGCGCCATGCCCCGGCCCTCTCAGGCCGCAGTGACCTCGCCGCGCGAGGTCACGGTGGTCGTGATGCCGTTTGAGGTGAACGCCGGAGAGGATTTGAAATACCTCCGCCAGGGGCTCTCGGACCTTTTGTCCGACCGTCTGCGCGACGCGGGCTTCACCGTCATCGACAAGGAGGCCGTGGCCAAGGCCCTGGCCGCCAAGGGGCTATCCGCCGCCGACCCCTCCGCAGCCAAAGAGGCCGCCCTCTTGAACAACGCCGGGTATGCCATCACGGGCAGCTTCAGCAAGCTCGGCGAGACCCTGTCCATTGACGCCCGCATCCTCGATCCCTTTGGAATCAAGCCCCCGGTGCCCGTGTTCGCCTCGCGCGAGGGGTTGATCAACCTGCTCCCGGCCGTGGACGACATCGTGACCAAGATGAAGGGCGACCTGCTCGGCCTGGACCACATCGTGGACATCGACGTGGAGGGCACCAGCGCGCTGGACAAGGACGTGGTGCTCCTGCGCCTGTCCACCAAGAAGGGCGAGGTCCTGGACGCCAAGATCCTGAACACGGACCTCAAGGCCGTGTACGACCTGGGGTATTTTGACGACGTGAAGATCCTCCTGCGCGATGTCGCGGGCGGCAAGAAGATGATCGTCCAGGTGGTGGAGAAGCCGCGCATTCTGGCCATGGGCGTCAAGGGCGCCAAGGAGAAGTCCATCGACGACGTCCTCAAGGTCGTCAACTCCAAGAAGGGCGCGGTCTTAAATCCAAAAGTCTTGGCCGAGGACATGGCCGCCATCCGCGACCTGTACCGCAAGGACGGCTACTACAACGCCAAGGTCACGCACGAGATCGAGTCCGCAGGCCAGGGCCAGGCGCGTCTCAACTTCGTCATTGACGAGGGCAAGAAGCTCTACATCAAGAAGATCTCCATCGAAGGCGCCAAGCAGATTTCCGAGGGCGACCTGAAGGAAGACATGCTGCTCAAGGAGCGCGGGTTCTTCTCCTGGTTCAGCCAGGGCGGCATCCTCAAGGAGGACATGCTGGAGCGCGACACCTCCTCCCTGGCCGCCTACTACAACAACCGCGGCTTCATGGATGCCAAGGTGGGCAGCCCGGACATCCAGTTCAAGGAAGACGGCATCTACGTCGCCTTCAAGGTGGAGGAGGGCGCTCGCTTCCGTGTGGAGAAGGTCAGCGTCGAGGGCGACCTCATCGCCGACGAGGACAAGCTTTTGGCGGTGACCAAGCTCAACGCGGCCGCCGGCAAGAAGGACTACCTCGACCGGTCCCAGGTGCGCGACGACCTGAAGGCCTTGACCGAATACTACAACAATTTCGGCTATGCCTACGCCGAGGCCAATGTGCGCATGAACGACCACCCGGAAGAAAAGACCGTGGACGTGATCTTCGTCATGCGCAAGCTGCAGAAGGTGCATATCCGCCGGGTGCTGGTCGAGGGCAACACCAAGACCCGCGACAACGTGATCCTGCGTGAGATGCGCCTGGTCGACGGCTCCCTGTTCAACGGCGAAAAGCTGAAGCGCTCCTCCGAGCGCCTGGACAGGATCGGCTACTTCTCCTCCGTGGACATCGAGCCTGTGCCCACGGGCAATCCCGAAGAGATGGACCTGAAGGTCAAGGTCAAGGACAAGGACACCGGCAAGATCGGCGGCGGCGTTGGCTACTCCACCTATGAAGGCGTGTATCTCGCAGGCACCCTGGACGAGCAGAACATGTTCGGCAAGGGCTGGGGCGCCGGCCTGGCCGGGCAGTGGAGCGGCAAGAAAACGAGCTACATCTTGAGCGCCTTCAACCCGCGCTGGGACGACAGCAAGCTGGGTGTCGGCGTCCAGGCCTATGACAAGGCGGAAAGCTTCAACGACTACTCGCGCAACACCATCGGCGCCAAGATCAACTTTTCTTATCCCCTCGGCGAGTACACCTCCCTGATGTGGGACTACCACCTGGACCGCTACAGGATTTTTGACGCGGCCACCGGGGCCTCGCAGACAATCCTCAATGCCGTGGGCTCGCACGTCGCCAGCGTGGCCTCGGTCTCCGTGACCCGCAACACCACCAACGGCGGCGGAACCTCCCTGCCCACACAGGGCACCGTGAACACCGTCAGCGTTGCCAACGGCGGCGCCATCCTTGGCGGCAGCGACAACTTCATCAAGCTCGGCTATGAATTCAAGATGTACAACAGCCTCATCGGCGACCTGGTGCTCAAGTCCCGTGGCTGGGCCGGTTGGGTCGGCCAGAACTGGGGCGGGGACGGAATCCCCCTGGGTGAGCGCTACCAGCTGGGCGGCACAGGCAGTGTCCGAGGCTACTCGCAATACAGGATCTCGCCCATGTCCGAGGGAAGAGGCAACTCCGTCGGCGGCGACAAGGCGGCCGTTGCGAATCTTGAGCTGCTTTACCCGCTGAGCAAGAAAATGGGCATCACTGGCTCCATATTCTTTGATGCAGGCAACACCTGGAATGAAGGCGAGATGTGGTTCAGCAATCCCACGCGAGTGTACACTGCCCCGCCCCTCGGCCTGTACAAGAGCGTGGGCGTAGGCATCCAGTGGTTCTCGCCCATGGGACCGCTGAAAATCGAGTTTGGGCATGGTCTGGACAAGGTTTACGACAGCAGCAACAACAAGGTGGAGTTCAGCATGGGGCAGACCTTCTAGGACCCTGCCCGTGCGCGCCGTCTTGCAAGGTATCAACAACCGGTTGAAAGGAGTATTTGACATGCGTAAGTTTCTGGCCCTCGCCCTCTTCCTTTTCCTGCTGCAGTCCGTGGCTTTTGCCGCTGGCGCGGGACCGGTCAAGATCGCCGCGTTTGATCCGAACGTGGCCGTGAAGAATTCCGAGCCCGGGGCTGAGGCCATCAAGCAGCTGGAAGCCAAGCTCAAGCCGGAGAGCGACAAAATCGAGAAAGAGCGCAAGGAATTCATAAAGCTGCAGGAGAACTTCCAGAAGCAGGCCTTTGGCCTGGCTCCGGACGCCCGCCAGGACAAGGAGCGCGAACTCCGCCGCAAGGAGTTCGAGCTGACCGAGAACATGCGCCGCTTCCAGAACGCCGCCAACCGCGAGCAGAGCAGCAAGCTCGCCGAGATCGAGCGCGTGCTGGGCGAGGCCGTGACCGACTACTGCGCCAAGAACGGCGTGACCCTGCTCATCGCCAAGGTTCCGGGCATCACCTACTACGTCGAGCCTTCCAGCGACATCACCAAGATCGTGACCCTGGAGCTGAACAAGGCTTGGCGCAAGCGGACCGTCAAGTAGGAACCGGAGTCTGAAAATGCGTTTGTCCGAAGTGGCCGGAAAGGTCGGTTTGACCTTCTCCGGCCACGACGTTGAAATCGCCGCAGTGAACACCCTGGCCCTGGCCGGTGCCACTGAACTCGCCCCCCTGCTGAGCCGCAAGCACCTTCCGGAACTTGCGCAAAGCCAGGCGGGCGCTGTGCTGTGCGAGGAAAAGTTCGCGCCACAGGGCCGGGCCTGCCTCATCAGCAATAACGTCAAGCTCGACTGGGCGCGCGTGGTGACGCTGTTCGCCAGGCCCCAGGGCTGCCTGACCGGCGTGAGCCCCCAGGCCTTCGTCCACCCCGAGGCCAGGCTCGGAGCGGACGTCACCGTGTACCCCTTCGCCTTCGTGGGCGCGCGGGCAACGGTGGGCCAGGGCACGACGCTCTTTCCCGGCGTCTACGTGGGCGAGGACTGCGCCCTTGGCCGGGACTGCATCCTGTACCCCAACAGCGTGCTCATGGCCGCCACGGTCCTGGGCGACCGCGCCATCGTCCACGCCGGGGCCGTGCTCGGCAGCGACGGCTACGGCTACGCCCAGAGCCCCTCCGGCCACGTGAAGGTCCCGCAGGTGGGCATCGTCTCCGTGGGCGACGACGTGGAGATCGGGGCCAACGCCGCCATCGACCGCGCCGCCCTGGACGCCACCCGCATCGGCGACGGCACCAAGATCGACAACCTGGCCCAGATCGCCCACAATGTGCAGATCGGCAAGCACTGCCTGATCATCTCCCAGGTGGGCATCGCGGGCAGCACCAGGCTCGGCAACGGCGTGGTGCTGGCCGGGCAGGCGGGCCTGCGCGACAACATCAGCCTGGGCGACGGCGTCCAGGTGGCCGCGCAAAGCGGCGTGGGCGTGGACCTGCCCCCGGGCGCGCTGGTCGGCGGTTCGCCCAGCATGGATGCCGCAACATATCTCAAGATGTCCCTGACGCTGCCCAAGCTGCCTGAGCTGGCGCGCCGCGTGCGCCGACTGGAAAAGGCCCTGGAGGCGAAGCAGGATGAGCCCAAGGAGAACAAGCCATGAGTAGCGCCCCGGCCCAAGGCCTTGTCTGCGTCGACGACATCCGCAGCATCATGGAGATGCTGCCGCACCGCTACCCCTTCCTGCTGGTGGACCGCGTGGTCGCCTTCGAGTCCGGGGTGGGCATCACGGCCTTCAAGAACGTCACCTTCAACGAGGGGTTCTTCCAGGGGCACTTCCCCAGCCAGCCCATCATGCCCGGCGTGCTCATCCTGGAGGCCCTGGCCCAGGCCGGCGGCATCTTCGTGGTCAAGACACTGGGCGTCGACTCCTCGGAAAAGCTGTTTCTGTTCACCGGCATCGACGGAGTCAAGATCCGCCGTCCCGTGGTCCCCGGCGACCGCCTGATGCTTGAGGCCAGCGTGGTCCGCCGCAAGATGAACATCTGGAAGATGCAGGGCCGCGCAACCGTGGACGGCGAGCTCGTGGCCGAGGGCATCTTCACCGCAGCCGTTGTTGACAAGGGGAAGATGTAGTGCCCACAG
>Ga0209800_10004610_pt1 | contig 10083 bp, 6 predicted proteins | sample Higcelweek8metaG_FD_187174 | JGI IMG/M metagenome (GOLD analysis project Ga0209800, IMG submission 187174) | Freshwater pond sediment microbial communities from the University of Edinburgh, under environmental carbon perturbations - High... | ecosystem: Environmental > Aquatic > Freshwater >... | reverse complement strand
AGTTCCACTCCGTCAAAACCCGCCCTTTCTGCGTTCTGGGCACCTTTTCGATATGCCTCAACAATGGCCGGGATCTCACCTTCCTCCAGTGCTCGTGGAACCACGTATGCTTTCTGTGGGCGTACCAGACTTACATGGCCCTTTGCTGCAATTGCACTGGGTGCTACTGGTGACTCACCATTGAGGTAGATAGGATCAGATATGCGCCCGACATGCCACAGTTGCATTACAATACGACCTTCAGCTCTGTGCACCGCATCTGTCACAAGCTTCCACCCCTCCACCTGTTCATCTGACCAGATGCCGGGTGTATCAGGATAACCGACACCCATAGGCGTGACAGATGTGGCTTCACTTATAATGAGCCCTGCTGTTGCACGTTGTACATAATACTCTGCCATTAGAGCATTTGGTACCCGCCCTTTACTTGCGCGGCAACGGGTCAGAGGAGACATGATTATGCGGTTGGGCAGCAGAAGATCTCCCAACCTAACTGGATCAAATAATGTTGTCATACTTCACTCCACAATAAGATAGATAAGGTATAGTGTCATTTTTTTCAGCAGAAATATAGCTTAAATCTGCTGAACTATGTTGCATCGCGTTCAATAAAATCACTATTATGGCTTAAAATAAGCTATAATAGTGATTTTTAAAAGCACTATTATCCACATTGCAAGATCTGCATCACCTGTTTCTGTCAGTTGCCGTAGTGGACACGGAAAGGGCCGGAGATGGAGTTGAAAAGCAGATCCCCGTTATCAAGGTATTCCAGGATAGCGTAAGCCCCGTTCCCGAAATTCTGCTCTCCGAATATTGTCTGATGCACAGTTCTGCCAGTGTACCAGTCAAGGCCTGTAACCTCCCACCCCCTCTGACTGGTGTAACCGTTCACAATGGCCAGCCCCTTGTTCTGGCTGTGGATTGGAACCATGCTTGTGGAAGAGACATCTGGCCGACTCCAGACAGAGATCCATTCATCTGCTGACGAATCCCACTGGAACCTCTCCATACCAAAACAGGTATCATAGGCTGGCCCCATGAGCGACACTGTCAGGAGTTTATTGTTTCCAGCCATGGCAAGATCTGAATTTTCGACATCAGCAGGGATGTTATTGACAACAAATGCACCATATCCAGAGACAACAACAGACTGCTCCGACTGTATCCAATCAGATGAAGAGGTGATACCGCAGGTTACCTGAATCTGATCTGCTATGCGCCGTGACTTGGTGCCACTCTTCTGGACAAAGCCTTCAGGAATATTATCCCGCCAAAAGGCGACAAGCTTCATCTGTTTTTCGCCGTCAGTGATCACCACAAGCTTGTCAGGATCGTCACCAAAACCCATGAGCGTCGGCGTGGAGCCTGTGCCGAGTCCGAACTTTATTACTGGTGCTGCTGCATCTTCCGGTGCGTCGTATGCGCTTGACCATGCACCGTCACTCTCTTTGTCAGAGATCACTGTTCCTGTCCAGACAAGTTTGCGCATGATTTTGTCAGAGGCTATATAGATGCCGTTGTTCTCATCAACTGCAAGTGAGTTGGCAACTTTCTCATCTGTGCCGAACGGGTAAAAGTCCGCAGAATCAATATTCAACTCCCGGTCTATCACCGCCACTCCATTGGTGAAATTGACAATCAGATATCCGTCATAGGTAAGGGTAAGTCCCCACATCTTTATATCTTCCACACTCTGATCCCCCTGGATCGTTCGTGCGTCCTCAATTTTGCGGAGAATCTTGATTCCGCTGGATGGATTTTCCTTGTCATTCAACACAAATGCATAGATACCGTAACCAAAATTGGCGTATAGAACATCATCTCTATCCACTACAGAGTACATTCCATTGAGTACGCGGGAAGCATATTTGCTGCCATAGTACCCGGTCAGAATCTCATTCATCTCCGCAATAGTTTTACCAGCAGCACTCAACTCTCCAAAAGCTCTGAGCGTCTCAGGAGAGTTTGGCTGATTCTCAGGGTCTGTGTAAGCTGGAGCGTCCACTTTTGCCACACTCTCCCACGCTCCTGATTTTTTATAGACATAGGCCACATGGTCGGTTCCCACGCTCCACATATAATCCTCATTAACAGAGGCAAGCGTCATGATGTTGATCGGACCGCCATAGCAGATGGGCTGTGTTGCCGGGTCCACATGGAAGACCCCGGGAGGAGGCCCGTATGGGGTTGAGTCACTCTGGGAAGAGTCAAAATGGGTGATACCATAAAGTGGGGATGATAGATACGGGTTGGGTGTCGGCCAGTTCTCTACAGGGTCGTCATTGTCGTCAAACAGGCAGCCAGTAAGCGCCATCAGCGCAATCCCAACCACAATAAGCAGGTAAAGTAGAGTACGTTTCTGTTCAGATCTGATCTTTAAATTCATTTGCAGCCTCCTTGAGTTGTTTTGAATTTTACTTTGCCTTCCCTTTGCGAGGGCATCTATAGCGGGCGTGCCCCTGCAGTCTCATTTTTTGTTGTGCCTGTAAGGGCATCCTCTCTATTAATATCCATCTGTCCGGTAGTTGCAGGCACCTGTCTCACAATTACACGGTTCTACTGCCGTTGTTTCGTCGATCTGGGCATATGGGTCACCATTGTTTTCATCGTCATGGTATTTTGCCGTGTTCAGAGTACCTGGAGCTGACTGGATTGTTGCTGAGAACTCAAAGTCTGAAACCACGCCCTGTTGCTCACGGATACTATCCTTGGATACCGTGATCACCATGAGATCAAAAGACCATGTGATACGGTACGTATCTTCTCCAGATAACGTATCATTGCCCTGTACAACATTGCAATGCTGATTCAGGCTTTTCATGGCACAGGCGATCGTGTCATCTGCTACCGGGAAATGGGTGGCTATCGTGAGCCTGGGAGGAGGGGTGATCTGACTGAGAAGATACCCGAATGCTCCCGGCGGCGTGTGAGAACTGTTCTGTACCATGGTGGTCTGCTTGACCATATTGGTATCAAACGGGAGAAGCTCTTTTGAGTGTGCTATCTTTGTGGCCCACACCTGGGCAGGAACAGCCATTTCGTGAATGAAAACATCCACGCCATTTCCTCCGTTAATGGCACGCTCAATAGAGAGGTTCTCGGGTTTTGTATCACTTGTGTAGATCATGGAGAGGCCGTTCCATTCAAGCTTGTAGCCAAGAGAACCCTGTCGGGCATGGATTACAGGAAAATAACTTATTCTTACGCCAGTATCCTTGTTGTCGTAAGCAATATTGGCTGTGCCATCGGTCAATCCCGCCATCCAGTCCAATTCAATGGGTATCATGGCATAGCTGTCATTATCAGCATCATCTCCAACAGGGACAGGGTCGTAAGGCAATCCCCACTTCTCTTTAAGCGATCTTGAGTCGATCTCATTTGGCGTATAACTGGTTTTCTGGAAACCAAAACTCTCCGTGTGCCACCGGCAGGCTTCCCTGAGATGTTCACAGAAAGCTCTGGTACCATCATCGTAATACTTGTTAGACCCCTTGGGACTCTCGACACCGGAAGGCCCGGGCCCCCAGACATAGAGGGGAGACCAGCGATCCGTCGAAGGCCCGAAGCAGTAGATGTGCGTAAGGTCGCTCATGTGGTCTCCATGCAGATGGTTCAGAAATACCTTGTCCATTCTGCCCAACCCTACATTCATAGCGCTGTAGTTGGTACAAACACCTGAGCCGCAGTCAAAGACAAATTGGTCCAGAGGCATCTGTCTCTCATAGTTCCATCCAACCTCTACAAAAACGCTCATCATCTGCTGCTTCCGGCGTAGATTTGGAGGGACTGATGACCCCATGAAAGTAATACGCATCTCATTTTCTCCCAGAGGCGCGATTGTTGAGTCCGTCTTTTCAGAGAACGGGTAGAATGATCCTAATGTTTCGAAATAGCTGTACCGCTGTGATGCATCAACATTGCTCCAGTCACACGATTCAGCCTCCTGGCAAATGCACTCTGTAGAGCACTCATCACCTGAAGAGGTAGTCGCACTGGCACTGTGAGTGTCACAGCTGCTCAATGCACCTGCCAGGGCTAACCCGCTTATGCCAACCCCAGAAAGTTTCAACACTTCTCTTCTTGTTAAGTTTTTCTGTTCTTTTTTCTCAGGAACGGTAAGGCTCTCTTCTTCTTTCTCCATAGGTCTCTCCTTTTATAATTATCCTTCAAGTCATTAGCGTTCATAAATGCTCAAGATTATAAACAGCTCTTTTCCTTTTCCCGCATCTCTCTGTAGCCTTTGCCTCAGGTACAGTAATTATACCGTTTTTCTCCAATATCCATCTGTTGGATTGTCCGCACCAATCATTAAGAGTCAGATTCAGAATTGAGTGGAAGTGTCGGCCGTCAATACGGACAACTGAGAGCGAATTTGTAGAACTGTCACCCCCCTGAGCGTAGTTTTCAATGGCCATATATGTTTTCCCATGTTTATCTTGCAAATCGATCATATAGATTTTCGGATGGTATTGTGTATTGATCAGATCCTTAACCTGCATCTCCTCAGGCTTTTTTTTAAACATATCAATTGGCCAGATTGGAGAACCTGCCCACTTTCCAGTTTCGCTATTCAAAAAGAACAATATGGTGACTCCTGCATAGCAGGTACCGGAAGGGTCATCTTCACCTTCAAGTACTTTAGCATGAAGTAGCAACTCACTTATAGCGTCATTATTAACGTTGATCAGCTGTATGGCTGAAGTGGAATCAGAGTAGCATGTGACTTTTGCCATTTCATCCAGTTTATTTATGGCTGAGGTCTGTTCAGAAAGCGGGATCTTGGAGTCTGTGCAATTGTTGAGATAGGTTTCTGTTGCAGTGATTGTTAAAGAGATTATCCTCAGAATGAGGGTTTTTAGAGTGGTGTCATTGCTGGCAGTTTGAGCTTCCTCCTTAAGAGCATCTCTTTGTTCAAATGCATTATCGCATTTTGGGGATTCAGTGGCATGAGAATTGAGCAGACCAAGTAAAAATACTCCAGCCATTAATCCTGCTAGTGATTTTAAAAAAAAGTTCATTACTCCTCCATATTTGGCTATGGATCTCCATTTCTGAAAATAGTATTAATAAAGATATTTTATGTCAACTGCAAATTGAAAAGTCACAGATATCTTCTGAGCTTCATATCAAGAAAAACAAAAAATTCCTGTTCTGCACAAATCCAGCAGTAAATGCCAGATATCTGAATCATAATATCTGAATCATATGTTGGAGAGCTTGCAGATCCCATGAGGAGTGTTGATATGGGCAACAAGATGAGGAGCCTCTCCATATGCAGGCGGCAATAGAGAGATTGGCCCATCAAGACCGATGGAGGAGATGAAGCGGGAGACCCTTGCAGGGTCCGGGTGGAATATCTCAAGCCTGTTCAGAGAGAGCCCAAGATCCTGAAGTTTTGAAGCCGGGTGTATATCAGTATGCCACTCAATCAGAGCAGGGCCAACTCCGTCAAGGGGGATTGAGCCATTAGCAGGGATGGTGATCAGCCAGTTGAGTGTACCACGGCTCATGGACTCTATATTTCCGAGAGGTTCCAGGCTGGCATAAGCTGCTGCATTGATATCGGTGGTGCGGGCAACCCATGCAGAAAGTGCTGGTGGTGAGTCAGGATGCAGATTGTCAAGAGCGAACCAGCGGGGCCGATCAGGAGAGGGTGCTGCTGGATCTGGGGCGATCACCTCAAGGTAGAGAGATTCTCCCAGGCTTACAAGGAGGTTGTGGGTTCCCATGCGTGGATGTGCTCCACCAGCCTCAGGCATCACCCCGAGCCGCTGCTTTATGAACTGTGCGCCTTTTTCAAGAGATGGCGACGTGACTGCTATGTGGTCTATCTGGCATTCTGACATTATAGGTTCCTGAAACTTTTACTGATTCAAGTTACCAGAGGTGAATCCTGCAAAAAGTAGAACTCCGGCGATCATGAGAATGGTGCCGCATGGGAAGATAACATCAAGAGAGAAGTAGTCCATGGCAACGCCGCCACCCATGGAGCCTGCCATCATTCCAAGGCTGTGAGCCATGGTTATAATTGCCATTACAGAGGCCATGGCACATTTTTCATTTCCCTTGATAAGTGTAAGGGCCATAAGTGGCGGCATGGATATTCCACCACCCAGACCGAATAGTGAAACAGAGCAGATCAGTTGCAGGTAGGAGGTGGATTTGAATATCATGAACATGGAGAGGGCACAGATCACCCCTCCTGCAACCACCATTACACGCCGGTTCACTCTGTCTGCAAGATAACCCATGGGTAGCTGAAGAGATCCGCTGACAAAGATCCCGATAGTGACAAGAACTCCTGTAGCTGAACCTGAAAGGGCAGGCAGGCGGCTCTGGGCAAATATCGGCATGAAACACCATATAATACCAATGCATCCTGTATATACAAATCTGTAGATGAAAAAACCTATTATCTCAAGATCCTTTGTAAGAAGAGACCATGGCACAGGGGGTCTGTCCATATATTTGATATATTCGCGCTCAACAGGTGGAAGATAGATTATGGAGAGCGCCACTCCTGCAAGAGAGAGAAGACCCATGCATATGAAGGCTGCATCAAGTGACCATAGATCATTAACAACTCCCCCGATCACCGGGCCGACACTCAAGCTTGCAAACATGGAGAGGTTGAACAGGCTCATGGAGTACCCCTCTCTCCCTTCAGGTGTGATTTCTCCCACATAGGCCTGTACAACAGGCATGACCATTGCAGAAGCAACCCCCTGCAAAGTGCGTATGATGATCAGAGCAGAGACGCTGTCAGTCAGAAGAAAGGCCAGAGAGACAAGAGTATAGCCTGCAAGGCCGCCAATGATAAATGGCTTGCGACCTTTTCTGTCAGAGAGTCTCCCGAAGTAGGGGAGCAGCAGAGTTCTTGAAAATGAGAATGAGCCAAATATCAATCCGACATAGATGCCAGCCGCCCCCATGTTTTTCGCATATATGGGAAGAAGAGGTACAACAATCCCGACACCAGTGACTGTTGCAAATATGGTGAAGAACAGTGTGATGAAGATCTTTTTGTGGGAGGATGGAATGGCTACTAACCCCCTGATCCTTCCTATGTAGTTCAATTCAGGTTCCATGGGGGTGCTTATACCCATTTTTATATAGCTTTGCAATAGCTTCTATTTTCAATATTCTATATTTAACCCAAGCTCTGGCCTTGGTCTCAATAAGCTGTTGATTTCAATAAACTGTTGAAAGTGTTGCTTCTCTGCCACTCTATTTTGATACTGGCTACCTGTTTGCACCATTTTTTTTAATGGTGATCGTGCTCTTCAGAGTGATGTCCAGGATGGTCATGGTCGTGGTATCGGCTCGGGATATGGTCGTGCTGCTGCTGATCCCCCGGATGGTGGTGAATGAAGCGGTGGTTGTGCTCATGCAGATGTTCATGAAAGTGGTCGTGCTCAACCTCTCCATGGCGATGTTGATGCGTGTGCAGGTGGTTATGTAAATGGCTGTGTTCATGTTCATGCTGCAACATGCGGATAGCGCTGCTGCTCTGCTCCCGGCAGGTGTATGAGAGGCCGTTGAGGTTTCCAAGCCGGGTATCGTTCATAAAGGAGTGCACTGGAAGATCTTCAAGAATTTTCCCCTGGTGCATCACCAGAGTTCTGGTTGTCAGCTCCCGGACAAAGAACATGTCGTGGCTGACAAGCAGCAGGGTGACATCAAGGTCTTTGATAATTTCAAGCAGCAGCGCCTCTCCTCTGGGATCAAGACCAGCAGTTGGTTCATCAAGGATCAGAAGCCTGGGCCTCATGGCCAGAACAGATGCAAGGGCAAGACGTTTCCGTTCTCCGCCTGACATATGAAGGGGAACTCGCTTTTTGAATCCCTCCAGATGAACCATGGCTAACGCCTGCTCCACCCGCCTATTGATCTCCGCCTTTGAACAGCCAAGCTGGATCAGGCCAAAGCGCACCTCCTCCTCCACACTGGAACAGAAGAGCTGGTCAGCGCAATCCTGAAACACCATCCCCATCTTCTGCCAGAGCTTTTTTCGATCCCGGCCGGTAACCTGTTTCCCCTCCAGGCAGAAGAGACCGCTACCCTGGCGAAGGCCAAGCAGGCATGACAACAGTGTGGTTTTCCCAGCACCATTTTCACCCACAATGGAGATCCTCTCACCAGCAGTGATCGACAGATCAATTCCTCCAAGTGCCTGAGTTCCGTCAGGGTAGCGGTAGTTGTAATCTTTCAGATCTACAAGAGGGGTGTCGTCAGCAGCAGTAATAGTTGAGTCAGCAGCAGTAATAGTTGAAGCCTTGCCATTGTGATGCTGGCTGCCACCCACTGGTTCAGGAGAGCAGGACTCTTGTGAATCAGGAGCTGTAACAATGAGCCTGAAAGAGAAATCAAGGCCGTGAGCTTTCAGTTCGTTACGCTGCGAGACCAGCTCCTTGATGGTATAGTCGTGCTGCAGGTGCCCCTTATCCAGTACCACTGCCCTGTTGCAGAGTTCATAGAGAAAGATCAGATCGTGGCTGATGCAGATCAAGGTACCCTGGTATCTGCCAAGCAGATCCATGAAGAGCTGTTCCTGGCGGGGATCAAGATTGGCGGTTGGCTCATCCAGGAGCAGCACATCAGGATTCATGGCAAGGAGTCCGGCCAGAGCTGCCCTTTTTTTCTGCCCGAAACTGAGATTGTGTGGCCCCTTGTAAGCCATATCCGACAGGCTGACGAGATTCAGAGCATTCAGCGCAGCTGCTTCTGCATCCTGTCGGCAGACTCCTTTCTGTCTTGGGCCGAACGCTGCATCATCAAGAAGGGTATGGCAAAAGAGCTGGTCATCGGGGTCCTGGAACAGAAGTCCTATCTCAAGACGACTCCTCTCCAGGTGATCTCCTCTCAATGGTTCTCTCTTATACATAACTTCTCCGCCGATGGGCTGTAACAGTCCGCAGAGCTGTTTGATCAGTGTGGTTTTTCCTGATCCGTTCTGACCCACCAGAGCGATCCTCTCGCCAGCTGCAATATCAAGGTTGATATTGGTGAGGGCAGGGCTCTGATCTGGATAGGTATAATCCAGAGACCGGATGCTGAATAGGGGGGCATTCACACTTTTGATCGGGAATGGTTCTAAAGCTTCATGCATGGATGGTGTTCCTTACAGGAGTATCCTGTCAAAGAGAATGAGGAGTGTGGCAGCGGTGAGCCACACTCCTGTAAGAATAAGGTCACGCCCCCTCAGGCTAAGCTCTACAGGGTCAGGAAAACTCCCCCTGTAGCCTCTGGCCCGCATGGCGTCAAACACCCGTTCTGTACGCTCAAAGCTTCTGACAAAGAGCATCCCCAGGAAGTTTGCCACAGCGTGCAGGGTTGCCATGTCACTCTGTTTGCGGAATCCGCGCACCTTCATGCCAGATGACATCCGGCTTGCCTCGTGGCGGAATACATGAAGATATCGGTAGCTCAGAAGAACCATCTGGCTTACCATCTCTGGAACTCCAAGTCTGGAGAGTCCATAGAGTGTCACTGGCAGTGGGGCTGTTGAGAGGAGTGGCTCCATAAGCAGGGTTATGGCCACGGCCTTTGCAGCAATGGTCACAGCAAGAAGCACTCCCCGCAGATTGAAGCTTGCCCAGCCCATGTTGCCAAAGATCAGAACAGTGTCTCCATGGTGGATGGGAGCTGAAAATGGCATGATAATCAGAAACATGCTTATGAAACCGGTAATGGCCACAAGCCTCATCACCACCTTTACCAGAGAGACCCTGGAGATTGCAAGAATGGTAAGGGAGAGAGCGACTGCACAGATAGCAGGTTTCAGGTGGATCAGGGATGCTACAACAAAGCTGTGGATAAGGATAGTGACGATCTTGCAGCGGACATCCCAGGTATGGAGCAGGGAGGTGCCAGCTCCATCGTCAAAAGGGGGTACTGACCAGTCCCGCTCCTCCTCCGGGGCGCTCTGGATCAGGGAGATGCGACGCAGCAGAGCCATAAGGGCAGCCACAGAGGCAATTGGTAGCAGTATGATCACTGGAAGCTGCCATAATGGCATGGTAATGGATGTCACATCACTCATGGGCAGAGTCAGAGGAGTTGATAGAGAACGGTTGAAGA